>ERZ1034723.499-NODE-499-length-21096-cov-8.819875_pt1 | contig 21096 bp, 3 predicted proteins | sample MGYA00520637_ERZ1034723 | MGnify/ENA primary metagenome ERZ1034723 (study PRJEB33766, sample SAMN09781719) | gut metagenome | biome: gut microbiome | host: Homo sapiens | place: Madagascar | study: EMG produced TPA metagenomics assembly of the PRJNA485056 data set... | reverse complement strand
ATTCAAACCATACAAGCCAGCCTGATAAGCAACGCAGTTAGGAACCGCAGTGAAAGGGCTGTAAGGAGTAGTCACCGTCTCAGGCAACTTGCACTTGATGCTAGCCACCTCGTTCTGCAAGCCAGCCAATACCGCATTGATAGGAGCCACCGCCTGACCCACAATCTGTGAAGTCATGGCAGAAGACTTGAATGTACTGTTCTCCTCACGCAGCGAATCAATCTTATTCTGCATCTCACGCATCTCAGCCTGCTTCTGACCGTTAACGATGGTCTGAGTGCTCTCCTTGATGGCGTTATGCAAGTCACAAGTCTGTCTCTGAGTCTCGTAAGCCACATTAGAGAAGCCACGCTCCTGACCTACTGCCACGTTGTTGATGGCATTCTGCAGAGTACCAGTCTGCTGACAGATAGCCAATCGGTTCTCGCAGCAGCAGTTAGCAATCTGCTGAGCAATCTGCATATTACCCTGCTGCAAAGCATTGATGGTCTGCATACCGCTCATACCAACCTGATTACCTACACTCTGAACCTGAGAAGTCAAGGCAGAAATAGCATTCTGAATCTGACCCTCAGTACAGTTGAGCTGAGTAGCGAGATTACTGAGAGCGTTACGATTACCGCCGATGGCATCCATCAAAAGGCTACGACCGTAGTCATTGTTAATCTCGTTAGCGATACCGCCACGACCGTTGCCGCCGAAGCCGCCCCAGCCATTGCCGCCCCAACCCATAAGGAAGAAGAGGAAGATAACCCACATGAACCAGCCGCCTTCACCGCACATTCCGTTGTTACCCTTCATGGCGAGAAGCACGTTTGGATCAACACCCTGCTTCTGGAGCAGAGGAGCAAGGAGTCCAAGCATTCCGTTTGAACCTCCGTTTTGGTTTTCACCAAAGATGTATGTCTTAGATTCTGACATAATAAAATAGTTTATCCGTTTCGTCCACTATTGAACTTGGTGCAAAGTTACAAAGAAGTTGAGGCTCAGCCTAACTATGCTCAAAATAAAATTTTCGCCCTCCAAGCCACTGTTCCTCAGCATTTTATGCTGAGTCATTTCCTGCTCATTTATAAGCATAAAAAAAGGAGTGAGCCTTGCGCCCACTCCTTTTTCTCTATATTAATTTAGTTTATCCAAATCATCCACCGCTTCCATCATGATTCTGTCAATATTCTGATTGGCAAAATTAATGGATTCCGTATCAGAAGATTTATCCCTCATCTTCTTCCACTGCTTCATCTGCTTCTCAGCCAGTTCAATCACCCTAACCTTGGCAGCATCCTTGGAGTTCTGGAATCTGTAGTAATCAGAATAATTACTGATTTTCTTCTCAATCGGAACGTTCTTCGATTTCAGTCTATCCACGTTCGCAATCATCTTCTCCATTTCGTCCTTGTAGTTATACCACTTGCTCTTGGTTCGCTGCAAACTGCTCTGCTCGCTTGGCGTGTAAAGCAACGAACGGAGGAAAGGAATATCCTTGGTTTCCGTATCTTTGCCATGCTTCACAACACCGATGGCACGCTCGGTAAAGGTAGCAGCACCACCGCCAAGACCACCGATATAATGATTCAGCATGCTCGGATTCGTCACCATATCCAGGAAACTGTTGCCCAGCATATCCTCATTACCCTTGGCAACCTCATTCGTCTGCGCATTCACAAACTTATTCAAAGCCATATAGCCGTCAGGCGTATCCTTGTAAGCCCTCTGCCAAGCAGGAACATCTTCATTCCAGTCGCCACGTCTTTCAATCGGCGCACCCTTCCAGTCGGTATTTAACTCCCATTCCACGAAAAGAGATAGGGCAGAAGGCGCAATCGCCTTGATCGTCTCGTTCAATGGTTCCTTGCCAGCCGAAGAGTTACCCAGATAGTCCATCACCGGCACAAGCTGCGACATGCAGCCCATGGCATCAAAGTAAGGATTCTTCTGTCCGCTCACGTTAGGCGAGAAAGTCAAGCCAGCCGCCAAGTCCCCCAATCCATAGAACGCTCTCAGCTCGATGGCAAGCGGAATCGTTACAAACTCGCCACCGCCCTTGTAGATACAGAGATTGTTTCTTCTCACGTAGTCAGGCAGCTCGCCGTATGGGTCCTTCACTCCCTTTCTATCATTTTCATCCTCACTCGCAATCAGAACATTGTTACCAAGTGCAGCCAGCGCACCAAGGGCAAAAGGAATGGCAAGCATGTTGATAGAAGTGCCCACAGGATGATTCTTCAAGTTCTTCACAATCAGGTTCGTACTCTGAATACCGGCATTAAAGAACATGGAACAGTGTCTCAGATAGCTAGCCGTAAAACCATACACCCATCTTTCAGCAGCCTTGGCACCAGTCATTTCACCGTTCTTGAAACTGCTGATGGCATCACCACTACCATATCGGTTAAAGTTGGTAGATACCTCCTTCGCATCATACACCGAACGGATGATAGAGCGGTTACTGTCTCGGCTCGTACAGTAGGTAGCGAATCGGGCGATATTCTCAGCCACCTCGTTCACATTCTCCAGATTACCGAAGAAGAAGTCACGCAAGGCAGCACCGCCCTTGCCAAGCTTGCTGCGCTCAGTACTAACATCTTTCTTATACTCCTTGGTCCAGTCCTTCATGTTCTTAATCTGAACCCAGCCAGTTTCGCCGCCATTCTCCATGAACTCCTTGAAATACCGCTCAACCTTGTTGCTCATATCAAGCGTACCGTTGCGATACTTGGCAAACAATCCCAAGCCTGTAGAACCGCTGAAATCCTTCAAGCTGATGTTCGATGCTCCCTTATATAAGCCCAACTGCGCATAGTACTTCGCCCAGAGCGCACCATATCTTGCACCCTCCTTGGAAGTCACGTTGCTCGATGCAAACTCCGCATCACGCATAATGTTTCGCATCACGAACTCAGGGTTATAAGATGTACACAACTGTGCCATCATTCTTGAGATAGAACTCAACGGCTTCATGATACCCTTGGCACCCGAGTTCTCCAGCAACCCATTCAACGCCTGCGCCGCTCTAGGATTTCCGTTAATAATAAACGCATGAGTCCTTCCGGCAATCTTCACGTCCACGATGTGCTGCGATTTGTTCTCCGCTCTTTGGAACTTATAGCCAATACTGCCTCTGCGGTAAACCTTCGATGCCAAGTTCTGCAACGCCTTCGCCTTCATGTCCTTGTTGAAATCAGAAACAATCTGGTTGATTTCGTCAGCAGTAGCATCCTCAGGAATATCAGGATAACGCTCATATACGATACCGGTCATAGGGTCCTTCTCGTACCATACACTCGTTTCAGTAATCAGATTATTGTTTGAGTTGTTTCTAGCGAATCTCGCAAACGCCTGTCTGATGGCATTCATACCGCCGTTCTTGATAGCTCTGTTGCCCATCGCACCAATCTGCGCCAGTACGTTAGTCTCACTCAGATACTTGTGTCCTCTCGCTCTCATGATTGTGCTTCCGATGTAGCTCTTAGGGTCGCCCACCTCCGTGATATAACCATACACATCTTCCGCCGTAGCCTCATCATACTTTCTCAAAGGCACATACCAGTTGAACATATTAGACACATGACCGTATAGTTCACTGCTGATGATACCATTCTTATAGTCGCTGTCAATAGAATACTGGGTAGCAGTCTTCACCTTATCCCAATAGTCCTTCACGGCTCCCTTCTTGATACCCTCCATCTTCGCTTCCGAATCCATCACACTCTGAATAGCCTCAGCATCATCGTAAGGGTCAGAAGATTTCGCCACCTCCTGAATAGCGTGAATACCCGAATAGTCGTGCTCGCCAGCTTCGAAGTCAGCGTCAAAGTGGTTTCTGATACTCTCATCCAACTGTCTGTAGTACTCCTTCAGGTCGATGTTGCCAGCCTTCAACTCGTTATCAAGATACTCCTTATCGCTATAATAACTGTTTTCCAGGAAGTCAGCATCCTGCTTCTTCTTCTCGTCCCTTCTCATCTTCTTCAGGAAGTCACGAACAAAGAACACTCTGTTTCGCTCCAAGCCATGCTTGGTAATCATGTAGAGATTGAAGTTCCTAATCTTCTCATCATCCTTCTTTCCGTCAAAGGCATCCAGTACGTCAGCCATCGCCTTATCCAGAGGCTTCATCACGTTGCGCTCAAACATCTGAGCCGCATCGCTCATCGCACCCTGCATGGTATTCTGCAGCATATAAGGATTCTCCGAAGAAGCAATATCCTCAATCTTCTTGTCAGGCACAATCGCATTCATCAACTTCTTCAACGAAAGCATATTGTCCATATAGCTCTCGGTGAACATATAGCCGTGCTCATCAAGCGAACGGTGGTATCTGTCAAGTGCCGTAGCAGCAGATGGGGTAGTGCGGAAGTGAATCTCACCATCCGTAGCCTCGTTCCACTCAGCCTTGGTAAGATTATCCATGCTGCGAACCTTTCCGTCATTTCCATAGAACATGCCATCATGCGCTACAACAGCAGGCATACGGTCATGGTCGAGACGGTATTTCACCGCCTCGGCTCTCATTTTCCAATAAGGGTCATTCTGATTCTTCTGCAAGTTCTTGCTCAACCAGAGCAGATACTTCACATCTTTAGTATTAGGAGCAATACGATAACCGATTTCATGAAGGAAATCAGATACCTTATTCTTGATACCATTCCAGAAGCCCGGTTCACCCTTGCCATCCTCGGCGAGTCGGGCGATACCTTCCTCAATGGAATCGTAGATATTCAGAGGATTGTACTTTCTCTCCTCATCCACCAGCTTCTTTAAAGCCGCATTCTCAGGCTTATCCAAGTCGTACCACACATCACGAAGGAACTTCTCGAATCTGTCTTCACCGAAAAGTTCTCTCATGCCCTTGTGTCCTACCACCTCATGCCAGATAGTCTTCTCGGCAGTATATCTATCGTGGATATTAGGCATGTAAAGATGCACCTCGCCAGTCTTCTCATCATACCAGCCAGTTATCTTTCTGCCATCCTCAATAGCAGCCCTAGCCGCCTTGTTGGTGATTTCATCAACCGATGAAACCATCTTCACCTTGCCGCCAGTCTTCTGAGCCACCTTCTCCACATGGCTCTCAACCGATGAAGCAGGATAGTTGCCATCACCGTGGTCCGTGCGGAACTTGGTGCCGCCGTCCTTGCCCCATACCTTGAAGGCATCCTTTGTCATTTTCACGTTAACGAACTTAGCCTGAGGGAACTCCTGTTCCAGTTCTGCCATCTGCTGCAAGAACTTCTCCTTGGTTTCTGGAGCCTGTCTTCCCGATTCAACGGTAGTGATAGGAACGCCCAGCTTAGCCAACTCCCTAACCTGATTAGGAGTAACCACATTCCAAGGGATAGCCAAGCCAGTGCCCTTCAACTGCTCTGCGATACTCTCAGCCACCTCTGAATCAGGAACCACTCTCACCGCCTTTCTCCATCGTGAAAGCATCACCTGTCTCTGCCTGTCCTTCGGAAGAAGACTGTTCACGGAACCAGAGTGCCATGGCACAAGACCCACGGCATCCTTTGCACCTTCAGCGTGATAGCCGCTAGTCTTCTCGCTTTCAGGAATCTCCCATTCCACAACCTTGATGTTGCCTCTAGCGTAAGCACCGGTAAACTGGTCGTTCATCATAGAAGTGGAAGTGTGCATGTAAGGATTGTAGGCAGCAGGCACATCGCCCTCACCAACACCCTTATTCTTGTCAGTCTTCACAAGGGTAAACTTGCCGTTCTTTACAAGGTCTGGTCGCTCGTCTGCGCCCATCCAAGCACCAATCTCGGTAGCATCGGTACGCTTTCCGTCAATGATAGCAGCCATAGGGGAGTAGAGTTTACCGTCCACCTCCTGCATTCCGCTATACATTCTGAAAGTCTTCTCCTTGTCAAGGCGGTCCAGCTCGTCCTTGTCTGTAACCTTATAGGCAAATCCGTCCTGCTCAATCTCATTCATGGAAATATCATCAATGGTTTCATTGAAATCATCCATGATGTCGTTGATAGCCTTATCCATCTTGTCCTTCTCAGAAACCTCAAAGAGTTTTTTGATAGCATCCTTCACTCTTTGCAAGATAGAACGGTCGCCTTTTCTTGCAAATTCATGTGCGGCATTCAAAACTTTATCCCAGATAGACAAGTCCATCGCCTTTCTCTGTCTGGAGTCTGCCATCTGAGCAGTCAACTCGTAAGCATCAGTCAGACCATAAGGTTCTTCCTTGAAGCGTTCCTTATCATTCTTTACCCTATCATAGATTTCGAGGATTGTCTTAACACCCTCTATCTGCTTAGGAGTTAGCACGCCCTCAGCCTTACCTTTCTTAACGAGATTGATAGCACCCATTGTAGCCTCATGAATCATTTCATGCAGCATGATGGTAGGGGCAGCATAGTCTGGAGCTTTGGTCTTCGTTATACCATCAATGTATAAATCAATGTTTCTGCGAGTGTCCGCTGCTCCCGCCCTCTTGTTTGGATCCTCTGCGCTTACTTTGATACTTACGCCGAGGCGTTTGCTTATATCGAGAACTCTTTGGAAGAGTTTAGCCTTTTCTTTATCTCGATTTGTTTCTTTAAAAATTCGTTCAACGTCTCCAAGTGTGAACGTTCCTCCTGGCTGCAATCCCCAAGTCTCTCTGAGATTCTTTGCTCTAGCGTCTCTATAGGCAAGTTCTCTGTCAGCGACGGCGAGAATGGTCTTATAATATTGCAGTAGATAAGAGCCTTTATTTCCCTTACCGTCGTTCTTACTACCAAGATGTCCTCCGGTATGCTGTCCTGATAACTTTTCGACTTTTCTTTCATAATCATTCTTGAAATATTCTATAGTACTTCTGCCATAATCAGAAAAATCATCCAAGGCAGAGTTTACATCATTAATAATTCCAGACTTATCTCTGTCTTCTGCATGCTCTATAATGTCTTCAATGGCAGAATCAAACTTCTTTTCAATCTGCGAAGATACGTTTTTATCTACATCTTCGGGAATGATTCTACCTTTCTTAACATCTTTTGTATCTGTTTTAGAATACTGCAAGCCTCGGTCCTCACGGAAGTGGGTGCCTTCATCCTCAGAAGTCTTGCGCTCCTCCTGCACCTTCACGCCCATCTTCGACAGGCGGTCCAGTACTGGCTTCAACTGCTCTGGCTTAAACTCTGCAAGCATATTGTTACCTCTTGTCTCGAAGTTATTGCCATTAACCAGTTTCAGCAAGTCATTATCCATGAAGTACTTGCCTCCCTTCGCCTTGCTTTTCGGTACACGAAGCTCGTAGAAGTAGCCACGGTTGTTATCTATACGCTTCACCTTCACCTCACCGTCCGATGAAGTAACCTCATCAATGCCGCCACGCCAAGAAGAAAGCTCAAACTTCTCAGCCACGCTGTTGATAGGCGCATCCGTAGTCAAACCCTTCGGGTCGAATCGGTCCGGCATCAAGATACCAGTCTTCACCTCGCCAGTATCAGTAGTATATTTCACCAGCTGACCGCCCAAGCCCTGATCCTTACTGTCAACCAAAGCCTGCATCAGGTTACCAGTCACGATATAGCCATCCTTTCGGCTCTCGTTGCTGGTCAGTCTATCCCAGTTATCAAAGTTTTGGTTCAATACTCTGAGATGGCTGTCTCCCATACCAGCAGCCTGCTTAGTCATGTTATCAATGGCACTGATAACATCTGCCTTGTTGTCACCTGCGCCCACCTTGCCAGCGATAGGGAAGGTAATCTTCCTTCTGCCATCCAAGGTAGCAAAGGAAACGGAAGAAGCGTTAGGCGAGAAGTTATCCGTAATCTTAATGTCAATGAGTCTTCCGTAACTATTGCCGAATCCACTCAACTCGTTTGGATTGTTCATATCCATAGGCAGAACGAAAGCTCCGTTGGTATCGAATGTATCAAGCACTCGGTCAAACATTTCAGCCTTAGCTTTCAGATTCTTCACCACGTCATTCAGCTTATCCTTCTCCTTGTTGTAGAATGTGTCATACTGGTAGCCAGCATTCTTCTCAATCTGCTCATCGGTCATGCCAGATTTCTCCTGACCCTTCTTGCCATCCTTGATATACTTCTCCTTAGCTTTTGTAGCCACCTTCACCGCACGCTCCTCATACTTCTGAGTTTCGTCGGCAATCTTCTTGTCGAAGAACTCCTTCACGGCAGCCTTCTTCTCAGCCTTGTATTCCTCCCAAGTCTTGCCGCCAGTCAAGCCTTCCTGCGAAGCCTTCACCTCAGAAGCCTTCATAGGTTTCTTCAAGATAGCCATGTTCACCTTTTCTATATAGGTATTGTCGGCAAAGGCGTTATCACCGCCCGGCTCGGAACCCTGCTTCCAAACCTCCTTGCGGATAGTCTTAGCCTTCAAAGGAAGTTCGGTAATCTCCAAATCATTCTCGCCCATTTCGTTGAGACGCTGAATCTCGTTGGCGTAAAGCTCGCCAATCTCCTGCAACATCTTCTCCTGCTCGCTTACTCTCAGCAAAGCCATACGTCCAAGCAACTTGCTTGCGTCGGCACCAGCTTCACCATCGCCAACACTTCCGCCACTTGCCACAAGGCTCTGTGGGTCGATTCTAGACAAATCATCGCCGTAGCTATTTTCCCATCCGAATGGGTCCGCCATTCGGGAATAAAGGTCAAGATGCTCTGCCATATACTCACGAACCACCCTGTCACCATACTTGTTGGTAATATCGGCAACGTCCATTTCGTTGAACTTACTCTTCTGTGAAGAAGTAGTGTTGGCATCAAGTGACTTCAACTTAGCCTTAAACATCATCAGCAGTCGCTGCTCGGCAGGAATCAGAGAAACCACATACTCGTAAGCACCTCTTAATACCTGTCCTGTTCGGTCGATACGACCACGCATCTGAACCTCATCATTCACGTCGAGCTGCTGCTGCGCCACAATCATCACACGCTTTCTCTGGTCCTTATACTTACTTGAAGCATGAAGAGAGATACCGGTGGCAGCACTCTTATTCAGAATAAGCGCATCAATCTGACCATCGTTAAATTCGCGCGCGAGTTTCTTCTTGTCGGTATCAGCACGCTTCACCTTGGTAACAGTTCCGTTTTCGTTATACACGAACTCTGTCTGTCTTCCGGTCAACTCGCCTACCTTATAGCCTGCCTTCTGTAACTCGTTCTTGATAACATCAATAGGGGAGAGAGAAAGACCTGTACTTGTCTGCTCAATCTTCTTCTCCAATTCGTGATAAGCCTCAACAGCCTCTTCGCCCAAATCTTCAAGATTAAAATAACCGCTTTCGCTATTGTCCTTGGCATCCTTCTGAGTATAGCGAAGTGTACCCTCCAGACCCTTCTTCAAGGAAGTACCCAAGTCTGGTGCATCCATTTCCTCGCCAAGTGCAATGTTGCCTGTCTGCGATTCATTGGTGTTGTTCAACGCAATCACAGGCTTCATGCCCTGCTTCAAGTAGTCGATGGCACGCTCTGCTGCAGATTTGGCTTTCAATGAGAGAAGAACCTGCTGAACGGTATTGAACGCCTTGCTTGCGAAAGGCTGATTCTTGATACCTAAAGATTCTGTACCCTTCTTGATATCCATAGTAGATTGGATGTCTGCCAATTCAATATTACGCTCATCAACGTAACTTGAAACATATTTCTTCTGGAAATTGATAATATCATTAAACAAACCGATGATACTATCATACTGTTCTCGCTGCTCCTGCACTCGCTCAGGATCATCAATCGCCTTCCAGTCGATGGTTACGCCAGTCATATCTCGCTCACGGCGAATCATCTGACCGCATTGTGTCAATGTCTGGCTCATAATCTCCTGCAAGGTTGCGCCGCCACGCTTCACCGCATCAATCAAATCGGATGATTTCATACCGCCCTCATTCATGGCAGTACGCAAAGCGTAGATAGGCATGTTATCTGGTCTCTTAGCAAAGGTAGCCGAGAAAAAGGTAACGTTCTTTGCCTTCTGAATAATGTGTTGGAAATAGTTACCCTGACCGCTATTGCCACCAGCCGTATGGCTTTCGTCAAGGATAAGATAGGCGTTACCCATCAGTTTTTCAATAGCATCACGTCTTCTTTGTCCGCTAAGGGCAGCAGCGCCGAAAGTCTTACCCTTCGCAAGCTTTCTCTCCTTTCGGTTGCCGTCCTCATCAAACTCATATACGCCATTGCTTACTTGGCTGTAAGTAGTCAATACATAGTCGTATTCGTCTGGCAGTTTGCCGTTCTTTTCAATGTAGTCGAGCACACGCTTCACCTCGCTCTTCGATGGCAGGGCGAATACTACATTTCCGTCTGAGTCGGTAATGGCAGCTTCCTTGGCACTACCGAATACAAAAGGTCTCAGCTCTGGGCTACCAATATCCACCAAGTCACGATAAACATCACTCAGCAATCCTGCTGTCTTGGTGAAATACACTGGCACCTGCCCCTGCTTCTTGGCGTATCTGATAAGCGAAGCAGCCTGTCTTCCCTTACCGATACCGGTCATGTCGCCGATAATAAAGGCGTTGCCCTTCTTTGCCTGCTGCAAGGCAAGGGCTACAGAATCAACCTGCTCTGCGGCAAGATGAGAATACAAATCATCCTTATCATTGTAGCCCAGTTCATCAACAAGGAACTGGTCGGCATCGCCCAACTTTTCAAGATTCTTATTCACCGCCTCCTGCTGGTCGGCAGGCATCACTGCCTTCAGGGTGAATGGGTTTCCACTCTTTGGCGCATAGGCAACCTTCTCAGTACTTAGTCCACGTACGGATTTGTCCACCCGCTGTAATTGTCCCCGTGGTCCGCTTCCGCTCCCGGTGCTGGCAGGTTCATCAGAACTTGGCTGAGTGTCATTCCCTCCAGCTCCTCCTGATCCAGATAATCGTCCGTCATTGGCTCCAGCGGTTGGTTCTTTGCTTGGAGTAGGCTCTGCCCCTGTTCCGTCTGTTCTACTATCTCCATCAGGAAGTTCTCCATCTTTTCTTGGCTCGGTTCCTCGTTGATTGTCCAAGTCATCATGGGTTCCTGATACGGAAGATGTGTCAGATACGTCAGCCCCTCGCTTACCATCTGGTTCGCTTCCTCCTCGTTCTCTTGCTCGTACTCTCTCTTTAGGAGTATCAGCAGCCCCTTGTTTATCAGGTCCTGCGTTAACTTTTCCTCCTTCTTCTCCGATGGAAAAATCCATCCGTTCACCTCGTAGTATATCATCTTCAATTCGTTTATAAAGTTCGTCATAATCTTTCACGGTCTCGGCTCTAGCCTTATCCTTCACTGGTGGAAAGGCATTCTCATTCAAGCGTCTTCCGTTTATCAAAATAATACGTGTTGGGTAGCTGGTTCCCTGCTTGGCGTAGAGACTACCATCCACATTAATCACGTCCTCCACATTATAGTGGCTATAGAGATAACCAAGGAAAGCCTTATCCTTCGGATTCAGACTTCCGTTCTTGGCGTATTCCGTCTTGCCGCCAATAATAATAGCAGCACGACCATCGTCTTTCATGCTCTCCAGGGCATTGATAGCCATCTGTCCTTCAAGAGAAGAAATCTTGTAGCCGTCATACTCCTTAGGGGTAGCACTACCGAATGGTGGATTTGTTACCACCACGTCAACGTCCTTGTCTGCAAAAGGCTGAGTTCCGTCCTGACTGGTTACGTTCTTGAAGCCCTGTCTTCTCAGGTTCACCAATCGCTGGGCATCAATATCGTTCACATGCACCTTATCCATAGGCAAGCCGATGGTAAGCATACCGTTGCCGGCACTAGGCTCCAGAGCACTCTCAATCACCTTGCCGTTTCCCTTCACATACATATCCGCAAGGAAAGCGTAAGGGGCAGGAGTAGAGTACTGCTGCTTCATCACTCGCTCAGAATCACGCTGGTTGAGGCTAGGCTGATTCTCATAGAGCGTCTTGATACGTTTGAACTTCTCGGCGTTGTTGGTTGATTCCGCAGAAGAGATACCTCTTGCTCGCTTAACAATAGCAGTCTCAGCAAGCTCCTGTAAGTCCGTGTCCTTGATGTCCTTCAAGCCAACTCTCTCAGCGATTTGTCTCAGCTCAACAATACCGTTAAACTTATGTTTGAAGCCCAACTTTATGTTCACTGTATCAATAAACTTCTTCTCAGCCTGCTTTCTTTCCTCGGCACTCTTGGAGTCACCCACCAGATTCTCCTGATGCTTAGGTGAAGTCTTCTCGTAGTAGTCAGCCCATTCCTTCAAGCTCATACGCTGCTCGCCGTCACGATAGCGGATATTCATCATCTGCTCATAGATGGCATCCACGTCTTCCTTCTTGAAAACCTTGGCAGCAGGGGCAAACTCCTTGCGCATTTCCTTCACCACGTCTTCAAGATTGTGCATGCCTCTTTTGATTCTCAGATAAGCATTTTCAGCCATGGCACCAACAAGCTTAGGCAACAGCTCCAGCTGCTTAGAGTTAAGACCGATGAATGAAGCAGACAATTCATCATTGCCGGCATTCTTAAGCATATCCCAAAGGTCATTAACCTTCTTGTTGGAAGCTGCTACTGCTGCATCGTCCGCTGCCTGCTGAGACTTCTTTTCAGTCTCTACCTTAGCTTTCTTCTCCTTCTCGAATCCTTCTGCCGCATTCTTGATTCCCTCCATAGGGTCAGCAGATGATTCCGTTTTAGGAGTCTCAACCTTAGGTTCAGCCTTCTGTTCTCTAGTCTTGGCAAAGATGCTTTCGTAGATAGCACGGTGCAAATCGTCTGTCACGTCCCCGTTCAGATAGTCCAGAGCCATATCCTTCACCACATCGTCCACGTCCGCCTTCTTTATCTCCTCTTCGGTCAGAGGATGCTCCTTCTTGAACTCTGCTGCAGCCGCCTCAATCGGGTTAAACTGAGGGTCTGGGTTCTCTTCATTAGGAAGGAGTGGGAGAGGACCTTCTTCCTTCTTGCTGTCAATATACTCAGTAACCTCATTCAGATCGCCAAACTTCTTGCCATCAAACTCATAGTAAGACCCAGTGTACTCGCCCTTTTTGTTAGGCTCATCAACCTTCATCACTTCCTTGTCTCCATCAATCACAATCTTTTGCTTCATGATAGGACCGTATTTTGATGGGGTCTCGGTTTCCTCGTCCGTCACCTCAATGCGACTTTCGAGTTCCTTGTTTTCTAAGTCCTCAGCCTCTTCTACTCTTGGTTGCTCTGCTTCTGTTGGTTCATTTCCTCCTGATGCTTTCTGTTGAGGTTCTTCATCGCCTGAAACATCATTGCCTCCTTCATTTTCTGAATGTCCTGTTCCATAATCTTGCCATTTCTTAAAGTCCAAAAATTCTTTTACTAACTCTTCCTTGGTAGGAGCAGCCTCAAAGATACTGCCCTCGCCAGTGTTCCTAGCGGCAGCAATGCGGTTGTACTCATCAAGCAAATCTCTGAAATCAGAAACCTTGCCCTCCAAGGCTAAAGCCATCATCTGAGAGATAGAAGAGTAACGCTTAGCCGCATCCTCACCATACATATCCGATGTTCTCAGCAGTGTATCAACCTTATTGCCGCCCTGTCTTGCCTCATAGAGCAACTGGATAGCCTGGTCTATCTCGTCACGAAGAGAGAACTCGCCCAACTTCATGTTGTCCATCACCGAGCGGATAGCGTTGATAGCCTTATTCTTCACCGTAGAGTCGATGCCCAGCATTCTGATAGTCTCAGGCTTGAAGATGGAACCCAAGAGAAGGTTCTTCACGAACTCCCTGCCCTGTGCCGAAAGTCGTTCAGGGCTTTCCATCATCTGAGCCACCTCGTTCTGTCCTATGATGTCTTTACTTACTAACGTCTTGATAAGGTCATTTATTGCCTTGGAATTGTTAAAGAAAGCATCAAGTGAACCGTTTCCGTCAATCTCGGCAACGATAGCACCTATTTCGTCAGATGTCAAGGTCTTAGACTTAGCCACCGCCTGCTCTGTGTTGCTCTGAGTCTTCTTCTCGTTGCGGTTGAACTTGGCGAAGGTAGCCGCATCGTATGGCAATCTCTCATCCGTCACCATTACCAGGCGAGGATGCTTGATACCGCTCTGCTCAATCTGCTCTCTAGTAAAGCCGAAGTTCTCGGCATTCTCCAGAAGGTCGTTGATGTATTCGCCGTCCGTGCCGTCCTTTGCTGCCTTCTGTCCTGCCATGGTTCTACCGTTACCATCATAAACGATACCCTCGTCAGATACCACTGGCACTTGCTCGATAGCCATACCATTATACTTTCGGGCAATCTGGTCGGTATTCTGCTGAGCCGCCTTGTCGTGTTCATAGTCACGATCATTCACGGTTCTGCCCTCAGCATCGGTAGGAAATCCCTCCGATTTCTTATAGTCATTGTTCACATCATGAGAAGGAGTAAGACTTTCAGCCGGAACAATCTCATAGTGCCCCTTAATCTTGGTTTCTCCGTCAGGAAGCATTCGTGTGCGCTTGTTGCCCACAAGTCGTGGTGCATTTGCAAACTTCTGTCCTGCAACGCTACCAGCTTCATGTGCGCCCTCCGCCTGTTCAGGTGTGCCCACGGTCTCCGCAACCTTCTTGGCAGTCATAGCCTTCTTGATATTCCGAGCGTGGTCCAACTGCTTCTTGGCAGCTTCAATGGTCTGGTTCTTCAAAGCCTCCTGCTCCATGATGTCGTTAGGTTCGGCGGTATAGTCCACCTTCATCTTCTCAGCATCCTTCAAAGCCTTCTCAGCTTTCTGAATCTGTCCGTCCACTACCTTTTCAGCATTCTCCCCGAAGTCCTCAGTAAGAATCTCCGCACTCTGCTCAGGAGTCATTTTCCCATAATCAGGCGTAGGTCTTCCCTTGCTATCTGTAGCCATAGGAACATCTGTGCCATCTGCAAACTTTCGGGTAGGTCGAGGCTGGGGACGCGGCTCTTCAACACCCGGTTCGCGGCCACCCTTAACCTCTTGATTTTCAGAATAAACTTCATTTTTAGGCTCATTTTGTGGTCGTGGCTCTGCCCCGGTGCTTTCGCTGATATTCGCTGTTTCCGGCTCTTGCTCCTTTGGCTGAGGCTTTGCAGCATCCTGCATCGCCTGTTCCTGCGCTGCCTGATTATATGGTTCAGAGTTCTTCATCTGCAATCTCTGACGATACTCAGCAGCAAACTGGTCGATAGGCTGATTCTGGAACAGAGTAACCTCATCTGCCTTCACATAGACCATTTCCTTGGTGTTAGGGTCGAAGCAGACAAGCATATCACCGCTGCCTTCCTTGGCTCTACCTGTAGTCTGGTCGAAGGCAACATCACCCGAACCAACAAGAAGTGTTCTTCCGTTGCTGTCTTGCACGTACAAAGCCTGCTCGCCATTCATCGCCTGACCGTTCAATGTTCCGTGATAGCTCCAATCAGAAATAAAGCTCTTCACGTTTTCCTCGATGGCATCAGCAGTAGCCTGCTGCATACCCTGCACTCTAGCGTTCGCATTGATATATTGGGCAAGTGGGGTCAACTCTTCTTGGGTCAATCCATTCTGAATGAGTGCATCGTAAATCTGTGCCGGTGTCAAGCCCTGCTGGTGCAATTTCTCAAACACCTGCTTGAAGACATCGTTTCCTTCCATGGCAGCATCAAGAGCTTGCTCTGCGTTGCGAAGATTTCTCAGTTCATCCAATACCACTTCGCCGTTCGGCTGCTCAGTGCCAAGGTTATTATCCTCAGCCGCTGCCTTACCTTGGCTGGCAGACTGGTCTTCATGTGGCTTTCCGCTAGGGAAAAGTTCATCTTCCAATGCTCTCTTTACACCATAGAAGATTTTATTCTCCTCATCGGTACGCTTCATCGGGTCTTTCTGCATGATTTTGTCAATATCAACAATCATTTGTCCCTTATCGTTGAAAATCTCCTTCAATGAGTTCATAAAACCGCCAACAACCTGTGAGGTTCCTGATTTGAGATAGCCATACGAGCCGTTTTTATCCACATACTTCTCCCAGTCAAGATAGAGTGCGCTCTTCGGGTTGCGCAAGTCATTAATCAACTGAGCATTCTTCGGATCTGTAATATACTTATTCTCGTCATATCCTCTTTCCTTAAGGAAACCGAATGCCAGCTTGGTAACAATTCCGTCCTCATCAGTCAGCTGCATATCCTTCATCTTGGAATAGCCAATCAGCGAGAGCATATCATCGTTGTCACGATAAAGCTTCTGCTTGTAAAGGATAGCACGGCGTTCATCGGCATTCTTATAAGAGGTACGTGTAAGAAGCGTTCCGTTCTTGGTGTATTCAAGAATCTGCTTATTCTTCACGTCGTTCACGCTTCGGTAGCTTTTGCCTCTTGTCGTGTTAAACAGTCCCATGGCTGCATTCACCTTCTCCTTGGTGCTCTGAGAAACCTCTGGGTCGTTCATGAAATCCGTGTACGCCGTCTTATACTTCGGGTCTCTTGGTGCGGTCTTCGATGCACGGTCCACCTTTACGAAGGCATCCATCAGGTTCTTTCCCGATGCAGAAGAAATCAGCTCGTTCTTCTCGTCTGGAGTAAGACGAATATCCACGGCGATAGGGGAGCCGTTGGCATTCCTGCCAATCACGAAATGAGGATTGTCATTATGAGTAAGATGATGCAGGATATTGCCCATCTTCACGAAGTTGCTAGGCTCGCCAGCCTTGAAAGCACCAACCATCACAACATCTTCCAGCCAAGTGCCGAAGGAAATATCCTTGTCGCCAGTCACGTTGTCGGCAACCATCATGGTTCCAGCCTCAACACCGAGACCTGCGGCAGTAGCACCAAACTTCTGGGTTCCGTGAAGCAACCGCTCTCCTGTACTTTTCTCCAAGCCAGTGATTCCGAACTTTGACACCCAAGGAGCCATGATTGCGCCCGATACTCCAAACATTGCACCTGTTACCGCACCATGTCCTGCGCCTTTCAGTCCAGCCTCAGCGATAGCCTGCAAAGAAGTATCATCGCCAGTAGAAGCCTGACTCAATGCGGCAGTAACGCCTGAATATCCTGCAAGATTCAGCGAACTTGTAGCCGTTCTAGTACCCAAGCCCGACATGATTTTCTGTGCGGTTGTCATGTTTGCCACCTTGAAAGCCATCTGCTGTGCGGTAAGTTTCTGAGCTGCCTTCATTACGCCAGCCTTCACCAGTCCGTTCGTGAGAACTCGGGTTCCTGCATTCACGGCAGCACTTGCGCCGGCACCGATTACGGCAAGCGGACCAGAATCTGCAGCCATGTTTACGGCAGTAGATGCAAATCTCGTACCGATGCCCGAGCGATAGGTTTCATCCTTGTGACCGGCAACCTTCTGAATCTCCGCATCACCATCAGCAATAGCAATACCTTCCTGCAATCTCTGTCTTGTATCTCTAGACATCACGGAAGGAGCCAAAACCATACCGATGATAGAGTTGCTGAGGTTCTTTGCAATATAGTCAAGCGCACCATGAGGCATGATTTCCTCCTGATTTCGCATCGTCAGAGCCTTCTGAGCATAGTTCATAATCTCTGGAGTAACGTATTTGTCAACGTATTCCTCCACGCCCATGTTAAGTTTCTCTGCACTCTCGGCAATATGGCGCTGCATTCCCTTCTGCGAGTAAATCTCGTTGATTTTGCTGCTGAGATTGTTCATCAGAACGTTCTGACGGTTCACCTGCTCCTGCGTCTGAGCATCACGGAAAGCCTGTTCCTTTACCGACTGAGGCGCATAGATGCCGCCCATCTTGTCAAGGTTTTGCTGATACTGCTGACGTGTCAGCTCCTGCGCCTCATTCATGGAAGAATCAACAAGACTGAGCAGTTCATCACTTAAACGAGTAATGGTCTCTCCATCGTTATGAAGGTATCTGTCTTCCTCTACCTCATTCTTGGCAAAAGCTCTTGCATCGTCTATACGCTGCTGCTTACCTCTAGCCCTGCGAGCTTCAGGAGTAGAAAGCTGCTGCATCGTCTCGTTGAAATTCTTGGCAGTAGGGGTTATTCTGCTTCTACTGATAGGGGTTGCTCTCTGCTGCTCCTGACGTGCAGACTGCTCTTGTGCTCTCTGCATGCGCGCGCGCATATTGCTAGCCTGAGCCTGCTGCATCGGGTTCATCTGGTCGTTGCGCATGTGCGTCAACTGCCAGTTCTGCATGTAGTCTGTACCAGAAGTAGTAGCCGTTCTAGGCTGCTGCGCCTTTTGCTGCCTTGGCTTCTGATACTGCGCCGCCACTTCCTGCGCTCTCTGCTTCATGGTAAGAGGCTTCTGCTGCTGAGGCTTCGGATTTACTGCGTGAAGCCCGAGTCGCTGCGCAAACTCCTCATACGATTTACTGGAAACAGCACCATCGGCGTGAAGCGCATCATAGAGCTGCTTTCTGTTATGATAACCCTGCTTGCCCGGCGCATACACGAACTGTCTGAAATGTTCTCTCGTTCCTGTAACTGCGCCATCGGCTTTCAAGGCATTATAAAGTTGGTCAAATTTATCTCCAGCCATATATTATATATTAATGTTTATAAACCAAGTTTCTTTGTATTCTTATAGCCGTTCTTCGACTTCTGGGTAGGCTTGCCTCCGCCAGAACCCTTTGGAGCAGCTTTCTTCTGGGCAGCAGCTTTCTTCTGTGCAGTCTGCTTACCAATCTGGGTAGCAATAGAGTTGCCTCTTGTGGTATTCGATACCTTCTTGATACCACCCCTAGAGTAAACTTCCTGACTTGTAGTACTTGAAGAAGGCGTATCTGTCTTATAGCCTAGTTCGGCTGCTCTGGAAATCCAGCTCTTTTCGTTCTTGAAATGCTCAGTCTGTCCAGTTTTAGGGTTATAGAGTGAATAACCGCCTGCGGAACCATGACCGCCACCGCTTCCGCCCGAACGTCCGCTTCCACGCTTGTTGATAGACTGCTGTCTGAGACCGTTGGAGATAGCCGCCTGCTGCTCTCTGAACTTGAACTGTCTTTCCCAGTTGTCCTGTTTCTGCTTATCCTGCTCCTGTTTATACTGAGCCGAAGCCGCATCCTTATCCCTGCGGTAGTCGAACTTATCCTTTGCAAGCTGCGCATTTTCGCCACGAAGCCCCATCAGGTACTCCTTATATACCTTGTCAGCCTTGGCAGCACTGCTTTTCAGGTCGAGCTCCGCCTGCTTGTAAGCCGCATCTGCATCAATGGCAGCCTGTTTCAGTTTCTGCGCCTTTCGGTTCTGATACCCCTGTTCCATCATGGCAGTAGGGTCGTTGAACTGCTGCAGAGGCGCACCCTTGGAAGTATTAACGATGTTAGCCATGTGGCGGATGGCATCGGCAAAGGCTGCGATATTCTCACGGTTGGTAGTCATTCGGCGGTCATACTCATCAGGAGTCTCGCCCTCCCTCATGCCCGGTCTGTTCTTGGGAATCAGCTTGCCGAGCCACCCGAAGAATCCGCCATCCCTCTGTGAAGGGTCCGCCTCAAACTCTGGAACCTGCTTGCTCTGTGCCGTCTGATAGCCGCTCAAAGCGGAAGAAAGCGCATCATAGCTAGGTGTACCGTCCTCATTCCATCCTGTAGGCTGCTTCATTCCCTCGAAACTGGTCTGTGGCTGAGGAGTATTGTCTGCCGCATCACCAATGTAAGGAGTCTGAACTGGTCCCAAAGCTGGGTTGGCATAGCCGCTTCCCTGCGGAACGAACTCTTCCTGCTTCGGCATCTGGGTAAAATCCGTTACTGGAGCCGCCCCTGTCTGCAATGGCTGAGGCTGAAACTTTCCCATGACATTACCGCCCTGCTGAAAGACGTTCACGCTAGCCACCGCTGGAATGCCGCCCTGTGGAGCACCCTGCATCGCCTGATTGCCGCCACCCATCACCTGATCATAGTCGGGGTGTCTAGCTCTCATCATGTCCAAAGCCGCCTGAGGATACCCACTAATAGTAATGGGCGCCCTCTTCGGCTGCTGTGTATCTTGATTGTTTACTCCTGCCATACGTCTTTTACTTTCTTTAGTGCATCAACATAATCCTTGCCGCATAATACAATTACACAAGAATGGTCTTTGCCTTCCTCTGCAATATCACAAGAAACTCTATATCTGTGACATTTCTTCCTAGCCTTACATAAACGCTTGACGTGTTCTTCCATCTCGTTTTCCCCGGAATTGCGCACGGGATCGCCCTCGATAGGATGATTTTCCTCAACCATCGGGTCGCTGATTTTCTTATCAGGATGCTTGGCTGCGTAATCTGCAATGGTATTGAGAATCTGCTGGGCAGCATCGTATGCGCCTTTGTACCACACATACTTCTTGTGCTTAGCCTTCAACTCATGAGTCAAGTCGGCAATCACCTCGTCCTTCTCTGCAATCACCTTCTCTTTATAAGCGAGAGCACTCTCGGCACTCTTCAATGCCTGAGCGTCAATCTTGACAACAATCTTGTCGGCAAGATTATTCTTCAACTCCTCATTCTCCTTCATGTACTTCTGTCCTACCTCGGTCAGATTCTTCTCACGAATCTTTGAAAGGCGAAGTTCCTCTGCAACGTCAGACAAAATAGCGTTCTTGTCATGGATGATGCCATTCAGTTTAGCAATCTCCTTGCCGAGACACTTAATCTGTTTTCGGTCGATTTTATCGTTGTGCTTTTTACAAGCATTCAAAACCGTAATCTGATCCTCCAGATTTGATTCCTCCTTGGTAAGCTCTGCAATCTTCTTCGCCTGCTCATCCAGCAAAGCATCGTTGAACTGGGAGGCTGATTCTTTAAGGGCTGGGTTGCCTTCCTTCATCTTATCAATGGCTTCAAGCAGTTCAGCGTTCTTCTTTTTGAGACGCATGATTTCGTTCGCCTGCAAGATAAACGCATCTGTTGCAGCTTTCAGACCATTCTCCTTTGGTTGCTCTTCACCAGAACAGGGTGCCTTGGTGTTCTTTTCATACTCCTTCTTCAAACGTTCCTTGCGCTCGTCAAAGACTCCAGCTAACATAGCGAGTTGAAAGCCGGCAGAACAAACAATCTGCATCGCTTCACAAATCTCAGGAGCCTCGTATTCTGCAAAGTATTCACTAACAACTCCAGGCTTACCAGGTCCACTAAGCTTAAAACCTTCACTCTCCAATATCTTCTTTGCTTCTTCTAATGTCATATCTATATTATTTATGTTTAATCATTTTAACACTTCCCGAAAATTCAGGGGTGGGGGAAATC
>ERZ1034723.497-NODE-497-length-21136-cov-10.852948_pt1 | contig 21136 bp, 21 predicted proteins | sample MGYA00520637_ERZ1034723 | MGnify/ENA primary metagenome ERZ1034723 (study PRJEB33766, sample SAMN09781719) | gut metagenome | biome: gut microbiome | host: Homo sapiens | place: Madagascar | study: EMG produced TPA metagenomics assembly of the PRJNA485056 data... | reverse complement strand
CCGCATCACGGCATAAGTAAAGACAGCGATTTGTGCGCAAGCGCCCATCGCTGTCCTCACTATGCCTATGCGCGGCTCATTGCTCGCGTAAACTCTCAATTTACAAAACATTTAAAAACAGTATTGACTTTTTCCCGGCATATGGTAATATAAACATATGAACAGTGGCTCATATGAATGAATATTAAAACTAAATGCAAATCATTAGCATCTAAAAAGCAGGAAATTCTAATGGAGAAAGAGGAGGATATTACCATGAAGAAAACTTACAAGATCGAAGTAGATTGTGCAGCATGTGCTCTGAAGATGGAGGATGCAGCGAAGAAGGTAGAAGGCGTTACCGATGCGACCGTCAGCTTCATGACCCAGAAGATGAAAGTAGAATTCGCGGACGGCAGCGATGAGAAGGCCGTTATGGAGAACGTAGTAAAAGCCTGCAAGAGAGTAGAGGACGATTGCGAGATTTATTTATAGGTTGACTTCTGAAAGGAGAGCAGATACTCTCTTTACCGGGAGACTTGATAATTTCGTAGGAAAGCAAGGAGGATTCCTATGACAAAGAAACAGAAAAAAGTATTGATCCGCATTATTGTAGCGGCAATCTTATTAGTTATTTTACATTTTGTTCCACTGGAAGGGCTGTGGCTGGGATTGCTGTACCTGATCCCTTACGCGGTGATCGGATATGATATTTTAAGAAAAGCCGTTCTGGGCATCATGCATGGTGAAGTGTTTGATGAGAATTTCCTGATGGCAGTAGCGACAGTAGGTGCTATGGGACTGGGAGAGTATTCCGAGGGCGTGGCAGTTATGCTGTTCTACCAGATCGGCGAATTGTTCCAGTCGGTCGCTGTAGGCAAAAGCCGCCAGAATATCAGTGCACTGATGGATATCCGTCCCGACTATGCTAATATCGAGGCCGAAGACGGCAGTCTGGAGCAGGTAGATCCTGATGATGTAGAGATCGGAACCATTATCGTGGTACGCCCCGGTGAGAAAGTTCCCATTGACGGTGTGGTTGTGGAAGGCACTTCCACTCTGAATACCAGTGCCCTGACCGGTGAAAGTGTTCCCAGAGAGATCACTGTGGACCAGGATGTGATCAGCGGCTGTGTGAACCTGACAGGACTATTAAAGATCCGTACTACCAAGGAATTCGGAGAATCCACGGTATCCAAGATCCTGGATCTGGTAGAGAACTCCAGCATGAAGAAGTCCAAATCTGAGAACTTTATTACGAAGTTCGCAAGATATTATACCCCGGCTGTCTGCTATAGTGCCCTGGCCCTGGCCATCCTGCCTCCTGTGATCAACCTGATCATGGGCAACCCGGCAGCCTGGAGCACCTGGATCATCCGTGCTCTGACCTTCCTGGTAATCAGCTGTCCCTGCGCGCTGGTCATTTCCATTCCTTTGAGCTTCTTCGGAGGAATCGGTGCGGCAAGTGCCTGTGGCATTTTGGTGAAGGGATCCAACTATCTGGAAGCGATGTCTGAGACTAAGTATGTGGTATTTGACAAGACCGGTACCCTGACCAAAGGTGTATTCGATGTAACGGGTATCTATCCCGGTCAGGGATTTACAGAGGAAGAACTGCTGGAGTATGCTGCTTATGCGGAGAGTTATTCCAGTCATCCCATCAGCAAGAGTCTGAAGAACGCTTATGGAAAAGAACTGGATGCCTCTAACGTCAGTGATGTGGAGGAGATCAGCGGACACGGTGTAACTGCCAAAGTGAATGGCAGACAGGTGGCAGCCGGCAATGCAAAGCTGATGAAGAGCCTGAACCTGGCTTATACGGAAAATACCGGTGTAGGTACAGTGGTTCATGTGGCGGTAGACGGTAACTATGCAGGATACATCCTGATCTCCGATGTGATCAAGGATGGTGCGAAGGAAGCAATTGCCTCCCTGAAAAATTCCGGCGTGAAGAAATGCATCATGCTGACCGGTGACAGCAAAACAGTTGCAGAACATGTGGCCGGTGAGTTAAAATTAGATGAGGTACACAGTGAGCTGCTTCCCGCAGACAAGGTAAGTTGCGTGGAGAAGCTGTTGCAGGAGAAGGGTGCGAAGGAAAAACTGGCATTCGTGGGCGATGGTATCAACGATGCACCGGTATTGTCCCGTGCTGACATCGGTATCGCCATGGGAGCACTTGGTTCTGATGCAGCCATTGAAGCTGCAGACGTGGTCCTGATGGATGACAATCCTGCCAAGATTGCCCTGGCTATGCGGATTTCCCGCAAATGTCTGCGTATCGTCTACGAGAACATCGTATTTGCGCTGGCAGTCAAGGCCATCTGCCTGATCCTGGGTGCGCTGGGTATCGCCAACATGTGGGTTGCTATCTTCGCAGATGTAGGAGTGATGGTACTGGCTGTTCTCAATGCCATCAGATGCCTGCGCATTAAAAACAATTAACCGGATGCAGTAAAAATATGTCGGCGTCATGAGATAGCCGGTATTCCGGGAGAACAGGTGAACATGCAGACTTTTTTTTCAGTAATTACAGCACTGTGCAGGAACGAACAATTTCTGCACAGTGTGATGGAAAAATATCATTATGATCCGGAAGAATATCCCAATCTGAAGAGGCTGGCAGGTGAGATGATCCCCTGCCTGGAGACAGAAGCGGGATGGCAGGACAGAGAAATCAAAGAGACTTTTCCCGGGAGGGATCAGTCTTTTTTGGCTGTAGGCATTACCCTGGGAAAAGGGATCGATGCACTGCAGGAAAAGTATTTGCAGAACGGATTTCTGACAGAGAGTTATATGATCGAGGTGCTGTCCAGTGAATTATTATTAAAAAGCTACCGGGCTTATACAGAGTGGGTGGCTGTACATCAGAATCTGCATGTTGCCAGACTGCATTTTTTAGGTGGGGAGATTTCTGAGACTTCGGAACCCCAAATAGGCAGTCGGCTGCGGCTGGCGAATCTGCCCATGCTTCTGCAGGAGCTTGCATTGCCGGTTACCTGTAATGCAGCATATTGCATGATCCCGAAAAAAAGTGTGGTATTTTATGCGGAGCTGACGAAGGATCCTTTTACCAAATGTGCCGGAATCTGTCTCGGGTGCGGCAGGAGAGACTGCCCGAACCGCATGGAGGAAAAAGAGAATTTCCCTTTGCGATTTGCGGATATGACGGACCGCCCGTTGTCCTATGGATATGCCAGGATTTTTTCAAAAAACGCAGATGAAAATGGAAGATAACGTACAAAACAGAAGTCTCTATTGTCCGAAATATTAAAATTCTGATAAGATTTCACAGGCGACTTGTAAGTATAGAAAGAATATGGTATGATGCAATCACTTTCAAAGAGGAAAGATATCGTGTGTACGGTGTCTTTCCTCTTTTTATGTATACAATGAGTCAAACACGGATTTGTGCCTGCACAGGAGGCTGTATTTGACGAAGATACATCATCAAGCGTTTTTTATTCGGTGATCAAGTAAAAGATTTGAGAAGAGAGGTGGATTATGGAAGTTTTTTTAGAGGTAACGGTACAGCATAAAAAATATCATGCCGTATTTATGGACAAAATGCGGCAGCAACCGGAGGTTACATCCTGCTATCAGGTGGAAGGGGAATATGATTTCCTCGTGAAAGCGGATGTGACCTCGGAAAAGGAACTGGAAAAACTAGAGCGCAGCGTGCGTAAGATTAACGGCGTCTGCAGTGTGCAGCCGGTCTATGCACTGCAGGAGATCATATAGTCATACCCGGAGCAGGGCATTGAAGGTTTCCTCTAAATTCAGTCTGCCGTAGCCCCATTCCCGGTTGGGGTAGTTCAGACCCTGCGTACGCACGGCACCGCGTATGAAATAACTGCGGATCTCCCGGCTTTCCGCCAGCCGGTTATTGCCCTCAATGACTGACCATTGGAAAAACTGTGCTACGGCTCCGGCAGTGATAGCGGCAGCCATGCTGCTTCCCGTACGGCATCCGTCAATGGTGGAGATATTGACTCCGGGAGCGGATAAGTCCGGACGGATCTGCCCGGTGCGTCCGAAGCCTCTGCCGGATTCTACGTAAAAACTGTTATTTTCCGCGTTATAAGTAGAAACGCTCAGAACCTCCGGCGCCATCGAGGGCTCCGTCAGAGTCATGTCGGGATCCGGATTGAGAAAATATACCGGAGTAGACAGAAATTCTGTGATAGGCAGCCACATGTGAAAATTACCGTTATATAAACTACCGGAAGTAGAGACATGAAAGGTCCAGATACCGGGGGTAGGATCCTGGATGCGTACAAGGATCAGTTCCTCGCCGGAATTTTCTTCCACAAGAGCAGAGTCGATAGTGACTCTGCTTTTTTCATAAATAAAGGAATAGGTTACACTTTGCTGCAATCCCAGGCGCAGTTCAGGAATATTTTCCCCGCCGGGAGTGCGGATGCTCAGATTAAAAGCATCCGGCAGAGCACCCCAAAGCTCCAGCCAGAATCCGATACAGCCTTCGCTGACCCGAATCTCCACATTCCGGGAATCCTCCCCAGGTGTCTGAGCGCTTAGTCTCCCATGGTAATGGTGTGAGGCGTTCCCTTCATTTCCCCCGCAGACGATGGCGGCACGGCTTCTGCGGACAGCGAGAGAAGAGAGATACCGTGACAGGGAGGAATTGCCCGCGTGATCTCCCTGGTTGGTTCCCAGACCCAGACAGATGACTACCGGACGTTCGAAGAGCCGCACGAAGGATTCCGCATATTTGATGCCCAGCATAATATCATTTTCCTGATAGGCGGGAACACCCTCGGGCACCAGATAAAAGCTGCGCAGATATTGCTTACATTCCTTGAGCTTCACCACGACGATGTCGGCACCCGGTGCAGCACCGATATAAGGATTGCCTTGTCTGACGACACTGCCGGCTGCGACTCCGGCGAGGATACTGCCGTGTCCGTTTTCGTCCCTGGAGGGAACGATGGAATAAGGATCCTCGGAACGCAGCGCCAGGTTAATATCCTCTCTGCGGTATTCAGAACCATATTTAAACCCCTCAGGTGGTATCCCGGTCTGAACCGTCTGATCCCAGATCGCCAGGATGCGGCTGTTGCCGTTCTCGTCCAGAAACACAGGATTTTGGTAATCAATCCCGGTATCGATAAAACACAGGATCACGCCCTGCCCCGTGAGACTTAGGGGCGGACGCTGTACCTGGGTGATCCCACTGGCGATCAGGTCTGCCGGATCAAAGGGAGCGGCACCGGGTGGCGTCTCACCGGAGGGAGATAACTGCATGAGCCCATAAAGCTTCGGCATATTGTGATAGGGGAAAAAATCAATCTTCGGATTGCGGATTCCCAGATTGGCCAGATACAAAATCAAAAAATCTTCTCCGATGCGTTCATAACAATTATTGTCATCTCCCAGAAATTCCGATGCGGAAAAGTCTGTGATAATGTCATAGGTGTCCTCTGACAGGATCATTTCCTTGCAGTCCATGGCGTTGCTCCGAAGAATCCATTTTTATAATATATACAACGGGATGAATTTTGGTGTGTATGCGTGGGGAGATCCATGACATAAGGGAAAAGCTATAGTACATAAAATATTATGAATATTATAGAAGAGACGGGTAGAAATACCGATAAGGGATCGTGAGATGTGGGAAAATCCTATTTTTAAAAAAATATGGGAAGTCGGGAAAAAATCAGCGGTATTGATGAAGAAACATTATAAGAATGGTCTGATGTTGGGAGTGCTCTTGCTGGCAATGTTTTTCCTCGGAAGAAGCATCGGAGCCATTGCCTACGGTCTACGTATGCAGCGGGAAATAAAGACACAGGCGACGGCGGGAACTGCGTTAGAGAACACGGAGGCTTTACTTTTGGCTGAGAACTGGGGACTGGGATTCGGGGCGGAAGGAACGCAGCCCACCGGCACGGCATCTGCGGAAAAACTAAAAGAGTACAATGCCTATTATGTGGGAGATGCGGAGGAGAAAAAGATCTATCTCACTTTTGATTGCGGCTATGAGAACGGTAATAGTTCCGCTATATTGGATGCATTGAAAAAGCATGATGCACCGGCGACCTTTTTTGTGGTAGGACATTTTCTGGAGTCGGCGCCGGAGATGGTGAAGCGCATGGTGGAGGACGGACATACGGTGGGAAACCACACCTATCATCATTATGATATGTCGAAAATTTCTGATCCGGCGGTTTTCCGGAAGGAGATGGATGACGTGAGAACTCTTTTTCAGGAGACCACCGGCACGGAGATGGCGATGTACTATCGGCCGCCTCAGGGAAAATACAGTGAGACAAATCTGCAGATGGCAAAGGATCTGGGGTATTCCACTTTTTTCTGGAGCCTGGCATATGTGGACTGGAACGTGGATGCACAGCCCAGCCACGAGGAAGCTTTTTCCAAGCTGACAGGCAGGATCCATCCCGGAGCGGTGGTGCTGTTACATAATACCTCGAAGACCAATGGGGAGATTCTGGATGAACTGCTCACAAAATGGGAAGAAATGGGTTATTCCTTCGGAAAATTGGAAGAACTGGTGCAGTAGGGTTTGACTTCCCCTGCACCATACCCTATAATAGAGGACAGAAAAATATACTGGAGGACAACCATGGAAAAAGAACTGGTAGTTGTCATTGATTTTGGCGGACAGTACAATCAGCTGGTCGCCAGAAGAGTCAGAGAATGCAATGTATATTGCGAGATCTACTCTTACAAGACAGACTTGAATAAGATAAAAGCGATGAATCCCAAGGGAATCATCCTGACCGGCGGCCCCGCAAGCTGCTATGAACCCGGTGCAGCTACCTGCTCCGAGGATCTGTTTCACTTAGGAGTTCCCGTGCTGGGACTCTGTTACGGCGCACAGCTGATGACCCATGTGCTGGGTGGTAAGGTAGAACGTGCAGCCGTTCGGGAATATGGCAAGACTGAGGTGAAGGTAGACCGCAGTTCCAAGCTGTTTTCCGATGTATCCGAGAATACGATCTGCTGGATGAGCCATTTCGACTATATTTCGAAGCTGGCACCCGGCTTCCGTGCCGTAGCTACCACTGCAAACTGCCCTGTGGCAGCAGCAGAGTGCGTAGAGCGCGGATTGTATGCAATCCAGTTCCATCCGGAAGTACTCCACACGGTGGAAGGCTCCAAGATGCTGTATAATTTTGTACGTAATATCTGCGGATGTTGCGGTGACTGGAAGATGGATTCCTTCGTGGAAGAGTCTATTAAGGCAATTCGTGAGAAGGTTGGTAATGGTAAAGTCCTCTGTGCATTGTCCGGCGGCGTGGATTCCTCCGTGGCAGCAGTACTGTTATCCAAGGCAGTCGGCGAGCAGCTGACCTGTGTATTCGTAGATCACGGCCTGCTCCGTAAGAATGAAGGCGATGAGGTAGAAGCAGTCTTCGGTCCCAACGGCAATTACGATCTGCACTTCATTCGTGTGAATGCGCAGGAGCGTTTCTACAGCAAGCTGGCAGGTGTATCCGAGCCGGAGCATAAGAGAAAGATCATTGGTGAAGAGTTCATCCGTGTATTTGAGGAAGAGGCGAAGAAGATCGGTGCCGTGGATTTCCTGGTACAGGGAACTATCTATCCCGATGTGGTAGAGAGCGGACTGGGCGGTGAATCCGCAGTGATCAAGTCCCACCACAATGTAGGCGGTCTGCCTGACTATGTAGATTTCAAGGAGATCATCGAGCCTCTGCGCAACCTGTTCAAGGATGAGGTCCGCAAGGTAGGACTGGAGCTTGGCATTCCGGAGCATCTGGTATTCCGTCAGCCGTTCCCCGGTCCCGGACTGGGTATCCGTATCATCGGCGAAGTGACCGCCGAGAAAGTCAAGATCGTACAGGATGCAGATGCCATCTACCGCGAGGAGATCGCTAACGCAGGTCTGGACCGCGAGATCAACCAGTACTTCGCAGCCCTGACCAATATGAGATCCGTAGGCGTTATGGGTGATGAGAGAACCTATGATTACGCCATCGCACTGAGAGCCGTGAAGACCATCGACTTCATGACCGCAGAGAGCGCACAGATCCCTTATGAAGTATTGCAGAAGGTGACCAGCAGGATCATCAATGAGGTGAGCCATGTGAACAGGGTAATGTATGATATTACCAGTAAGCCGCCCGGAACGATTGAGTTTGAATAAGGGTTAATATTAGACCTAGAGGATATTGAGATAATATCCTCTAGGTTTTATGTTATAAATTAATAAGAGTGTTAAGCTAATAATCTTGATTATTACTATTTACTTACGAAATTTTGGAAAATAATAAGTGCAGAAGAGGGGAATCACATTGGAGTATAAGGAAGTACAACAGATTGCAAAGGAAACCATAGAGTATGCCAAAGATATTATTAAGCCCGGAATGAATTTATTGGATATTCGAAGATTGTGTGAAGAAAAATGCTGGAGTTGGGAGCAGATTCCTTTTGGTATTGGGATATAGGAGCGTTTGTATTTGCTGGAGATGAAACAACGATATCTGTATCTGGAAAACAATATGTGACAAGTAGCAGAATTATTGGAGAAAACGATATTGTGACAATTGATTTAAACCCACAGTGTGGAAATATTTGGGGTGACTATGCGAGAACAATAATACTTGAAAACGGTGTGGTAACAGATAAAAACAATGTTTCTAATATAGAATGGAAAAAGGGCCTGCAAATGGAAGACAAGCTCCATCAGGAATTGGTAGGGTTTGTTAACAAAGAAACTACATTTGAAGAGCTCTATTATCATATTAATGAACTTATTTTGAAAGAGGGTTTCGTTAATCTCGATTTTATGGGAAATTTGGGACATTCTATTGTCAAAGATAAGAATGAGCGTGTATACACAGAAAAGGGGAATACACAAAAAATAAGTGATGTAAAGTATTTTACATTTGAACCGCATATAAGTATTCCGAGTTCAAAGTATGGATTTAAGAAAGAAAATATTTATTACTTTGAGAATGGAAAATTGGTGGAATTATAAAACTCGCACCAGTGGTGCGAGAAAGGGGGAAATTTATGAAAAAGAATGAAATTCAGGGATATGAACCACTTGTGGCTGAATTAAAGGATTTGATTCATAAAAAGCAATATCAGGTTCTAAAATTAATCAATTCAGAGACGATAAATTTGTATTGGGAAATGGGGGAAGAAATCTATAGACAACAGGAAGAAAACGGTTGGGGAAAATCAATTGTTCAGGTACTTTCAATAGAATTGCAAAAAGAGTTTCCTGGTGCAAAAGGTTATTCAGCAGCAAATCTTTGGAGAATGCGCAATTTCTATTTGACTTATCGTGATTCTAAAAAACTCGCACCACTGGTGCGAGAAATTAGCTGGAGCAATAATATAATCATTATGGAAAAATGTAAAGATGATTTGCAACGTGAATTTTACATTCAAATGACGAAAAGATATGGTTGGACTAAGCGTATTTTAACTAATTTTATTGAGGTACAGACCTATGAGAAATATTTACTGAATCAGACGAATTTTGATTTAACACTTCCAGCTGAGCAAAGGTTACAGGCTAAGCTTGCGGTAAAAGACGAATATACATTTGATTTTGCGGAATTATCACCGGAATACTCTGAACATGAATTAGAAATGCAGTTGATAAATAACATAAGAGCGTTTTTGATTGAAATGGGTGGAGATTATACATTCATCGGAAATCAATATCATCTTATGGCGGGAAACAGAGATTTATATATTGATTTATTGCTGTTTCATAGAAGGCTGAGAAGCCTAATAGCTATAGAACTGAAAATCGGTGAATTTGAAGCAGAATATGCTGGGAAGATGCAACTGTACCTGACAGCATTGGATGAACAGATTAAATTACCAGACGAGAATCCATCTATTGGTATTATTATTTGCAAGAGCAAGGACAAAACTTATGTAGAATATGCTTTGAAGAATATTAATGTGCCGATCGGTGTGGCTACATATCAGATAAGAAATACGTTACCGGAAGAGATGAAAGCATTGCTGCCGGAGCCGGAGGAGATTGTGAAGAGATTACGGTTATTTGAAGAATGATAAAAAGCACTTTGATATGCATATGAAATAAAAAAGAATTAGGAGGAACAGAAGAGATGGATGTTATAGTATCAAACGTAGGATGTAGTTTACTCGCATCTATAATTTATGATATTAGTAAGGTGTGTTTAGGAAAGCTCTACTACAAAAAAGATGAGCGCTCAATAGAAAAAATAGAAGAACTGATTCGAGAAGAACTTGATGATAAGTATGAAGTATTGTTTATGTCGGGAAAGTTTAATTCTTTTCTGAGAGCACCTTTTTTTTAAAGATACTATTCAAAATTATATTATTTATAAAATTACTGGAAACTGTGAAGGAAATATACGAAAGATAAAAAAGAATAATAATGTTATTATGGAAAAAGAGGTTATTGAATTTCTTTCAAATAATTTGTTTCAAGAATATAATGATGAGGTTGTAAATATACCATCAAAGACATTTATACGCCAATTTTTTGAATCTTATTTTAAAATTGCGGCAAACTATGTTGTGTCTTTGATAAAAGACGAAAATAAAATCGATGTCTTTTTGGTAAATCGAAGGATTGATTTTGCACAAGAAAGTATTTTGTTAAGATTAAATGAAACAGTTGAAACAATAAAGCGCACGATGGAATGTGAAATTATTCCAACTAAAGATATATATGAGGATTATGTAAAAGAATATCATAGTATACTTAAAACAAATCATTCAAGAGCGCATGTATATTTATTGGATACATTTGATTTTGCCGAGTTTTATGTACCGCCTTTTTTGAGACAGCTTTCATCAAAACAAGAGGTAAGAAATCATATTAGGTGGATGCGGCAAGATTATTTAATGAATATTCGAAATGAGACGCAGGTCAAAAAGGAAGATTATTTTGACGATTGGAAGTATATTTTCGATAGTACTGGCATAGTATATGTAACAGGAGGAGCGGGCTATGGAAAGTCATTATTTTTAAAGAAACTTATTAATGATTTTGAAAAAATGAATATATTAAATAGTTCTGAGTATTTGGTTATTTATGGGGATTTAAAATCTTTTTATATTGAAGGCGAACAACCTATTTCGGTTGTGAAATTTTTGCAAGATAGTATGGTTAAAGAAACACTAATGGATGAAAAAAATTTCCCTATTGATATGATAGAATATTACTTGAAAATGGGAAGATGCTTAATATTACTAGATGCTTTAGACGAAGTAGAAAAGCAAAAAAGAGAGGAATTACATAAAAGGATAATTGCTTATTTTAAAAATCAGAATCCGAATAATCGAATATGCATTACATCTAGAAATAGAGGATTTATTCCTGAAAAAGATGTGGAGGTTTTTGATATTTTACCACTGGATAGGCTACAAATAGAGTCTTATGTAGATAATATTATAAAACTTGGAAGATTTGATGCTAAAGATAAAGAAATATTTCTTGAGCAGTCTAGTGTTTTAGTGGACAAAGGGTTTTTAAATAGCTTCTTAGTGTTATCATTGCTTATTAATATATATAAAGCAGAAAGAGAACTTCCTGAGAATAAGATGGAATTGTATCAGAAGTGTTTTGACTATATTGCATATAGAAGAGAAAAAGACAAAACAAAGGCAAAGTTTGACTGGGAATTAATATCTTGTATGATGAAAGATAACACATTTATGGAATTAGCAAAAATGTGTTTTCCTAACAATAGTGATATAGGTAAGGATGAGATTGTAGAAATGTTATGCAAAACATATAGCGGAAAGTATACTTCGGTTGCAGAAACTGAGCGTGCTGCAGAACATTTTTTGGCATTTTGCTCAGATAGAACAGAATTATTTGTTCCTGCAGCGGGGGAGGATAGATTTAAGTTTTTCCATAGATCCTTTTTTGAATATTTTTATGCACAATACATTTTTTTAAGAATAAGAGAAGTTGAAGAAGTGTATAATTTATTGCAGAAATTTGATGTTGATTCTGAGGTTTTTGAACTGACCCTTGCTATGATGAAGCAAAAAGATGAACCAAGATATCAAGAATTAATGGAATATATTTTTGATAAGGCGAATGATGAGGTAAAAGAGAAAAGCACAAACTTAAGTGCATTTAATATTTTAACATTGGGAATGCAAGTTGTTGATGATAATGTTTATGTCTGTAAATATGTTGAATATGTGGTAAATAACTGCGAAAGTCTTGTTAAGAATATCGAACACATTCCAAATCAAGGTATTATTTATAATGTGATATCTAGTAATGATAGTTTTGTTCAAAGGGTTATAAGTGCGTATGAGTCTAGTGCGAAATTTAAAATTATATCGGAATTTTTAAAACAATTTTCCGAGACTGAACAAATTATTAGTGTAAAACAATTTCAAGAAATGACGGGTGCAGAAGGAAAGCATTACTTTAGTCATAGGTTTTATTCTGGATGTGTGAATTCATTTTACGAGAGATTATGTATTAGAAATGCGGATTATAGTAATATACTGAACAATTTTTCAGAAAATGATTTGGAGACATTGATGTTAAAATGCAAGGTTACTAAAAGAACAAGAGAAAAATATTTAAGATTATATATTAAATATAGGGCATTAGATGGAGAAAAACAAAAAATGCTTCAGGAATTAATGTTATGCAATCCGTTCCAGAAATAATGAGATCCGAAAAGAATCGCCATTATAAACCTGGAAAATATGTGGCTTCTATGCAGGGAAGCCTGTTGGATGATATATAAGCAATAAAACAGTGCCGCAATAATTTTATTGTGATAGATAATGCAGATTGTTTGATTAAAGATGATGTTAGGAGATTCATTAATTTTGAATTATCAAATCAGTATATGCTTTTCTTACAAAATTGTGATGGACTCAATGTATCTGATAAGAGTTTTAAAGTGCTTAAGTTTGATAACTACAGAATAACACTGGCAGAGGAGCTGTGATTTTAGGTATTGCAATGGGAGGTATGTCAAGATGCGTGATTCAATAGAGAACATATCACAACTTCAGAAAAAGTTGAATGACCTGCAGCTGGAAAATCAGATATTGAAAAATATATTGGATAAAGCAGGATTGTCATACTATAAGGAATTATCAAAATTAAGACAAAGTGGTAGTAAAGACGCTTTTGATCCAGAACAGGGTAAAAGAATCATTCATCCACAGGCAATAACAGAAAATATGGCAAATCAGTTTTTTAGTATGTTCTGGGGAAGACAGGATGTCTATGCAAAGCGTAGTGTTAATAAAGAAACAGGGAAGGCTGCATACTATCCACAGTGTAATAATTTCTGGACAAATGTGTGTCATAAGAAGATAAAGGATGGGATTAACTGTAAGGACTGCAAGAACCGTTCTTATAAAACAATAACGAAGAAAGATATATTAAATCATTTGCAGGGAAATGCATATAATGCATCGGACGTAATAGGCATCTATCCTCTTCTTAGTAATGGGACATGCAGATTCATGGTATTTGACTTTGATAATCATGATAAGGGTGCAGACGAGAAAGACTTTGCAAATTCTGATGATACATGGGTGGAAGAAGTTGAGTCAATGAGAGAAATTTGTGTATTAAACGGAATAGAGCCGTTAGTAGAACGCTCAAGATCTGGCAGAGGTGCACATGTATGGATATTCTTTGATAAGCCGATAGCTGCTTCAATGGTAAGAAAGTTTGGACTTGCTCTGCTTGATAAGGGTGCGGAACAGGTTAATTTAAAATCTTTTAAATACTATGATAGAATGTTACCTGAACAGGATTCATTACCGGAGGATAATGATATTGGCAATCTGATTGCATTGCCATTGCAGGGAAAAGCTTTGCAAGATGGGAACAGTGCATTTATTGATGGTAATTGGAATGCATATCCTAATCAATGGGAAACTTTATTTAACAAACCAAGATTATCACAGGGATTTTTGGAAGAGAAAATAAAAGAATGGTCAAATACTATTGATGATATTGCAGCAAATGCTGCTGAAAGTGACAGGGAAAAACCATGGAACAGAATGCAGCATTTTAATAAAAATGATGTAGAAGGAAAATTACATATTATCTTGTCGAATGGAATATATGTAGACAATACGAATTTAAAAGCTGCTATGCAGAATAGAATCCGGAGAATGGCAGCAATCAGTAATCCGGTTTTCTATAAGAATCAGGCAATAGGAACATCAAATTATGATACAGCAAGATGGATTTATCTCGGGAAAGATCATCTGAGCGGATATATACAGATACCACGGGGACTGCAGGACGAACTTTGGGAAAATATAAAACAGGCAGATATTGATTACGAAATGGAAGATGAGCGCCAGCAGGGAAGAAAAATTAATGTGGATTTTAAAGGTGAATTGCGTCCCGAACAGGATAAGGCATTAAAAGAACTGATCAGGTATGATAATGGGATACTTCATGCAGCAACAGCATTTGGCAAAACAGTGGTCAGTAGTGCAATAATTGCACAAAAGAAAATAAATACATTGATTATTCTTGAATCTTCTGCACTTATAGAGCAGTGGAAAGAGGCATTGGAAAAATTCTTAAATATCAATGAGGGACTTCCAACTTATGAGACTAAGACAGGAAGAGTAAGGAAAAGAAAAAGCCTGATTGGAACATTACAGGGAGCACATGATTCAATGACAGGAATCATAGACATTGCAATGGCAGGTTCATTGTGCAAAAAGGGTAAGTATCATAAGATGATGAATGAATATGGACTCGTGTTGATTGATGAGTGTCATCATTCTGCTTCAGAAACAATAGCCAATGTTTTAAAAGAAGTGAAAGCAAAGTATGTATATGGTGTGACAGCAACTCCCAAAAGAGGAGATGGACTGGAAAAAATCAACTATATGCTTATCGGACCTATAAGATATAGCTATACGGCAAAGGAAAAAGCAAAGGAGCAGGGAATACAGCATCTTGTGTACCCACGTTTTACCCGGACTGTACCGCCGCGAGGTGTAATTACCGATAAGATGCATCCAAATGAAGCATATGAGATTATTCATAATAATGATGTCAGGGATGAACAGATTATTGAGGATGTGAAGAATTGCGTAGCAGCAGGCCGGACACCGGTTGTTTTGTCACGATACAAGGATCATTCTGAAAAATTCTATGAGCGGTTAAAAAGCTATGCAGATCATGTATTTCTTATGACAGGTAACAACTCTAAGAAAGAACACAGGAAGATTCTTGAGCAGATGCATCAGGTTGATAAGAATGAATCACTTATACTGATAGCTACAGGCTCTCTTGTAGGAGAAGGTTTTGATTTTCCAAGACTGGATACACTTTTTATGGCAACACCTGTATCATTTCGCGGTGTAGTGGAACAATATGCAGGAAGACTGAATCGTGATTATGCAGGTAAGGAAAATGTGATAATATATGATTATGTGGATAATCATATTCCAATGTTTAATAATATGTATATGAAGCGGCTGAAAGCATATAAACAGATCGGATATGAGTTTGGCGATGGTTTGCAAACTGTTAAACAGACGGTTAATGCAATATATGATGGAAATAATTATAGTGAAAATTATCATAAAGATTTGCTTGATTCTAATAAGAATATAATTATTTCCAGCCCCGTAATCAGCGGATCAAAAGTTTATGAGTTAATCAATATGCTAAAGGAAAAACAGATGTCAGGAGTTCAGGTCACAATAGTTACGTGGACTCCAGATTCCTATGGATTTGGTGATGCTGCATACTGGATGCAGTTACATGAAGATATGCGTAGAGCTGGTTTTTTTATTAGAACAGTAGAAGGATATTGTGATCGATTTGCTATTATTGATCAGGAAGTAGTCTGGTATGGAAATATTAATCTGCTGGCGAAAGATAAGGCTGATGATAGTATTATGAGAGTAAGGAGTAAAGGGATAGCAGGTGAATTGATGGAGATTACATTTGGCAATAATGATGGCAAGGTCCCAGAAGATTATGAGAATTAATAAAAGGAAGTCAGTCTTTGAGGCAGATAATGATGATTTTACATTAACTTTGTATAATCTGAATTATGGATCTGGTTATGCAACACAGACAAAGCAGAATGGCACTCAAGGTGATACTCAAGATGATACCCAAGATGATACTCAAGAAGAAATAATCAAAATGATAGAGGAAAATCCACGAGTAACAACAGCTGATATGGCAAAAAAATTGGGAATTGGCATTGCAACAGTAAAGCGTAAAATTAAGAAAATGTCGAATATATCGTATGTGGGAAGTGGTTACAGTGGTCACTGGGAAATCAAATAGATTTTGAAAAAGTAGAATGGTTTTGATTTGACTCTACTTGTAAGAGATTAAAGAATTTCAGAACTACATTTTGTTTAAAATATTATGGCTGATACGAAAGAGGAATGAAGCATTATTATGGAATTTTTCAGTTTGTTTTCGACAATATTTTTTAATATAGCAATTATCGTTGGCCTGTTATTACTTATATACCTGTTTTTCTTTTCCGGCATCAGAGCACGTAAAGACCTGAAACCGGTGAAGTACATTTCCTACAAAAAGGATCATTTTCAGGAGAATTTTGAATTTACCTGTGAGTTTTGCGGATCCAAGGTATCTTCCACGGATGAAAAATGCTCAACCTGTGGCGGTAATTTTGGGAAGAACAAAGAGTATCAGTTAAAAAAACGGGCCATGCATCAAAGATATTTAGAGTATATGAAAGCTCAGGAGGAAGCCATTACACAGGAAACAGAATATATAAGTAATACGATGCAGGCAATTCAAAAGTACAAGCTCATACGTCATAAATACTATAATTTTGAAATCGGAGAGCCTCCGGTTTATAAACCTGCAAATGACTATGAATTTACCTGCGAATACTGTGATAATAAGATAAGGGGAAAAAGCACAGACGAAACAGGATGCAGTAATTGTGGTGCTTCTTATAAAGAAAACCTGGAGCTATTAGTACGCGAAGAGGAAGACCGTCTGGAAAAACGTCATTATGACGAATATATGAAACTGAAGGATCTGGAGTGGGAGCAGAATATCAGGAATGAGCGAAGGGATGCAAACATTGATGAAAAGTGTGGGACGCCTATCCGATTTATGGAGAAAAATGCAAAAGGTATTGCGTTGGTCATTTTGCTTGGACTCATGATGATTTCCGTGGGAATAACAGTTTTGATTTTGAAGTTTAGGTAAAACATGATAAGTATATCCGATGCGAAGGGAGACTCCATGGATATTCTATTTAAAAACGATGAATTTGTATTTTCCTACAGAGTTGGCGGTATATTGATCCATAATGAAAAGATCCTGCTGCAACGTCCGAAAAATGACGATTATGCTATCATCGGCGGGCATGTCGCCGCTATGGAGACTAGCGTGGAAACGCTGAAGCGGGAGTTTGAAGAAGAACTTCACACGAAGATAGAGGTAGATAATCTGTTGGCTATAGGCGAAATTTATTTTCCGTGGGGGAAGAGACCCTGTCACCAGATCTGTTTGTATTATAACGTTCATTTACTGGACGATGGTATTCCCATGGATGGGGTGTTTCATGGATATGATGAACTGGATCATGAGAGAATTGATCTGGACTTCTGCTGGGTTCCATTGGAGGAATTAAGGAAGGGCGCAAAGGTATATCCAGTGGAAGTGATACCTTACATACTTGAGCAGAGAAAAGAAACGGTGCATTTTGTTTCGAAGCAGATTTAATTGAGAGGGTATGGAAAGAAAAATGCTGGAAGTAAAATTTTATGACTCAGTGGATGATTGCCTGTTGAAGTTTGCGGTGATCGTCTCACAGAGCAATGGCAAATGGGTGTTTTGCAAGCATAAAGAAAGAGACACTTATGAAGTTCCAGGCGGGCATAGAGAAGCCGGTGAAAGCATTCTTGAAACGGCGAAAAGAGAATTGCAGGAAGAAACCGGTGCAATCAGGTTCGATATGAAGCCTCTGTGTGTATACTCTGTAACCGGAAAGAATAGAGTAAATGATACGGGAGAAGAATCCTTTGGGCTGCTTTGCTATGCGGAGATAATGGAATTTGCGACAGAACTGCATAGCGAGATGGAGAAGATAGAGTTTTTGGAGGAACTGCCGGAGGAGTGGACATATCCATTGATACAGCCGAAATTGATAGAGAAGTATTTGCAGATGAAAAATATTGTATCTGCCGAAAAGGTTATGATAGAAGCAGAAGAGGGGGAAATAAGAACAGATATAACAGACTATTTGCAAAAAGAAGTATATCGAAGGTGTAAGTTGCCAACAAATAAGTTTGGAATGGGCTGTTATTATCATATTGAAGCAGTAGTAAAAAATGCAGAGAAATTGGCAGAAAAATATGGTGCAGATAAAGAAATTGTTATTATAGCAGCCTGGTTACATGATATTGCTTCTATAACTGATTATGCAATGTATGAGGAACATCATATATACGGCGCATCTATTGCAAAAGAAATATTAAATGAGTTACATTATGAAAAAGAAAAAATAGAATTAGTGCAAGAATGCATTTTAAATCATAGGGGAAGTGTGAACCGGGAGAAAAACAGCCGTGAAGAACTGTGTGTTGCGGATGCAGATGCAATTTCTCATTTTGATAATGTGCCGACTTTGCTCTATTTAGCTTATGTTGAGCGAAAGATGGGGATAGAGGAAGGCGTAAAATTTGTAAAAGCAAAGCTTGAAAGAAGCTATAATAAGTTATCGGATGAAAGCAAGGAATTTTATAATGAGAAATGTAAACAGGTGATGGAGGTATTGGATGTTGATGTGACTTTGGGATAGTCGGAGACATATATTTTAAAGAGAAGTGACAGGGGAAATTTTTATGGATAAGGCAAAAGAGTTAAAGAATGCTTATAATCTAAAAAAGCATCTGATGATGTTGGCAGCGTGTGAGGAGTATTTGAAAAACTTTTCGGGAAGTTATTATATAACACCGGAATTATTAAGTGAAATGCAGAGATTTTCGGAAGATACATATTTGGAACTATGCAAAGATGATTCAGGTATGGCAATTTTAAACACATGCATAAAACCAAGAGAGGTTCCTCCAACAGTAAATCTTAAAATGAATTTAGAAGCATTGCGAAAAATGTTAACTGAATTAATAATAAATGAAAGTGGAGAAGGTACCTCTTCATGCTTTCAATGAATTAAAATGTCTGAGGTGGCAGATATGATATCACATGTAGAGTTGATTAAAATATATAATGCTATATTCCCGGAAAATATTAAAAAGGGAATAGCTGATTTCTTTATGCAGGATCTGGAGGACAAGAAATTGGATTATGAGACCCGAATGTTATGGGAAACAGATTCCTTAATAGATGGAATTGGAGGATACTGTATGCCACCCAATCCAGTTAAAAACCCATTTCCTGCAGGTATTAAAAGAGAACTTTACCGTCCATTGCAATATGCGAGAAGCAGCATTGATATATGTGATGTGAGAATTTTTGCTAGACAGGTGGTGGAAAATTCTGGAATGCATTTGGAAGCTGTATGCCGAATGTTTTTAAAAAATACAGCAATATTAGGAGGGATAAGATTTCAGAACTTGACGTTGGGGAAAGCAGTTCATAGGATCGAACAAGAAAAAGTATTTGATGAAACGGTTATAGAAGCACTGTATGATTTTGTTAAAGTGTATAATCGTTCCAAACATGAAATAAACCAAGATGAAACGAAAGTACGGATGTTTAATGCAGAAGATGCAATAATATCTTATTTTACAGTCAGAATCTTGGGAATCATCTTGTTACAGAAGCTTGGTGTGGAAGAGAGTTTTCAAAGATATAGAATAATCGAAGAGTAACATTTGGTTGAATAAATAAAAAATATTAATATTTGCAGAGGAGCCTTCATTTAATGAACATATTAGTAATAGGCGGGACAAGATTTTTTGGTATACCGATGGTAAATGAACTTTTATCCCATGGACATAATGTGACGATTGCTACCCGGGGGACTACCCCGGATAGTTATGGTGACAGTGTAAAACGTATTATTATTCAGAGAACACAGGAAGAGAGTATGAAGAATGCTTTGCAGGGAAAGCATTTTGATGTGGTGATCGACAAGATTGCATATTGCTCTAATGATATTAAATATGTAATGGATTATGTCGATTGCGACAGGTATATTCAAATGTCCAGTACATCTGTCTATGAGCCGAAACATTGGAATACATTGGAGAAAGATTTTGACGGTTATTCAACAGAACTTGTATGGTGCGACAGGAAGGCCTTTCCCTATGAAGAGATCAAGCGGCAGGCAGAATACGCACTATGGCAGAAATATGAGGACAGAAAATGGATTGCTGTAAGATATCCTTTTGCTATAGGAAAAGATGATTATACGAAGCGACTTTTATTTTATGTAGAACATGCCGTAAAAGGAATTCCAATGAATATAAATAACCTGGATACGCAGATGGGGTATATCCGGTCTGATGAGGCCGGAAAATTTCTGACATTTCTGGCCGAGGCTGAACAGGATGTTACCGGTGCATTTAATGGAAGTGCACACGGAACGATATCTATCCGACAGATTCTCAACTATGTGGAACAAAAGATCGGAGCAAAAGCGGTAATTAATAGTGGCGATGGCGAAGAGGCTCCTTATAACGGCGAGCCGGAATATAGCATCAATACGGAAAAAGCCGAAAGCCTGGGCTTCCGGTTTTCCACATTGCAAGACTGGATATATGATTTGCTGGATTACTATATTGACCAAATCGGGTAACTCAGCTTTTCCATATTTTTATAGTTTGCAGCAGCTTTTTCTTAGAATCTACATTCATTTCAGAGATAAGTTTCATAAGTTCATGATCGAGGGCAGTTGACTGATATTCGGAGTCAATCTGCCCCACGAGAGAATCCAGAGAAATTCCCAATAATCTTGCATAATACATCAGGATCCGCAGGGACATTGCCGTGCGGTTATTTTCTACGTTGCAAATATAACCCGGAGTTACGTCAAGGGCAGAAGCAACGTCGGCCTGTGTAAGATGCATCTGTGTGCGCAAGTCTTTCATGCGGGGCCCTAAGTTTTCAAAATCAGTCTGATTCATTGCATTCTCCTTTACTATATCTATTATGAATTAAATTATATAAAAAATATATCTTGAAATAAAGATACTAATTATATAT
>ERZ1034723.494-NODE-494-length-21201-cov-13.317932_pt1 | contig 21201 bp, 19 predicted proteins | sample MGYA00520637_ERZ1034723 | MGnify/ENA primary metagenome ERZ1034723 (study PRJEB33766, sample SAMN09781719) | gut metagenome | biome: gut microbiome | host: Homo sapiens | place: Madagascar | study: EMG produced TPA metagenomics assembly of the PRJNA485056 data... | reverse complement strand
GTCTACTACAACGAGCACTGCATCGTGTTCAACAGCCAGCACACCCCCATGAAGATCGAGCGGGCCACCTTCCGCAAGCTGCTGGACTTCGTGGGCCTGTTCCCCCACTATTTCGTGGGCAGCAATGCAGACCTGCCCATTGTGGGCGGCAGCATCCTGAGCCACGACCACTTCCAGGGCGGCCACTACGAGTTCGCCATGGCCAAGGCCCCCATCGAGAAGAGCTGGGTGTTCCCCGGCTTTGAGGATGTGGAAGCCGGCATCGTCCACTGGCCCATGAGCTGCATCCGCCTGACCTGTGCGGATGACGAGCGTCTGGTGGAGCTGGCCGACAAGATCCTGACCGCATGGCGCGGCTATACCGATGAGGCAAGCTTCATCTTTGCCGAGACGGACGGCGAACCCCACAACACCATCACCCCCATTGCCCGGGTGCGGGATGGCAGATATCAGCTGGATCTGGTCCTGCGCAACAACATCACCACCCCGGAACACCCGCTGGGGGTCTACCATCCCCACGCAAAGCTCCACCACATCAAAAAGGAGAACATCGGCCTGATCGAGGTCATGGGTCTGGCAGTCCTTCCCAGCCGCCTGAAGCAGGAACTGTTCGATCTGGCAGATATGCTGGTGGCCCGGGTGCCTGCAGAGCAGTACCCCGAAGCCCTGCAGAAACACGCCGCATGGGCACAGGAGATCCTGGCCCGCCATCCTGAGCTGAACAGCGACAGCGTCCACCTGATCCTGCAGGATGAGGTAGGCCAGGTGTTCGCACAGGTGCTGGCAGATGCCGGTGTCTACAAGCTGGATGAAGCCGGCCGCGCCGGTTTCGTGCGGTTCCTCGAAAGTGTAAAGTAATGGATTAAACCTCTCAGTCACGCTTCGCGTGCCAGCTCCCCTAGTAGGGGAGCCCTTGGCAGAATGATTTAAGTTTATCAAAGCAACGAAAGGCCCGTCAGTAGAGATGCTGACGGGCCTTGGAGGTATTTATGACTTACACATTGGAAGTTTGTGTAGACAGTGCCGCAAGCGCCCTTGCGGCAAAGCGGGGCGGGGCCGACCGGCTGGAGCTGTGCGCCGACCTGATCATCGGCGGCACCACGCCCAGCCTTGCGCTGGTGCGGCAGGTCAAGGCCGAGACCGGCCTGCCGGTGCGTGCCCTGCTGCGGCCCCGGTTCGGTGATTTCTGCTACGACCGCTATGAGCTTACCCAGATGGCCGAAACCGCCGCCGCGCTGGTGCAGGCGGGTGCAGACGGCATTGTGACCGGTGTGCTGACCCCGGAGGGGGAACTGGATGCGGACGCACTGCGCCCCATCTACGCGGCCGCCCGGGCCGCTGCAAAGGCCGCTGGCCGTCCGATCGTCTGCACCCTGCACCGTGCCTTTGATGTCTGCAAAGACCCCTTTGCGGCGCTGGAAGCGGCCAAAGCGCTGAACCTTTGCACCATCCTGACCAGCGGGCAGGCCGCCAGCGCCCCGGCAGGCGCTTCCCTGCTCCGTCGGCTGGTGGAAGCCGCCGGACCTGATCTTGAGATCCTGGTGGGTGCGGGTGTGACCCCGGCCAATCTTCCGGCTCTGGCAGCTGAGACAGGCGCGCACGCCTTCCACATGTCCGGCAAGCAGGTTCTGGACAGCCGGATGACCTTCCGGCGGGAAGGTGTTCCCATGGGCCTGCCCGGCTTCTCCGAGTTTGAGGTCTGGCAGACCAGCGAGGAGACCATCCGTGCCGCGCGGCGGGTCCTGAACGAATTATAACCCATAAAACGACCCCGGAAAGCTGCAGTCACGCTTTCCGGGGTCGTTTGTTGATCATCGCTTTTTTCTGGCAGCCGGTCTCCTGCGTTTCCGGGGCAGCATGGCATACACATACCCAAAGGCTGTGCCGCACACACCGCCCACGATGTGCATGAAGTTCGCCACATTATCGTGCGCAAAGATGATATCATACACCTGCTGGCCCAGATACAGTGCTGCCACCAGCAGCATGGTCACCGGGATGCCGCCGGAGAAGCCCGACAGCGATGCCAGCATGATGAGCATGAACACGATGCCCGAAGCCCCCAGCAGGGCGGTATGGGGGAAGAGCACACACTGCAGAACACCCGAGATGAGCGCCGTGAGCAGGATGCCCTTGAGCAGGGGGCCGCTGCCATATTTTTCCTCCATCGGTGGGCCGATGACCAGCAGCAGGAGCATATTATTCAGGAAATGATCCCAGCTGGCATGGCCCAGCACATGGCCGAAGAGCCGGATGTAAAACAGTGGGTCTTTCAGAGAACCGCGATAGACGCAGAACAAGTGCTTTGTGGTCCAGCCGCCTGTCCACTGCCCCAGGAACAAAGCCCCCAGGGAGAGCAGAAAAAAGGTCAGGATCACCGGCGAATTGTATTGCAGCTGCAATGTTAGCTTAGGGCGTTTCGTAAGCGTTTCATCCTTTCAGCGCCCGCTCTGGCACGGACGGAATTTAAGGATATTATAGCATTTATGCCAGATACGGGTCAAGCAGGGCATCCACCGTTTTGTTCCGCTTGGGAGCGGGCTTGTGCACGGCGCGGCCGCGGCAGACCACCAGCTCCAGCTGGCGCAGGGCAGTCAGGTCGTGCAGCGGGTTCTTCCGGGTCACAATGAAGTCTGCGCTCTTCCCCGCTTCAATGGAGCCGGTCACATCCCCCACACCGGCCAGCCGGGCATTGCGCAGGGTGGCCGTGTGGAGAGCAAACTGGTTGCTCACGCCGCAGTATTTGTGGAAGTAGCACAGCTCCCGCCAGAAATCATACTGTGTGACGTAGGGGCAGCCCACGTCATTGCCCAGACCCACCGGAATGCCGTTGGCAAGGGCCGTTCTGGCGCTCTCCACCACGCCGTCAAAGACGATCCTGCCATTGTACTGGTCCTTCTCGGAAGCGCCGGAAATGGCCGGGTCAAACAGTGCATAGGGCAGCGCCGGGGAGATGGTGGTGCAGACGAAAGCACCCCGCTCCTTGTAGAGCCGGATGGTCTCCTCATCCATCTTTGCGCCATGCTCGATGGAGTCCACGCCGTTTTCCAGCGCCACCTTCACGCCCTCGGGCGATTCGGTGTGGGCAGCCACGGGATAACCCAGCCTGTGGGCTTCATCGCAGACGGCCCGGACCATCTCAGGCTTCATCTTCAGCTCGCCGGGGGTGCCCTTTTGGGTGGCATCCAGCACGCCGCCCGTGATCATCAGCTTGACCAGGTCCACCCCCTGTTCACCGGCCCTGCGGAGCTGGGCCAGTGCTTCGGCATTGTTGTGGGCCGCCACCGCCACCGAGCCTGCCATGTGCCCGCCGGGCACCGAGATGCCCTCGTTGGCGGCAAGGATGCGGGGAGCCAGGATCTTCCCCTTTGCCGCGTCGTCCCGGCAGCGGGTATCGAAATCTGCCAGACCGCCCACGGTGCGGATGGTGGTCACGCCGCCCAGCAGTTCCAGCTTGGCGTAGCTGCACACCAGCCGGTAGGCCACCGCCCGGGTCAGGCCATTGCTCAGGATCCTGCGCACCAGTGCGGCGTTATCCCGGGGCTTTGCGCTGGGCTTGCCGTTGCCCGCCAGATGGACATGCAGGTTGATGAGGCCCGGCATCAGGTAGCCGCCCTTGAGGTCCACCTTCTCGTACCCCTCACAGGGAGCGGTATCCTCCACGATGGCGGTGATCTTCTCCCCGTCCACCAGCACCATCTTGTGCGCCGTCGGCTCCATCTGTTCGGTGCCGTCCAGCAGGATGCAGTTGTAATAGGCTCGTTTCATCCGTATTTTTCCCTTTCCGTTCCGGCGCAGGCCGTTTTCTTTCAGTATATCACGTTTGCGGAAGTGATAAAAGACATCTGTCGTTTTTTCTTCTGCCTCCTGCATTGACATTTCCCGCCCCGGTGGGTACACTTATAAGGTATTCTTTTCTGAAAGGGGGCCTCGCCATGGCAGCGGAAGCCAAACTGCGGCAACTGGCAGACCGCGGCTGTCCGGTCTACTATTTCTATTCCAGCGAGCGGTATCTTGTCCGGCAGGCAGTGTCTGCCGCCGTCCGGATACTGAGTGCTGACACGGATGAGGAGACCACCGTGCTGGACGGTGCCGCACCCGAGATCGAGCAGCTCATCATGGCAGCGGGCACCATTTCCTTCTTTGGCACCCGCCGCGTGGTGGTGCTGCCCGAGCTTGACCCCGCCGCCTACAGTGACAAGGATCTGGAGGAACTGTGCAGCACCCTTGCCAGCCTGGAAAATGCCGTGGTGGTGCTGGGCAGCGTGTTCGAGCTGGAGCGCAGCAAGCTCAAGACCGGCAAGCGGGCACAAAAGCTGATCGCCGAATGCAAGAAGCTGGGCTTTGCCGAAGAGCTCTCCAAACCCAAGCCCTACGAGCTGAAGATGATGCTCATTGAGCGGGCCAAGGCGCAGGATACCACCCTGCCCGAGGGCGCTGCCGCAGCCCTGCTGGAGCGCTGCGGCGAAGATTCCTTTCTGCTGGAAAACGAGGTAGACAAACTCTGTGCCCTTTCCGGCTACCAGACCGTTACCGCCGCCATGGTGGCCGAGATGGGCACCGTGAGCCTGGAAGCGGATGTGTTTGAGATGATCCGGATGATCACCGCCAAGAACGCCACCGGTGCCTGTAAAAAGCTGCAGACCCTGCTGCGCTTACAGCAGGAGCCCATTGCCATCACCGGCGCAATGATTGGCAGCTATGTAGACCTGTACCGGGTCAAGCTGGGTGCTTCCAAACGGAAGAGCTACGCCGCCGTGTTCAAGGATTTCGGCTACAAGGGCAGCGACTACCGGCTCAAACGCTCAGCCGAAACGGCATCACATTACACGCTGGGCCAGCTGGAGACCTGCCTGCAGGTGCTGCTGGACCTCGATAAAAGTTTGAAGAGCCAGCCCGTGGATGTGCAGACCTTGCTGGAAGCAGCGCTCTGCCGTCTGGCGCTGGCGGGGAGCGGACGATGAGCGAACGAGAACTGCTGCACACCGACCGGGTGCTGGTGGTGGAGGGCAAATACGATGCCGCCCGCCTTTCCCACCTGACCGATGCCATGATCCTGCTGACAGACGGCTTTGGCATCTACAAGGACAAAAAACGCCAGCAGCTGCTGAAAGCTCTGGCGAAAAAAAACGGCCTGATCCTCTTCACCGATTCCGATGCCGCCGGGTTCCGCATCCGCACCTACATCACCAATCTGGTGGGGGCAGAAAACGTGGTGCAGGCCTATGTGCCCGCCATCCATGGCAAGGAAAAGCGGAAGCCACAGCCCGGCAAGGAAGGCCTGCTGGGCGTGGAAGGCGTGGACGATGCCATCGTCCTGCAATGCCTGCGGGATGCACTGGGCGCAGAAGCCGGGGCCGCGCCTGCCCGCCCGGAGGGTCGGCAGATCACCTACACCGACCTGTACAACTGGGGGCTTTCCGGCACCCCGGGCAGTGCCGAGCGGAAATACCAGCTGCTCAACGCGCTGGGCCTGCCGCCCCGGCTCTCCAAAAAGGAGCTGGTGGAGGCGCTGAACCGGCTGTACAGCTTTGAGCAGCTGGATGCCCTGCAGGCCGAAATACTCGAAGCACACTGACAGACAAAAAAGGAGACCGCACCGCGCGGTCTCCTTTTTGCGTTACAGAATATTTTATAGGGCAACATCCAGCGCCATCATCAGGGCAAACCCTGCCACCACGCTGATGACCCCCGCTGGTTCGTCTGCCTCCACGGCTTCCGGGATCATCTCCTGTGCCGTCACACAGACCATACACCCGGCGGCAAGGCTCATCAGCCAGGGCAGAGCTGCACTGACCCACCCGGCCAGTGCAAGGGCCAGCAGGCCCCCCAGCGGCTCCACAAGCCCGGAGGCAGCCCCCGCCGCAAAGGCGCGGCACTTAGACCTGCCCTCCTGCGCCAGCGGCAGGCTGACCGCAGCTCCCTCGGGAATGTTCTGCAGCCCGATGCCCAGCGCAAGGGCCAGCGCCCCGCTGATGGCATCCGGTTCTCCCCGCAGGGCCAGCGCGGCAGCAAGGCCCACCACCATGCCCTCGGGCAGGTTGTGCAGGGTGACTGCCAGCACCATCCGCCCACAGCGGCCCGGCCCGGCGTTCAACAGGCGGCCCGCCAGCGTTTCCAGCCGCAAAAGCCCCACCGCACCCAGCAGCAGGCCCACGGCAGGCGGGACCCATGCAGGCAGCGGCCCCTGCTCTGCCCGCTCAATGGCCGGCAAAAGCAAGCTCCATACGCTGGCCGCCAGCATGATGCCCGCCGCCATGCCGCAGAGCATCCGCCGGGTGGCAGGCTCCCCGGTCTTCCGCAGCAGGAACACACCAGCCGCACCGGCCGTGGTGCAGAGCATCGGCAGCAGCAGCACTGCCGCCGTCAGGAAAATCTGTTCCAAATCGCACTCCCCCTTTTCCCGGTCTATGCCGGGGCGGCAGGAGGTGTGCAAAGAGCGACCCTAAACAGGATCTTCAAAACGATTTCTGCAAAATTTCCTTGATCTGCTCCAGATCCTCTACAAAATAGATCCCCTGCTGGCGTTCCGGGGAGGAGAGCCCTTTTTCGATCATCCGGCCAAGCAGGGCTTTCAGTCCATCGTAGTAGCCGTTCAGGTTATAGAGGATGCAGGGCGCATCCAGATGCCTGAGCGACACCTTGGACATCACCTCAGCGATCTCCTCCAGTGTGCCGGTGCCACCGGGAAACGCAATAAACGCATCCCCCAGCGCGATCATCTTTGTTTTGCGCTCAGTCATATCCTTTGTCACGATCAGCTCCGTCAGCCCCTCGTGCTGCAGCTCTCCCTGCACAAAAAACTCCGGTTCCACGCCGGTCACTTCGCCCCCGGCGTTCAGGGTGCTTTCGGCGATCTCTCCCATCAGGCCGCAGCGGGAGCCGCCGTACACCAGCGCGTTCCCGCTCTCCCCGATCCACCTTCCCAGCTCCTGCACCGCCTGCTTCAGGGCCGGATCATTGCCCTCGTTTGCACCCAGATATACCGTGATGTTCATTGTATTCTCCCCCAGTTTCGTTTTTGCCTTATTTTATCATGCTTTTCTCCGGCAGAAAAGAGGGCGGGCCGTTTTTCCTTGCAAATGCTGCCGGACTGTGCTATGCTGAGAGGAAAAAGGGGGATTTTCCTTATGAAAACAGCATTGACCATTGCCGGCAGCGATTCCAGCGGCGGCGCAGGCATTCAGGCCGACATCAAGACCATGACCGCCAACGGCGTGTTTGCCCTGAGCGCCATCACTGCTCTGACGGCCCAGAACACCACCGGCGTGACCGGCATCTTTGAGACCACACCCGAATTTCTGGCCCAGCAGCTGGATGCGGTGTTCACCGATATCTACCCGGATGCCGTCAAGATCGGCATGGTGTCATCGTCTGCGCTCATTGAGACCATTGCCAAAAAGCTGCGCCAGTACGATGCCAAGCACATCGTGGTCGATCCCGTGATGGTGGCCACCTCCGGCTCCAAGCTGCTGCAGGACAGCGCCATCCAGATCCTGACCGGGCAGCTTCTGCCCATGGCCGAGGTGGTCACGCCCAACATTCCGGAGGCCGAGATCTTGTCCGGCATGACCATCGCCGATGCCGCCGGGATGGAGGCCGCTGCAAAGTGCATCAGCGAAAAATACGGCTGTGCCGTGCTCTGCAAGGGCGGCCACAAGGTGAACGATGCCGACGATCTGCTCTGGCGCAACGGCAGCGGCAAATGGTTCCACGGCGAGCGCATCGCCAACCCCAACACCCACGGCACCGGCTGCACCCTGTCCAGCGCCATTGCCTCCAATCTGGCAAAGGGCTATCCCCTGGATGCCGCCGTAGAGCGGGCCAAGGCATATATTTCAGGCTGCCTGTCCGCCATGCTCGATCTTGGCAAAGGCTCCGGCCCCATGGACCACATGTTCGCCCTGCGCGGCGAATTCGTGGAGCACTGAGCCACAAAAAAAGGGCGATGATCTCTCATACGCCCCAGAACAGGATTCCCAGTCCCGCCGCCAGCAGGATCATTCCGATGGGCGACGGGACTTTTTGCGTCCGCTTCTTCCAGACAAAATGCACCGCCCATAAAACAGCGAACACAAGGATCGATCTCGCATCCGGCGCAAATCCATCCGCCAGCGTCTTGATGCCGCCCAGTGTGGAGAGCATCATGTTCAGCGCGGTCGCCAGGATCATGGCCACCACACAGGGCCGCACACCGGAAAGAAAGGCTTCCACACCCGCATACTTCATCAGGTTTTTCAGCACCGCCGCGATCAGCAGGATGATGAAGAACGAGGGCAGCACCACCCCCAGCGTAGCGATCAGCGCTCCCGGAAAGCCGCCCTGTGATGACCCGATAAAGGTTGCCATATTGATTGCCAGCGGGCCCGGGGTGGACTCCGAAACGGCGACAAAGCTCAGGAATTCTGCTTCGGTCAGCCAGCCATAACGCAGCACGGTCTCCCGCACCAGCGAGATCATCCCGTAGCCGCCGCCAAAGGAGAGCGCTCCGATCATCAGAAAATTGAGAAACAGCTGGAGGTAGATCATGCTTTCTCCTCCTTCCGCAGCTTTTTTAACAGGTAGAGCAGCACCCCTGCCGCCCCGCAGAGCAGGATGTAGTAAAGGGACGAGAAGGACACCGCCGCCAACGAGCAGCCCACCATGGCCGCCACAACACCGGCAACGATGATCCTGTTGAAGGCCGTACCGGACAGGCTTTTCAGCATCTTCATCCCCGCCGAAAGGATCAGATAGATGACGCAGACCTGAATGCCCCGGAACGCGCTTGCCACTGCCGACAACTGCAAAAACCGGTCAAACACCAGTGAGATCAGGTAGATGACCATAAACGAGGGTAGACAGACCGCCAGCGTGGATGCCGCAGCCCCTTCTGCCCCTTCGATCTTATACCCCACATAGGTGGCGCTGTTCACCGCCACAGGGCCCGGCGTGGACTCCGCAATGGCGACCATATCGAGAAATTCCTCCCGGCTCAGCCACTGCTTGTCCTCCACAAATTCCCGTTCCAGCAGGGCCACCATTGCGTAGCCGCCGCCAAACGTGAACGCGCCGATCTTCAAAAAGGTCCAGAACAGATCTCTTGTTTTTTTCATACACTTCACCTCGCTGCCTGCCTATTATAGCATAAAGCAACGCGGAATGTTATAATTGCGCATGCATTGATAAAAACAAATGCCGAAAACCCGCATGAATACAGGCTTTCGGCATTTTGATCCATTACTCGAGCTCGGTAAGCTCAAATTGCAACTAAGCAAATTTGTTTAGCAACTCTATCCTTGGATGTTCACTTTTCCATGAGATTGCCGTGCTAGATGTGGCTTGCTGATTTTTTAGTATCAGGTTAGTATCACACAACCAGCGGGATCTCTATGAGTATTATAACGTATTTACGTTCAGGATGCAACTGCAAATTTGTCTATTACTTTTCATTCTTCAAAAACGTATCTCCTCATGTTTTCCCTTAACCTGTTGCCAACTTCATCTCTTTTAGAAACAAGTTTTAACACATAATCAATATAGTATTCTTTTTTCCAACCAAATTCATTCGGAAGTTTCGTATCCGGCAGCAGTCCCTTGTCATTAATAATTTTCAAGGCAGACATGAAATCCTTTTCGCTTATTATTTTGTCAATTATACTAAGTTCTTGCGTATAAATTTCTTCAACATTCAAATTCGCATGTATGTTGTTTAAATTGTTTTTATAGAGTTCCATTGTAGGTGCCTTCGTGCTTACTTGTTCCGTTATGTAGTTCAAACATCTCTGCTGGGTAAATAGTAGTGCTTGACTATTTTTATGCGTACTCAGGAATTCTATCGTTCTTTCCCTAACTTTTCTGATAATTTCTTCTGGGTGTTCCTTGTCTTGTTTCTGAGCTACTGCTTCAATTACCTCCGGCAAAAGAAAAAGTGATTCAACCTCTGCCACTTTGGGCACAAAAATATTTTGAGACCTCAGCTTTTCCACTTCACTATCAGAACGTCGATCCCTGTCAACGATTCCTTTTACTTTCATATAATGGAGTTGTCCTGTTTGTCCATATGTCTTCACGGCTTGAATCACAGCATTGCAGCTTTCCATGGAGATTACATTATATTCCGGATACAGCTTCGAGTATAGTTTTTTATCAATGCTTCGAGTCTGGGTACCCTCTACCAGCAAAACATTTTGTCGATTTCCTAAAATTTCAAGTTTTAATCCATCCGATGCATCTGCATCATCCAGCAACTCATATTGCCACTGATTCTCTTTTTCAAATTCTTTTACCCATATAATTTGCGACTGCATTCTGCTTCTTGCAAATTCAAGGTCGTGTGTTATGTACAGGAACACACAGTCTTCTCTTTCTTTTTCAACTGCGTCCCATAGCCGTGGCAAAATTGATTTATGAAGATGATTTTCAGGCTCATCAATAATAATTAAACTATTTTCTTTTGCACATAGCACTTCACCTATAAAGTAAAAAACAGCTCTTTCTCCATCACTCATTTCACTTCCATTATAATAGCCATTTTCTAAACAGTTTGAAACCTCTATTTTCCCAGCGCTTATTTTTAATTTGCGGTGTGAAATAACATTTTCCCATATTTCTTTTATTTTCTCCAAACGGGTCACATTATCAAAATCGGCCGCCCCGCTTTTGTGTTCTGTCCTATATTCAATTGCTTTTTCATATTCCTCTGTCACCAGATATTGCATCAATTTTTCATAGTCATTAAGCAAAAATGTCTCCGGTGCATTTCCCCATCGATTACTTTTCTTTCCATAAGAATACAACCACTCTTTATCCGTGTAAGTCATTCCATAAAGAAATTCTTCTTTCGCAGCATTGATTTCGGTAGGACGAACTATTTGTGGCATATTAAGAGATTTCTGTGCAGATACCCGATGTACAGGATATTCCGGATTATTTTCATCAATCCACACGCTCATTCTTGTTTTTCCTGCACCATTTGCTCCTATCAGAACAATTGAACTTTTATTTTCGATATATTGTTCTTGTCCATTTAAGTCTGGTATTCTAATTTTCATTTTATTCCTTCACTCCAACTTGCGAATCGCTGCCATCTTTTATTATTGGTACTTATCATCCTCTGCCAACGAAGTTCCGCCAATCCCAAAGAACTTATCAAAGAAGCTCTTCAGCTTATCGATCACGCCTTGCTTCTTCTGCGCACGGCCACCGCCGCCAAAGCGGGAAACAGGCGGCATCAGTTTGTCAATATCAGTGCCCACAGTTTTGATCTCACCATCACGGAACGCATTGGCCAGATATTTGCGCGTTTCCGGCTCCTTCAGCTTTTCCTCTTGGATGATCTTTGCAAGCTCTTTCTCCCGCTGTTCGGACACATAAGTGTTCCACTCTGCCATCACGTCATCCACATCGTTGACCCCTGCAATAAAGGTTTCAATCAACTGCTTTTTGCTGCGCAGTTCCGGGCTGGCATCAATCGCCTTGCGAATCGTGATGAGCACTTCTTTATCGTCACAATGAGTATCATGGTACTTTTTGACCAGCATCAGAATGTAGTCAATATTGATTTCGACCTGCCGAATCAGCTCCACCTCGAACACCACATCATCCGTGATATCCTCTTTGGTTTCATCGTGCTTCTTATTGCGCCATTCATCTCGCAAGTCCTGATAGCGGCCTAAGTAGTCCTGTAAATCCCGCTCCGAGATCAGTTCGTTGCCCTTGAAGTCATCAAAGGAGGACAGCAGGTTCCGCATCCGCAGCAGTGCACCAAACAGCACGATAAAGTCCTTCTGGTTCTGCTCTCCGACGATCTGCGGCTCTGTCAGCGGGAATTTTTGCGTCAGGTCATCGATCATGTCCGTATAGCCCTGATGGTATTTTCCCTGCTCGTCCGTATAACCGTGGTAATAGTCCGCGTATTTGCGCAGCAGAACGATGCCGCCCGCATTTTTATCTCCAAACAGCGAAATTGCCGCATCCACCCGCTTTTGCAGGTTGCGGAAGCAGACGATATTGCCAAAGGTCTTGATGCTGTTCAAGATACGGTTCGTCCGGCTGAACGCCTGAATCAGACCATGCATCTTCAGGTTTTTGTCCACCCAAAGGGTGTTCAGCGTAGTAGCATCGAAGCCCGTCAGGAACATATTGACCACGATCAGCAGGTCAAGTTCCTTGTTCTTCATGCGAAGCGATACATCTTTATAGTAATTCTGAAACCGTTCGCCATCGGTGGAGTAGTTCGTATGGAACATCTCATTGTAATCCTGAATGGCGGCGTCCAGAAAATCCCGGCTGCTCTGGTCGAGGTTGGAGGTATCTTCCGGGTTTTCCTCGTCCAGAATGCCATCCGTTTCCGCTTCATTGGCTCCATAGCTGTAAATGGTAGCAATGCGCAGCCGCTTGGTTGGGTCTGCCGCCATCTGCTTTTTGAACTCCTGATAATACAGCTTTGCCATCGGCACAGATGCCACACAGAAAATCGAATTAAAACCGCTGACGCGCTGTTTTTGCTTGATTTCCTCCACTGCACCACGCTGGGCAGAGGCCACCTCTGCCACGTTCGTCAGCAGATTAAACTCATACGATTTGTCTCCCCGATAGGTTTTCTGGTCAAAGTGGTCAAGGATGTACTTGGTCACCAGAGAAATGCGCTTGGGTGACATGAACGCCTTTTCCCGGTCGATATCCCAAACCTGTTTATCGTCCATGTCTGGCTCTGTGTCCATCGTCTTGATGTAGTCCACCCGGAACGGCAGCACATTCTTGTCGTTGATGGCATCCACGATAGTGTAGGTGTGCAGTTGGTCGCCGAACGTCTGCGCCGTGGTGAAATAGCGTGGATCAGTGGAGCTTCCTGCGTTGACTGCAAAAATCGGCGTTCCTGTAAAGCCGAACAGGTGGTACTTTTTGAAATTGTGAACAATGGCCTTGTGCATATCACCGAACTGGCTGCGGTGGCACTCGTCAAAGATAATCACAACGTGCTTCTGGTAGACCTCATGCCCCGGATTTTTCTTGATGAAGGTCGCCAGTTTCTGGATGGTGGTAATGATGATATGCGCTTCCGGGTTTTCCAACTGGCGTTTCAGAATCGTGGTACTGGTGTTGGAGTTTGCCGCGCCCTTTTCAAAACGGTCATACTCCTTCATAGTCTGGTAGTCCAAGTCCTTGCGGTCTACCACAAACAGCACCTTGTCGATGTATGGCAGCTGCGATGCCAGCCGTGCCGTTTTGAAGGAGGTCAGCGTCTTGCCGGAGCCAGTGGTGTGCCAGATGTAGCCGCCGCCCTCGATGCTGCCATACTTTTTGTAGTTGTTGGCGATCTCGATGCGGTTCAATATCCGCTCGGTTGCCGTAATCTGGTATGGGCGCATCACCATCAGCATCTTTTCTGAGGTAAAGATGCAGTACCGGGTCAGCACGCTCAGGATTGTGTGCTTTGCAAAGAATGTCCAGGTAAAGTCGATCAGATCCGTTAGCACGCGGTTGTTCGCATCAGCCCAGTAGGAGGTAAATTCAAAGCTGTTGCTGGTCTTTTCCTTTTTCGTCTTGCCGTGTTTGGCATCCTTGATGGCATTGTAGCGGGTGCTGTTGGAGTAGTACTTGGTATTTGTGCCGTTAGAGATCACGAAAATCTGCACATACTCGTACAAACCACAGCCCGCCCAGAACGAATCCCGCTGGTAGCGGTTGATTTGGTTGAATGCCTCCCGGATGGCCACCCCGCGCCGCTTCAGCTCCACATGAACCAGCGGAAAGCCGTTGACCAGAATCGTCACATCATAGCGGTTATCATGCCGTGCGCCGTCTGCTTGTTTTACCTCATACTGGTTGATGACCTGCAGGCGGTTGTTATGGATGTTCTTTTTGTCGATCAGTGTGATATTTTTGGAGCTGCCATCATCCCGGTGCAATACCTGCACATTGTCTTCCTGAATCTTCCGGGTCTTTTCGGGAATGTGCTCGTTGGGGTTGGCAATTACATCACTGAAAAACTGCCGCCACTCCGTATCGGAAAACTGGTAGTGGTTCAGCTCTTCCAACTGACTGCGGAGGTTGGTAATCAGTTCATCCTCGGTATGCAGCGGCAGATAGGTGTAGCCCTGCTCACACAGCAGCCGGATGAACTCTTTTTCCAACTCCGCCTCACTCTGGTAGCTGTCAGAGCGCACCTTGGAGGGTTCATAGGTGGCAACAACGGTATCTTCATTGGTAGCCGCAACGATATTGAAAAAGGACATTTCAAATTCCTCCTGCCAATGGTTTCCCTGAATATCGTTCTAAATTGCAAAATAACGTGCTTCTCTGAGTCGGTATTATATCAACATACTCAAGTTTTTCGCCCGTCCAGCGCGTAATCATAAAATTTCTTGCCTGATATATAAACGCAATATAGGTATCGTATTCCGCGCAATTCTTCGTTCGATATTGAAAGAGTTCCTTAAAATCCGAATAAATACTATTTAGTGCTAGATTTTTTCCAGATTCAAAGTCATCATTTAAGTCGAAATTGATATTATACGGAAAGAACATCATCAAATTTTTCTTCGTTTCAAATTTCTTTATAATCTGCACGACCTCTTTTTCCAATTCTTTGGCATACTTTTCCTTTTTGCGAATTTCAACTATCTCGTTAAAGTCCAAGCTCCTAAACATCGCATATGGAATAATACAAGTGATCTCTTTATAGTTCTCATCGTTTTTTGATACCAGCGGCGGACCATAAAGCACCACCCCTGGTGCAACCAGTGTAATTGATTGCGAAAAAATTCTTGCCGCCTGTAGTCTTGATTGAGATGTAAAGAGTTTAAAATCAAATGAATACCCATCCGAAATACAGTCCCATTCTCCATTTGACTCCGAAACAGGTTTGCTATACGGTTTTCCATTCGACTTTTGCAAGAAGTAGTCTGAATGATTTACAAAATCTCGCAGATAATCTTCATACGAGTATGGCTCCATCGTTCCATCAATAAAATTGTCAATGACCATACATGGTCGAAGAATTTCTGCCCTTATTTCAGTATACTTCAATCAGTTCAACTCCTTAAAGCTTAATAGTTTATCCCTGTAATACTCATACTGCTTTTGTCTTGCTTCAATCTCCGCTGGCAGACCACTCGTCAAATCATTGCAGATAGAATCAAAACGGTCAAGAATCTCCACAATATATTTTTGCCGTTCCTGACTCGGAAGCGGAATTTCGATTCGGTTCAAATTCTTCTGGTTCAATTTAGGCTGTGCGCCGCCAGAAATATACGGAGCCAGATCAATCGAGTTCAAATAAAACTCTACAAACCGTCTGGTTTCGTAGCGATCAAACTTCAAAACGTGCGCATGATTATTGACCCAGTTTTTCCCCGAAATCGAAAACGCAATCGGCGTACTTCTTGCCAAAAGATTTGCGCCATCTTCTGACACAAGCAGGTAATCACCGTCAAAGATATAATCCCTTACATAATCCACGATGCCAGAAGCCCCATAATACGGGTACTCTCCCGCTTCACGTTTACCACTTGTAACAGGCTTACGCATACTGTCGCAATTTTCAGCAATATCTTCAAGCGTAACAACCGCATAGCCAAACACATACTGCAAGAGCTTAATCAGTGCTCTGCTCTGCTCTGCTCAAAATTGTGTTACCAGTTTCTGCAAATGTCAAGAGCTTATCTCGGTAATACTCGTACTGCTTCTGCCGGGCTTCGATTTCAGCAGGCAAGCCAATATTGAGGTCGGAACAGATTCTCTCAAAGTTGTCCAGTACATTTACAATGCGGTTTTGGACATTGAGGGGAGGAACAGGCGCTACCAACTCTGCAATGTTCTTTACTGCTAAACCCGGTTGTGCTCCTGCCGATTTGTATTGATTTAGGTTCATATTCGTCAGCAGATGATATAAAAAGCGTGGATTGTATTTTTCTTTTGGTTTAACGACCACTGCATGTTCGGTTGCGTAAAACTGTCCTTCTGCATACTTGACGTTACCACAGAGTGCCCCTTGTCGTCCTATTATTGGATAAGAACCATTTTCATTTGCATTTTTAACATAGCCTCTAACGCCATTTCCACCATAGCATTTAATTGGAGTTTCTTCTGTACATTCGTCCGAAATCAAGCCGCTTGCAATAGCTTTTCCAGCTTTCATTTCGCAAGTGTCTCCAAGTTTTTCCATTTGTGCCGTACTTGTGTAGCTTAATAGTTTATCTCTATAATGGCTATATTGTGCCTTTCTGGCTGTAAGCTCCGCTGTAAGCTCCGCTGTAAGCTCCGTGAAATTGTCCAAAATACGAACAATTTCACGCTGAACTTCAATCGGTGGAACAGGAAGAACAAGTGCTTTTACAATATCTGCATTTAGATTTTGGACAGCGCCCCCAAAGGATGCTCGTTTTTTCATTTCCTGCTGTATCGCAGATGAACTCAAGAGATAATATAAGTAATCCGAAAGGAAAACATCCTTAAAATTCGATATTGAAAGCCAACCATCGTGTATACAGCCATCAATCGCCAAAATATAAGGTCTACCAAAGCTCATAGAATTGGATAATATAAAATCCCCTTTCCGAACATATCTTGACTTTTCTGCACCTTCTTTTGTGATTTTTTCTTTGGACTGTGTTATATACTTACTTCCGACAGGAACATCACCTATTTTTATCCAATTCACCCCATCAGAATCATTTGTAATATACTTTTTTATTGGCCGCGGTGATGCACCTCTCAAAACTGTTGCGATTTCACCCAGCTTCTTATATTCCACACCATTCGGGCAAAGCTCCCGGAGCAGTTCATCCAGTTTACTCATTCGCACCCTCTACTTTCTTTGCAATATAGGTACTGTACAGTGCCATCACCGCATAATAGTACATATCTTCCTGTGTTTCAATCAAATCTTCATCGAAAATAAAATCTTCTTCTGATTTAGCAAATACCCGGCAACAGTCAATAACGATTCGCATCGTCCAGAATGTCATTATTTCTTCCGGGCATTCGTCCAAGTTACACTGCTCCCAAACCATGTCCATCGGTTTCTGTATAAGCCAATTTGTTCTTCCTGAATGTCGATAGTCGTACATATAGTCATACAAAGTTATATTGAATTTTGTATTTTTCTGCAATCCATGCTCGTCTTCATAGAGTCGGGTGTTTACAAAATCCTCAAATCTGTATGGATTTACGGTTTCGATTTTTTCATCCGAATAACGTTCCATTGCCCGATGAAAGTATTTTGCTCCGCCATACAAAACATCCCGGCCAAAACAGTATGTTTTAATATCGTCTTTTAAGAGTTTCAGCGCAGCACTTACCTGTTCTTTAGAAATCTCTATTGTCTGAGAATTGGCTTGCTTGAGGATTTCCTTTTGAACTTCTTCGCTACATCTTAAAAACTTGGTCGTTATCGCTCTATGATGCTTTCTTTTGAGTTTCAAAGTCTTTGCTATCGCCGACAACGGCAAATACTCTATTTCGTCTTCATTATCAATCAGAAAAACTCTTGCCGCCTCTGCGATAGCCTTTTCCTGCGCTTTTGCTTCCATTTGTTCACGTTCTTTTTCATGTGAACGCTGTAACCAATAGATTGCAACTGTCAATACAACTGTTGCAATCAATGAGAGCACATCCACTACGAAACTCCAAATCTCAATGCTCATCTTTACTCTAGGTTTTCCTCCAAATACCTGTCAAAATCGCTCTGGTACAGCCGATCCTGCACCACACGGTACTTTTCAAACTCCGTTTCGGCGTGCATCTTTGCAAGCTGTGCCGAGATTTTGCCTGCATCCTTCAGCACTTCCAGATCGTCTGCCTGCAAATAGATGTCCAGCCGCTTGGCCCAGTCCTCCATGGTCATGGGGATATGCCGCCGTGCACGGTTCTCGGCAAGGTCGAGGTATGCCGAAACGATCAGCTCCATGGATTTCATTTCATCTTCGGTCAGGTAGTTTTTCGCCACCGAAACATCGCTCTTTTTGATTTTGCCGTTGGGAGCGTCCTTCCATGTGTGAAGCCCCATGTGCGGCTTTTCGGCATCGGCACGCTCATAGATCAGCTCTGCCGCTGTATGGCGATGCACGGCATAGTGCATCTTGTTCTGTACCTTCGCAAAGAACTCTTTTGTGGTCAGCGCATTGCGGTCATAATCCAGCGAAGTAGCGTAAATGTCAGTGAGTTTCTGGTAGAAGTTGCGCTCCGAAATGCGAATCTCCCGGATGCGCTCCAACTGCTCTTCAAAGTATTTCTTGGTCAGGACAGTGCCTCCGTTTTTCAGACGCTCCTCATCCATTGCCCAGCCCTTGATGGTGTACTGCTCCACGATCTGATTTGCCCAGACACGGAACCGCACCGCCCGCTGGTTGTTCACCTTGAAGCCAACGGCAATAGTCATTTGCAGATTATAGTGGTTCACGCTGCGAGTAACCTGTCGGCCACCCTCATTTTGAACTATTCGGAATTTCCGAATAGTTGCCGCTTCGTCCTGCTCATGGTCAGCATAAATCTTTTTGATATGCTCATTGATGGTCGGAAGCCCCACATCGTAAAGGGTCGCCATCATCTTTTGTGTCAGCCAGATGTTTTCATCCTCGTAGCGCATCTCAATGCTGTCCTTGTCCTCGCCCGTAGAGGCAACAAAGGTCAGGTATTCCGCCGCAGAAGAACGTACCAATGCAGAATTTTTCTTTTCGTTTTCCATTTCAGGCCTCAATTTCTGCCACGATCTGGTCAATGGCGGCCCGCAGTTCGTTTTCTCGTGCTACGATTTGCGCAATTTCAGCGTTCAGCTTCACAATGTCGATCTTCTCACGGGTATCCTTGGCTTCCACATAAGTGGAAACCGACAGGTTATAGTCATTTTCCTGCACCTCGGAATACTCCGCCAGATGGGAGAAGTGCGCTTCTTCTGCCCGCTGTGCAAAAATGTCCACAATCTTATTGATGTTTTCCGGCGTGAGTTTGTTGTTATTGGTCACCTTGACGCACTCGGAAGAAGCATCAATGAACAGCACCTTATTGTCCGTTTTGCCCTTTTTCAGCACCATGATGCAGGTGGCAATACTGGTACCAAAGAACAGGTTGCTCGGCAACTGGATGATGCAGTCAATGAAGTTGTTGTCCACCAGATACTTGCGGATCTTCTGCTCTGCGCCGCCACGGTACATGATGCCGGGAAAACAGACGATTGCCGCCGTACCGTTGGAAGCCAGCCATGCCAGTGAGTGCATGATAAAGGCCAAGTCTGCCTTGCTCTTCGGAGCCAGCACACCAGCCGGAGCAAAACGTGGGTCATTGATCAACAGCGGATTCTCGTCACCGGCCCACTTGATGGAGTACGGTGGATTCGATACGATCAGCTCAAAAGGTTCATCATCCCAGTGCTGCGGATTGGTCAGCGTATCCTCACAGGCAATGTCGAATTTGTCAAATTCAATGTCGTGCAGGAACATATTGATGCGGCACAGGTTGTACGTTGTGATGTTGATTTCCTGCCCAAAGAAGCCGTTGCGCACGGCATCCCGTCCCAGCACCTTTTCTGCCTTCAGCAGCAGCGAACCAGAGCCGCAGGCCGGGTCATAGACCTTGTTGATTTCCTTCTTGCCTACCGTACCCAGCCGGGTCAGCAGCTCCGAAACATCAGCAGGCGTAAAGAACTCGCCACCGGACTTGCCTGCATTGCTGGCGTACATGGTCATCAGGTATTCGTAGGCATCGCCAAAGGCATCAATGTCATGCTCTTTCACATCGCCAAGGTTCATATCTGCCACGCCGTTCAGCAGTTTCACGAGCTTCTCATTGCGCTTGGCAACGGTCGCCCCCAACTTGTTGCTGTTGACATCATAATCATCGAACAACCCTGCAAACTGCCCCTCGGAGGAGCTGCCCTTTGCGGATTCCTCAATGTGCCGGAAGACTGTTTCCAGCGTTTCGTTGAGGTTTTCATCGCTGGCCGCTTTTGCTCGTACATTACAGAACAGCTCACTGGGTAGGATGAAGAACCCTTTTTCCTGCACCAGCCCTTCCCGTGCCTGCTCTGCCTCTGCATCAGACATATCTTCATAGTGGAAATCCGGGTTGCCTGCATCAATTTCGCCCTGATTGATATAGCTGGCAATGTTCTCCGAAATATAACGGTAGAACATCGTACCGAGAACGTAGCTCTTGAAATCCCATCCGTCCACTGCGCCGCGCAGATCATCCGCAATCGCCCAGATTGCACGGTGCAGCTCTTCGCGTTCCTGCTCTTTTTTGGTGTCTACCATTTTTATTTCCTCCATCAAATGCAGATTTCCGCATTGTTTTCTTTCATTTTAACATAGTAAATGTACCACTATTGGTACACCATGGTGTCTTTTTCTAAAAAGGATATACTTTTCCTTTATACTATCCTAGTAAAGCGTACCACAGCTTTTCCGTGATTGCAAGCCGATAAAAATTTCTATTGCATTTTTCGGCGAGATAGTGTACACTTTTTTCAATCTCGTCCACTATCTGCATCTCAGACGGTGTTTCGTATCAGTAAGCATCTACGATTTTGGAGGGAAACAAATGAAAGTGAAAAAGACCAAGCTGCCTGAAAACCTGTATCACTACACCAGCCTTATCAAATATCGGATGATTTTGGCCACCGGGAAATTAGTGCTGACGCCTTCCAACCTGAAGTACGATGGTGCAACTTTCCATCAGGAGCCGCTGTACTTCAATGGGCATGAAATTGGCATCAAAGCCGTTGACAAATATGAAAACTATCATCCTGTCGTCTGGCTGACTGCCAATGACCATGCTGGTGCCAAAAATACCGGCCTGTCCAACGACAAAATCATGTGCCGCATTACCATCAAGACCAATGGTAAAATCTGGCGGTATCTGCCTTGGCGCGCTTTCTGCGACAAGTACAACGCTGACCGCAGCGTTGCCTCAACCCTCAAACAAACCGCTAATGACTACCTGAACTGGTATGTCTGTGAATCTGAGATTCCAGTTGCGGACTTTGCAACGGTCGAGTTTCTGGCTGAAGATGGCACCTACAAAGACGAGAAAGACATTCCCGGATTTGCTCTGACGGATATTGCCCCGGAACTTTTTGAGTAAAATATCACTTATATGTACAGACCCCCGCCAACATCCGCTGGCGGGGGTCTACTATGCTTACAGTTCTACGCTGTCCTGCCTGTTCTTCTTCTGGCTCCTATCTGTGGTCTGCTCCTGCTCCCTCATAAACCCAATGAC
>ERZ1034723.493-NODE-493-length-21235-cov-5.649575_pt1 | contig 21235 bp, 13 predicted proteins | sample MGYA00520637_ERZ1034723 | MGnify/ENA primary metagenome ERZ1034723 (study PRJEB33766, sample SAMN09781719) | gut metagenome | biome: gut microbiome | host: Homo sapiens | place: Madagascar | study: EMG produced TPA metagenomics assembly of the PRJNA485056 data set... | reverse complement strand
ACTTATTAACAAACAAAGAAAAGGATTTATTATGAAAAAAATCTTATCTCTTCTTTCGATGTTGATGATTGCCGTAACGGCATTTGCTACGGACTTTATCGGTCAGTTAGACTATAAAGTAACCACAAAAACAGGTTTCTTTAATGGCCCGAGCTATGCTAATGGTACTCTCAAAATCGAGGATTATGCTGGTGGCAAATATACAGTTACTGCCACAGGTTGTGATTTTTCTTCACTTGAAATGGACAATTGGGGCGAAATTATTTGTGAAGGTGTTGAAGCAACAACCGACGCAAATGGTGTAACAACTATTGATGTAACTCCTTACGCTCTTCGCGGAAGCGATAACGCAGAATTGACGAATGCAAAACTCTTCGTTAAATTTAAGGGTGATAAGGCTTATGCTACATTTAAGGGAACTTACAACCCTAACTTCTTCACCAATATCACTGTTGAGTACACATTTGGCGTTGACGAAGGCTTCGAGGGCGGCGGTTCTACTGGCGGCGGCGACGAGAAGCCTGCAGCTTTCGAGAAGGTTAACTTCGTAGGCGATGGCACTAACTTCAACTGGAGCATCCCAGTAGATTGGGATACACAGAAGATAGTAATGTCTATCGACCCATCTACATGTACTGGTGCTTGCGAAGATATTATTGGTCTTGGTGAAGTTGCAACAGCTTGGGATAATACTCTCCACTTATATCGCAAGCCTAACGGCACCCTTCAGGGATACTTCAATGTACCTGGTGGCAGCAACAACAACACCAATCCGTTCGATGAGACCAATCCAATTAAGGTTGAGGTGTCAAAGGCTAAGGGCTTTGTTGTTAATGACGTGGTGAAGATTCCTGCAAGCGAAATGAGTGCTCTCTTCGCTCTCTCAACAGTTAATATGGGTACTGGTGAAGGCGCTAACGACAAGTCACGTGCTACATACAACTACGTAAAGGTAGTTGACAAGGACTGGACAGAGCCGACAGAGCCTGAGGTAACTGTAACCTTCGAGAAGCAGTATGCCGACAAACTCTATTCACTCGCTGACGGTACTCCGAGCGCAATGGGCGACGCTACCGTTACTCTCAAGGAGATGTCTGACAACACTATCAGCATGTCTCTCGCCTTCTCTGAAATGAACGTTGAGTCTACAGACCTCGTAAAGGGTACAGACGAGAAGGATCGCATCACATACACTGGTACAACTAACTTCCAGGGCACAAACTTCGCTGTTAAGGCTCTCCGCTACACAAAGGATGAGGAAGAGAAGCTTTACATGACTCTCATCCCAACTGACGGAACAACTCTCGCATTCGGTGAGGATCCCGACTACGTAGCTCCGCCTGAGCCTGAGGACGTAACACTCTGGGAGAACTATCAGGCTGACGGCAATGGCTTCTCTAAGACAGCTACTATCAACTGGGACAAGCAGAAGATCGTTGCTTCTATCGACTTCTCTAACGGTGGTGACGACAAGGATATCCTTGCTATGACTACTGGCGAGAGCTTCGCAGCATTCCAGACAAGCACATACCGCACAATGCACTGGTACTGCCAGCAGTCTGTAAAGCAGATGTCTGGTTTCTTCGCAAAGGACGGCGCTGGTAACAACAACACCGGTCGCATGGACGTTGCTGACTGCCTCGCTAAGTTCGAGATTTCTAAGGCTGAGGGTCTGAAGGTTAACGGTGAGGTTAAGATGTCTCCTGCCGTTCTTGACGAGCTCTTCGCAAGCAACACTGTTCTCATCGGTAGCGGTGAGTCTCCTAAGTTCAGCAAGGCATTCTACAACTACATCAAGGTAGTTTCTCTCGACTGGACAGAGACAACAACTCCTGACACTCCGGAGGCAGTTGTTTACAAGAACGAGCTTACTATCGTACGCGGTGCTGACCACAAGGTATACAACGACGCTGAGGTTTCAGTTCTCGCTAAGGGCGAGGGCAAGTACGAGGTTACTCTCCCTGAGTTCGCTGACATGGACCTCACAAACTCTGGCACAGTAGGCAAGATTGTCTTTACGGCTAACGGCGAGGAAGTAGACGGCGTACTGAAGCTTACAGCAGAGAACGCTGCTGGCGTAATCTCTACCGGCGAAGGCTGGACAAAATATGCTGCCGACATAACAATGAGCGGCGAGGTAGCAAACAATCAGCTTGCTGCTAAATTCACTGTAGTGCTCGGAGGCATGTCCGATTACACTTACACATTAGGCTACGGCAAGGAAATCTTCATCCCGACAACCGAGACAGTTACCGACTGGGCTAACATCAAGTTCGGCGACTCTGACCCGGTTAACATCGAGAACGCAAAACTCGACATCACAATGGTTTCTATGTCTACCGCTATGGTGACATTCAAGGACGTTATGATCAACGGCAACAATATCGGCGACTTCGCTATCTCTGGCGTAAAGGCATCTATCAATACTGACGACTACACAACTACCGTTCTCACTACTGAAGCAACAAAGGGTACATGGGTACGCGCTACAGAGAACAACGCTCTTGGTGTAATCGTAGGTGCCGAGTCTGACATCCGCAACTTCGAGGGTACTCAGGACGAGAACGCAGGCAAGACTGTTGTTAAGTTCGGTGTATTCTTCGGTTCTGCTTACGGTTGGGCTGACATCGTATTCGGCGAGAAGGTTGATACTCCAGAGCCTCCAGTAGTAGAAGACTATGCTATCAACTTCGACAAGGACGCTAAGCAGACCCACACTTCACGCTACTCTACATCTGTTTCTCTCCAGCAGGAGGGCAAGGATAAGCAGACTATCGAGTTCGGCAAGACAATGAACGGTTATGAGGACCTCACAACTGGAACAGATAAGTTCACTGTAGAGGCTGGCTCAGAGGTAACACCTTCTATCGGTTATGTTGGCGAGTGGATGCACGGTTACGTATACATCGACCTCGACAACAACAAGCAGTTCTCATTCAACGCCGACGGCGCTGACCAGACTGGTACAGACGTAGTTTCTTACAGCTACTATAAGGACCAGAACTCTAAGGGCGAGGCTGTAGAAAACAGCTGCAACGTTAACCCGATGCCTGCATTCACAGCTCCTACCACACCGGGTACATACCGCATCCGCTTCAAGGTAGACTGGGATAACATCGACGCAGGTGGTAGCGTAGCTTCTGGAAACTATATCCTCAACAACGGTGGTGGTATCTACGACGCTACTCTCGAGGTTGTAGAGCCGGTTACCGACGGTATCAGCACAATCAATGCTGAGGTTGCTAACGGCGAGGCACAGCTCTTCACTGTTGACGGCGTACAGATTGCTAAGCTCCAGAAGGGTCTGAACATCGTTCGCACCGCTGACGGCAAGGTTAAGAAGGTACTCGTTAAGTAATCTTTTTTAAGACTATAGGGTAGGGCGCACGCCCTTTCCGATAAACATAAATCCCGACTTCAGCAACGGAGTCGGGATTTTTTTTGTATTAATATGTCGTAAACATAAGTATTTTAACGTTATTTTTATTGCGTAAACGATAATTATTTCTAACTTTGCATGTAAAGTACGACTAAGAACAGACAATTTGTAAACATTTCCGGCATTCGGATAACCCTATGCTGCTTACATACTAAAATATAGAATATTATAGTTCACTTAATTTAACAACAATTTATTAACAAAAAAGAAAGGATTTAGTATGAAGAAAATCTTATCTCTTCTTTCGATGTTGATGGTTACCGTAATGGCATTCGCTACGGACTACACCGATCAGCTTACTTTCAAGCTGACTTTGGGCAGCGGTCCTCGTGAAAATGTTTTGCCGGAAGGTACTCTCACCGTAGAAAAGCGCGTAGACGGCACATACAATGTGACCGCATGTGGCTGCGATTTAAGCACGTATGGCGTTGGAAACTTGGGCGATCTTAGCTGCGACGCAGTAGAAGGCACAACAGACGCTGACGGTTTGACAACAATCCAAGTTAGCAACCCTAATGTTTCTGCCAATGGATCTTTCACTGATCCCAGTTACTCTCTTAAAGGCGAGTCTCTGCTCGTTAAGTTCAACGAGACAAAGGCTTACGCCCTTTTCAAGGGTAAGGTGGCTCTTAACCCCGTATATGGCTTTGCTTTTGAGTACACCTTCGGCACAGACGAAGGCTTCGAAGGCGGTGGTTCTACCGGCGGTGGCGAGACTGGCGGCGAGACAAAAGAGAAGTACACTGTTAACTTCGACAAGACAGCTTATAGTACCCATAGTGGCCGTTTACTCAATAGCTTCTCTCTCCAGCAGACAGGCAAGGACAAGCAGACTGTAAACGTATTCGCTTCGAGAGCAGCTTACGAGGATCACACATCGTCTGTATTCAATGTTGAGGCAGGCAGCGAGCTGACAGCTTCGTTCAACTACTCAGGTGAGTGGATGAACGGTTATATCTACATCGACCGCGACAACGACGGCGAGTTCTCTTACAAGGAAGGACAGTGGGATCAGGCAGGCACCGACTTGGTATCATACAGCTTCTATTCTACACTTGCTAATCCGAAAGTAAACGATGGCAATGGCTACAACTCTACCGGTGCTTCTGTATCTGGTAACGACCGTAGCAACGTTAATCCTCCTTCATTCACAGCTCCTACAGAGCCGGGTACATACCGCATCCGCTTCAAGATCGACTGGAACTGCATCCTCCCTGGAGGTTCAAGCGACATCCTCTCTGACGGTGGTGGCGTTTGGGACGCAACTCTCAATGTTGTAGCAGCAAAGCCTGAAGTTAAGGAAGAGAAGAGCTTCACAGACGCTATCTCTATGGTTGCTAACGGTGTGTCTGATCCAGTAGGTCAGGCTCAGGTTACTATCAAGGAGATGACAGACAAGACAATCAGCATGACACTTGCTATTGTTGGTCAGGAAGATGCTGAGTACACAGCTTCTGGTTTCACCAAGACTGTTGACACAGAGAAGAACCGCACTACCTACACTGGCAGTCTCAACGTTGACGGCGATGACTTCGACGTAACAGCTCTTGTTTATACAGATGGCGCAGAGAAGCTCTACATGGTAGCTAAGGGTGCTGAATACAACTACGTAATCGGTACAAATCCTGACGCTGCTACAGTGGTATCTGACAAGACCTACACAAGCAACCTCATGATTATGGATGGAGAAGAGCCGGTTGTAGAGGAAACAGAAGCTCAGGTGAACGTCACCAAGTACTCTGACGATACCTACAAGATCACTCTTAAGGACGTATCTATGCTCAACCAGACATCCGACCTCGTGTTCGTAGGTAAGGCAATCGCTGAAGAGACAGATTCTAAGGCGCCGCGCACAATCATGGCTAAGTCTGACGGCGCTACAACAAACCTCTTCGGCGAGGAGATGAACGCTACATTCGAGATCACAGAAGTTTCGGCTGACGAGGTCAAGATGGGCTTCTCTATCGAGAGCGATAACTTCAGCTACCTGGGCGAGTTCAACTACGAGGAAGAAAAGCCAGAGCCAGAGGTTTACACAAGCAACCTCCACATCTACGACGCAGCAGCTCCTGAGACAGACCTCTTCAAGGCTGACAAGGCTAACGTAGAGTTCTTGGCTACTGAAACAGGTGAGTTCACGCTCACTCTTAAGGAAGTAACACTCAACGATAAGACTCAGGACCTCGTATTCGCTGGTACACTTCCTACAACAGAACCAGGTGGTCAGGAGCCGCTCGCAGAAGAGGGTGAGGGTGAAGTAACTCCAGATGAGCCAGCAATGGTTCTCAACGCTACTGCTGACGAGGCTACTGCTACATTCCTCGGTGCTGCATCTGCAACAGCCGAGTTCTCTATCTCTTATAACGCAGCCGACGAATTCATGATGACATTCACCATGAAGGCTGGCGAGAAGAACTACGGTGGCGAGTTCAACTACGAGGCTAAGACACCTGCTGCAGAACCGTTCTGCAAGGAGAACTACGTAGCTGACGGCAATGGCTTCGAGTGGGAGATTCCGGTAGATTGGGATACTCAGAAGATCGTTATGTCTATCGACCCGTCTACATGTACTGGTTCTTGCGAGCACGTCATCGGTCTTGGTGCTGTTCCGACAGCTTGGAATAACACTCTCAACTTGTATCGCACAAGCGCAGACCAGATGCTCCAGGGATACTTCCAGGTACCTGGTGGCAGCAACAACAACACAGACAAGTTCGCTGAGACAGTTCCGTTCTTGGTAGAGGTTTCAAAGGCTCAGGGCTTCGTTGTAAACGGCGAGGTTAAGATTGCTTCAAGCGCAATGAGCTATCTCTTCACTCTCCCGACCGTTAAGATGGGTACTGGCGAGGGCGTTAACGACAAGTCGCGTGCTACATACAACTACGTTAAGGTTGTTGATAAGGACTGGACGAAGGATCCTGAGACTGGCATCAACGCAACAACAGTTGCTGAGGGCGAGTTCGAGGTATTCTCTGTTGACGGCGTTAAGCTTTCTAAGCTCCAGAAGGGTCTGAACATCGTTCGCTCTGCTGACGGCAAGGTTAAGAAGGTACTCGTTAAGTAATATTTTAGGGGTGCACTTAGGGGGTGCACTTGTCTCAAGTGCACCAACCGAGCTAACGTTGCACCATCCAAGCAAACGTTGCACCATCCAAGCAAACGTTGCACCAACCAATAAATTCATAAGAGGGCATGGCATTCCGCCATGCCCTCTTTGTGTATATACCATAGCTTGGTTGGTGCAGCTGAGACAGCTGCACCCCCTGAGGATAGCTTTGTTGGCTTGGTTGGTGCAGCTGAGACAGCTGCACCCCCTTGAAGATGGCACTGCACCCCCTGAGGATGGCACTGCACCCCCTTGAAGATGGCACTGCACCCCCTTAAGTTGCTCCCTTTGAAATATTTGCAACAAGGTTGCAGAATCTTTTTCCGAACTTTGTTAACGATTATTTTTCTCTTAGTAATTAACAACAAACAAAATATGCTTAGAAGATTATCCTATTACTTATTATCAGCAGTCTTCGTGGCGGGCATTGCCGCTTGCGGAGGTCAGTCGCACGACCATCTCGACCACGATCATGACCACGACCACGCCGAGGAAGCCGAGCATCACGACCACGCTGCCGAAGAAGCAGAACACGGTGGCGAGGCAAAGGGCGCCCACACCGACGAGATAATACTCTCTGCGGAGAAAGCCCGTGCAGCCGGCGTGAAGGTAGAGGAAGTGAAGCCAGGCACCTTCCACGGTGTTATACACACCAGTGGCAAGGTGATGTCAGCCTCGTGCGACGAGACCACCGTCGTTGCAACCATCAGCGGACGCGTGCAGTACAAGAACCACGTGAGCGAAGGCTTGAAGGTGTCTGCCGGCACCACGCTCTTCTCAATCACCTCCGCCGGCATGCAGACCGCAGAGGGCGACCCCGTGCAGCGTGCCCGCATCGACTACGAGCGTGCAGAGCGCGACTACACACGTGCCAAGATACTCATCAAGGACAAGATAATAAGCGAGAAGGACCTCGCCGTGGCAAAAGCCGAGTACGAAGCAGCCAAGCTAACGTATAACGGCATGAAGCGCACACGCAGCGAGGGTGGAGTAGCGGTAGCAGCGCCGCGCGGAGGCTACGTAAAGCAGTGTCTCGTCAACGGCGGCGACTACGTAGAAGCCGGTCAGCCACTCGCCATCATCACTCAGAACAAGCACCTCTATCTGCGTGCCGAGATACCCGAGCGCCGCTTCAACGAACTCAACAAGATACGCGGCGCCAAGTTCCGCACAAGCTACAGCAAGCGTCTCTACGACATCGCCGAGATGGGCGGACACATACAGTCGTACGGACGTTCGGCAGAGGTTAACAACTCCTACCTGCCCGTCATCTTCGAATTCAACAACACCGGCGACGTAGTGCAGGGCTCTTACGCCGAGATATACCTCATAACCCAAGACCGCCCGAACGTAATCACGCTGCCCCTCACCGCCCTCACCGAGGAGCAGGGCATCCACTTCGTCTACGTGCAGATAGACGCCGAAGGCTATCGCAAGCAGGAGGTGACACTCGGCGAGAGTGACGGCGAGCGTGTAGAGATACTCACAGGTGTTAAGCAGGGCGACCGTGTCGTAACAAAGGGCGCCGTGCAAGTACGATTGGCTTCGGCTGCAAACGCCATCCCGGCGCATAACCATAATCATTAATTTCTGAAGTAGACGAGGGACGGAATGCACGGAATGTTAGGGGGTGCAGCAGTCTCTGCTGCACCAACCAAGCAGAGATGTACTGCCCACAGAATACACTTAAGAGGGTATGGCATCCCTGCCATACCCACGCCACCCACTTAATAATCCTCCCACAGATGGCACAGATGCACACAGATGTTTAGGTTGCGTAGTATTGTCCCACGGAACACGCAGAATACACAGAAGTTCTCCTCTGCAAGAAAATTCTGTGAATTCTGTGGAAGTACATTTCAGCAAGAGGCTTCTGTGTGTTCTGTGAATTCTGTGGGAAGATGCAATGGCAGCTTTGTTGGTGCACTTCTTGCTTTGTTGGTGCACTTGAGACAAGTGCACCCCCTGAGGAAATCTACTTGTCTACTTGTCAACTAATAAAAAAAAAGAACTATGCTGAACAAGATAATACGCTTCTCGCTTGAGAACAGAATACTCGTGTTGGTGGCGTCGGTGCTTCTAGTCATTGGCGGTCTTTACTCCACCAGCCAGACCGATGTAGACGTGTTCCCCGACCTCAACGCCCCCACCGTAGTCATCATGACCGAAGCCGGCGGCATGGCAACCGAAGAGGTAGAGCAGCTCGTCACGTTCCCTATAGAAACCGCCGTCAATGGCAGCACCGGTGTGCGCCGCGTACGCTCACAGTCTACCAACGGCTTCTCCGTTGTGTGGGTTGAGTTCGACTGGGGTACCGACATCTACCTCGCCCGCCAGATAGTGAGCGAGAAACTCGCCGCAGTAGGCGAGCAGATGCCCGCCGGAGTGAGCGCTCCGGTGCTCGGTCCGCAGTCGTCGATACTCGGCGAAGTGCTCATCGTGAGCCTCACCAGCAAGCACACCTCGCAGCAAGACCTGCGCACGTACGCCGACTGGGTGATACGTCCGCGACTGCTCTCCACCGGCGGCGTGGCTCAGGTGAGTGTTCACGGTGGCGACATCAAGGAGTATCAGATACTCGTCAGTCCCGGTCGCATGAAGCACTTCGGCGTGTCGCTCACCGACATCATGGCATGCACTCGCGGCATGAACACCAACACCAACGGCGGCGTGCAGTACAAGTACGGCAACGAGTACATCATCCGCGGCATCACCTCCACTAACGACGTCGAGAAGCTCGGCACGTGCATCGTGAAGAAGAACGGCGAGAGCGTAGTCACCCTTGCCGACGTAGCCGACATAAAGATAGGCAACCAGTCGCCTAAGCTCGGCGTAGCCAGCGAGCGCGCCCAGTCAGCCGTGCTCCTCACCGTTACGAAGCAGCCCAACACCAGCACCATCGATCTCACCAAGCATCTCGACCTCGCACTCGCCGACCTCAAGCAGACCCTGCCCGCCGACGTGCATATCTCTACCGACATCTTCCGTCAGTCAGACTTCATCGAGAGCAGCATCGACAACGTGCAGAAATCGCTCATCGAGGGCGCCATCTTCGTGGTTATCATCCTTATGATATTCCTCGCCAACGTGCGCACCACGGTCATCTCGCTCGTCACGATACCAATCTCGTTCCTCGTGGCGATGATAGTGCTCAACGCCCTCGGCATAAGCATCAACACCATGACCCTCGGCGGACTTGCCATAGCCATCGGCTCGCTCGTAGACGACGCCATCGTCGACGTAGAAAACGTCTACAAGCACATACGCCAGAACCGCGCGTTGCCCGAGGCAGAGCGTGTGCCTATCATCGAACTCGTGTTCAACGCTTCGCGAGAGGTGCGCATGCCTATCCTCAACTCCACGCTGATTATCGTGGTGAGCTTTGCGCCGCTGTTCTTCCTCAGCGGCATGGAAGGCCGCATGCTCATACCCCTTGGCATAGCCTTCGTCACAGCCCTCTTCGCCTCAACCCTCGTAGCCCTCACGCTCACCCCCGTGCTCTGCAGCTACCTGCTCGGCAAGAGCAAGGGCGAACTGCCGAAGGAAGCCTTCGTAGCCGTATGGCTTAAGAAGTATTACGAGCGTGCCCTGCTGTGGGTGCTCGCCAACACCCGCAAGGTCATCGTCGGCACCGCAGCGTTGTTCGTTGTCGCCGTGGGCGTGTTCTTCTGCTTAGGCAGTAGCTTCCTGCCCAAGTTCAACGAAGGCTCGTTCACCATCAATATCTCCTCGCTGCCCGGCATCTCGCTCGAAGAAAGCGACTCTATCGGCGCACGTGCCGAACGACTGCTGCTGCAGGTGCCAGAGATAAAGACCGTGGCACGCAAGACCGGTCGTGCGGAGCTCGACGAACACGCCCTCGGCGTGAACGTGAGCGAGATAGAAGCCCCGTTCGAGCTGAAAGACCGCAGTCACGAGGAAGTGCTCAACGACGTGCGCAAGCGCCTCTCCGTTCTCGCCGGAGCCAACATAGAGATAGGTCAGCCCATCTCCCACCGCATCGACGCCATGCTCTCGGGCACACAAGCCAGCATAGCCATCAAGCTCTTTGGCACCGACCTCAACCGCATGTTCACTATCGGCAACCAGATAAAGAACGCCTGCCAGGACATAGAAGGCATCGCCGACCTCAACGTGGAGCAGCAGATAGAGCGCCCCGAACTGAAGATTGTGCCGCGCCGCGAACTACTCGTGCGCAACGGCATCACGCTGCCCGAGTTCAACGAGTTCCTCGCCGTGAACCTCGCCGGCGAGACCGTCTCTCAGGTGTACGAAGCCGGCAGAGCCTTCAACCTCGTGGTGAAAGCCGCCGACTACGACGAGATAAACAACCTCATCATCGACACGCAGGACGGCCGTAAGGTGCCTCTGTGCGACGTTGCCGACATCATATCGAGCGCCGGACCCAACACCATCAACCGCGAGAACGTGCAGCGCAAGATAGTCATCTCTGCCAACACCAGCGGCAGAGCCTTGAGCGACGTAGTAGCCGACATCAAGCAGGCAGTAGGCGAGAACGTGCAGCTGCCCGAAGGCTACCACGTAGAGTACGGCGGACAGTTTGAGAGTCAGGAGAGCGCCAGCCGCGTGCTCTACCTTACCTGCATGCTCGCCATCGTCGTCATCTTCTTCCTGCTCTTCATGCAGTTCCGCAACGCCCTTGAAGCCGGCGTCATACTGCTCAACCTCCCGCTGGCACTCATCGGCGGCATCTTCGCCATCGTGCTCACCACCGGCGAGGTAAGCATCCCCGCCGTCATCGGTTTCATCTCGCTCTTCGGCATCGCCACGCGCAACGGCATGCTGCTCATCACCGAGTACAAGCGTCTGCGCACCGAGGAAGGCAAGAGCGTGCGCGAAGCCATCGTCGAAGGCTCGCTCTCGCGTCTGAACCCGATACTCATGACAGCCCTCACCTCAGCCCTCGCCCTCGTGCCGCTCGCCCTGGGCGGCGACCTGCCCGGCAACGAGATACAGTCGCCGATGGCGAAGGTGATACTCGGCGGACTCATCAGTTCTACATTACTCAACGCATTCATAGTACCGATAATATATGAGAAGATATCTAATCGCCACAGCCGTGGCACTCAGCGCGTGTAGCGCCGCCCTCGCCGACACCGTTGGCGACGTGCTCAAGCAGATAGCTGCTAACAACCTCACCCTGCAGTCGGCGGCGCACGACATGCGCGCCGATGTGCTCGACATAAAAGCCACGAACACCCTCGGCGGTCCGTCGGTGGAGTACAGTCCGTTCTTCACCAAGGGCTACTCCGGCGTTGCCGAGAGCGAGCTTGTGGTGAGCCAGGAGATCGACTTCCCAACGAAGTATGCCGCCCGCAGCAAGCAGGCGCAGATGCAGCAGACCGTAGGCGACCAGCAACTCGCCAAGCAGCGCCGCGACATACTCTTGCAGGCACAGCTCGTCTGCATCGACGTGATACGCCTCAACCAGAGTCTCGCCATGCTGCGCGAGCGTCTTGCCAACAGCGAAACGCTGCTGCAGATGTACGAGAAGCGTATGGAGGCAGGCGACGCCAACGCCCTTGAACTGAACAAGGTGAAGATCGACTGCATGGAGGTGCGCACCCTCGTTGGCGAGGCAGAAGGCGAGCGCACCGCCCTGCTGCAGCAGCTGCAGCAGCTCAACGGCGGCAAGCCCATCGACGTATCCTCAACCGAGCTGCCCCACTACGAGCCGATAGTCGACTTCGAGCAGTATCGTGCCCTCGCCGTAGCGTCGGATGCCGACGTGGCAGTGGCTCAGACCGCCCTGCGCGCCGCCGACATGAACCTTAAGGTGCAGAAGAGTGAGTGGCTGCCCAGCATCTCCTTCGGCTACCGCCGCAATACCGAGCAGCGCGAAGCCATCAACGGCTTCATGGTAGGCGTGAGTTTCCCGCTCTACAGCAACAGCAGCAACGTAAAGGCGGCACGCGAGCGCCGTCAGAGTGCCGAGCTGCAGGTGCAGCAGGCTCAGCACGACGCCGACGCCTCGCTGCGCACCAGCTACGAGCAGTTGCAGGGCTTGCAGCAGGTGATAGACCACAGCGACGTGAAGCTGCTGCAGGAGTCGCTTACGCTCTTCAGGAAGGCACTGCAGCAGGGCGAGATAACCGCCCTGGCTTACTATGTAGAGATAAACAGCATCTACGAGAAGCTGCAGCGACATATCGACCTGCACAGCCAGAGCGTGAAGCTGCTGGCTGAGCTGCACAGAAATGAGTTGTGAGTTTTGAATGTAGAGTGTTAATGTAAAAAAGTAAAAGAGTAAAAAGATAAAAATCCGCGTTTTTTTTTACTTTTTTACCTTTTTACTTCTTTACTTTTAGAAGCAAATATAATACAAGTCACCTCCGCGAAAAATCTCATTCTGGAGATTCGCATTCTCGAAAATGCGCCATTTCATCGGTCGGCGCAGCCGAAAAATCATAAAAATTGAGACTTTTCAGTGTAAAACGATAGGTTTTACAAACTTTTCGTGAGACTTTACATGGTAACTCTTGAGACTTTACCCGGTAAAACCTATGCTTTTACTTGGTAAAACCTATGCTTTTACACTGTAAAGTCTCACGATAAGTTGTGTTTTGCTAAGGCGAAAATTGCACACTTTTAGAGAAAACGCTACAATATGCTGTGAGACAAACGCTTACGGCTGCATGCTCAAAATTCGCGAAAAATCGACTAAGGATTTTGTTTTTGATTTTTCGCGAAATATGAGCGGTCAAATCGTGCAAATATTGTCTTGGCAAAAAGTATGCCATTCCAGTTGAGAGTTGAGAATTGAAAGTTGAGAGTTATGATATGTACTGCAGGCTGTGCCTTCTTGTACGTTTTCAAGGTAATCATAACTCTCAACTTTCAACTCTCAATTATAAACTCGAGTTAGTCGAACAGTCCCGGCTCCACAGCATTGCTGCCAATCATCGGTCGTCCGAGGTGCTGGTAGGCGAGGGGCGTCACCATACGTCCGCGCTGCGTGCGCTTTATGAAGCCCTCCATGATGAGATACGGCTCGTACACCTCCTCGACGGTGCCCGTGTCCTCGCCGATGGCTGTGGCTATGGTAGACACGCCGACTGGTCCGCCGCGGAACTTGTCGATGATGGTGAGCAGTATCTTGTTGTCAATCTCGTCCAAACCATACTGGTCGATGTTGAGCGCCGAGAGCGATAGGCGCGCTATGTCGCGGTCGATGCGTCCGTTGCCCTTCACCTGGGCGAAGTCACGCACGCGGCGCAGCAGGGCGTTCGCAATACGCGGCGTGCCACGCGAGCGGCGCGCAATTTCTATAGCCGCATCGTCGTCGATAGGCACCTTCAGAATCATCGCCGAGCGCTTGATGATTTTCTGCAGCATCTCCGGTCCGTAGTATTCCAGGTGGAGGTTGATGCCGAAGCGCGCACGGAGCGGCGCCGTGAGCAGTCCGCTGCGCGTTGTGGCACCCACGAGCGTGAACGGGTTGAGGTCGATCTGTATAGACCGCGCCGACGGACCCTTGTCGATCATGATGTCGATGCGGTAGTCCTCCATCGCCGAGTAGAGATACTCCTCCACGACCGGCGAGAGACGGTGAATCTCGTCGATGAACAGCACGTCGCGCGGCTCCAGCGATGTGAGGATGCCGGCGAGGTCGCCCGGCTTGTCGAGCACCGGTCCGCTCGTAATCTTGAAGCCCACGCCCAGTTCGTTGGCTATAATGTTGCTAAGCGTTGTCTTGCCCAGTCCTGGGGGGCCGTGCAGCAGCGTATGGTCGAGCGGTTCGCCGCGGTACTTCGCCGCCTCAACGAACACTTCGAGGTTCTCCACCACCTTCTGCTGTCCGCTGAAATCGCCGAACCGCAGCGGTCGCAGAGCGTTCTCAAAGTCCTTCTCGCCCTTGCGTCCCTGCTCCTGACGTATGTCGAAATCTTCTTCCATGTTGTATCGGATAATCTATTTTATACAAAGTTAGTGCAAATCGAACACAATACAAAACAAGCTGGCTTGTTTTTATTGTTGAGATGCAGCCTAATTTATACAAAGTTAGTATATTTTTGGCAGAAAAAACGCCATACACTTGGATAAAACAAACGAAACAACTAAATTTGTAGTCAATAGGCACTTCCGATTTGTGAAAGTGCTGCGCACTATTAACCCGTTAAAACCCGAATCTAACTATGCTCGTAAAGACTTATTCCGCAGCCGTTAACGGCCTCGACGTAACCACCGTAACCGTTGAAGTGAATATCGTGCCCGGCGTGATGTATCGCATGACCGGACTCGGCGACACCGCTGTGCGCGAAGGACGCGACCGCATAGCGTCGGCGCTGCAGGTGAACGGATATAAGTTTCCGCACGCAGACATCACCATCAACCTCGCGCCTGCCGACCTGCGCAAGGAGGGCAGCTCGTTCGACCTGCCGCTCGCCATGGCTATACTCACTGCGAGCGGAGCCGTGACGAGCGACGTGCTCGCCGACTATATGCTCGTGGGCGAACTGAGCCTCGACGGTACGCTGCAGCCCGTGAAGGGAGCGCTGCCGATAGCCATCCGGGCAAGAGCCGAGAAGTTCAAGGGACTGATTGTGCCGAAGCAGAACGAGCGCGAGGCGGCAGTGGTGAACAATCTGGAGGTGTACGGCATGGAGAACATCATGGACGTGATAAAGCTGCTCACGGGGCGTGAGGTGTACGAGCCGACGTTCGTCGACACACGCCGCGAGTTCTACGAACAGCAGAGCCGCTTCGACCTCGACTTCGCCGACGTGCGCGGTCAGGAGAGCGTGAAGCGTGCGCTGGAAGTGGCGGCGGCAGGCGGCCACAACCTTATCATGGTAGGTCCTCCGGGTTCGGGCAAGTCGATGATGGCAAAGCGCCTGCCCTCTATTCTGCCTCCGCTGTCGCTCTCGGAGAGTCTGGAGACGACACAGATACACAGCGTAGCCGGAAAGCTGAAGCGCGGCACGTCGCTCATCTCACAGCGCCCGTTCCGCTCGCCCCACCACACCATATCCGAAGTGGCGCTCGTAGGCGGCGGAATAAACCCGCAGCCGGGCGAGATATCGCTGGCACATAACGGCGTGTTGTTCGCCGACGAGCTGCCCGAATTCAACAAGCAGACGCTCGAAGTGCTGCGTCAGCCGCTCGAAGACCATAAGATAACCATCTCGCGCTCGAAGTACACCGTTGAGTTCCCCTGCTCGTTCATGTTCATCGCCTCGATGAACCCCTGCCCCTGCGGCTATTACAACGACCCGACGCACAAGTGCTGCTGCACGCCCGGACAGATACAGCGTTACATGAGCAAGATATCCGGTCCGCTGCTCGACCGCATCGACATCCAGTGCGAGATAACGCCCGTGCCGTTCAAGGATATCTCGAAAGCGCAACCCGGCGAGCCGAGTGCCGCCATCCGTGAGCGCGTCATCAAGGCACGCGACATACAGACCGCCCGCTACAAAGACTTCAAGGGCGTACACTGCAACGCGCAGATGACCGAGCGCATGATTCACCAGTTCGCCGAGCCCGACGAAGCCTCCATCGCTCTCCTGCGTACCGCCATGGAGAAGTTCTCGCTCTCCGCCCGCGCCTATAACCGCATACTCAAGGTGGCGCGCACCATCGCCGACCTTGACGGCTCAGAACGTGTGGAGGTGCAGCACATCAGCGAAGCTATTGGCTATCGCAACCTCGACCGTGGCGACTGGGCGGAGCGCAGGTTGGTAATTGCAAAATGAAAGTAATAAATTAATTTTTATCAAAATGAGACATATTATAAACACATTAGTAAGTATTGCTACTATCTGTCAGTTTTTTGCCTCTGTTTTTAATATGCTCAATATGAAGAAACCAGAGACGATTGAGGATTCTCTATATAATGATTTCGTGCTTATTGGATGTTCTTGTTCTTTTATAATCGGACTCATTTTTATTCTAACATACAATTTCAGATGTAAATTTCTTAATAGTAAAATAATTAATCTTTCCTTCTTGGTAATTGTACTGTTTGCAGTCTATGTACATATTTACCAATTGTTTATTCAAAAAGATTTAATGTTGGTATCGGGCATTCTCCTTTTAGTTGATATTTTTGTGGGAACAAAAGGGTGTAAAATAATTATACAAAGCAAGGTAAGATAAATCAAAAGAAACCCAAATGACATTTATTAGAAACTTCATAACATGTATATTTAGTATTATTCAAATAAGCATGAGAACAATAGAAATACTGTTACTATTTGTACTGACAGCCTCACAGTCAGCCTTGGCGTTCAACCAAAAGATTGATACTGTGGTTGTGGCAAATGACAGCTGCGAAATAGTTCAATTTATAGTTACAATTGACAATACTGACAGTGAAGCTTTGTGGATTTGGCTTGACAGCAATGACTATGGTCATGACCGCAAGAAAGCTATCAGACGATACCTGATGAAGCGCAGAGGAGACTTCTCTATTTTTGACATCGGTGCCGACCCCAATATGATAGGGGAATGGTGGCATCCTTCTGCGCCAAAATACTGCTTTGTCAAATACTTGGAAACAGGCAATACTTTCACGATTGTATTTTATAGTGAAAAGGCATTAACGCCCGACTGTTGGAATTGTAAAAACGCCATCGATGACATTAGGGTTTTCAGTGATCTGGAAATAAACGAATACTGCCCTGGATTGGAAGCACCATATAGCATAAAACGAATTTCATATCCACATAATGTCATTGCATTTCCAATAAAGGCAGATAAATTGTCCGACACAATATCAAAGTAAGTAAAATAAACGGACATGAGAAAGATGTTGAAATGGTCACTCTGCATCCTCTTCATTGTATGTTTTGTCAACACATGCGTTTATCATCGAATTACGCATATGAGTGACGACGAACTGGAATGGATAGCAAATAGGCATGAAGGTGAAAGGATGTATTTTAAATCACAATATGCGGATACAGACACTCTCACAGTATTAGAGGTTTGTATTCGTAATAGCTTAAATCCCATTAATTGGGGACACTACAATACAAGTAATAAAGAATACACAGCTCATGGTTATGTACGATATGGATTTATGAATCGTAGAGATGGGGGCATACTGGAAATATGGAAACTGTTTAATGATAAATCAATATGTTTCTCTTCTGTACTCTTAGATAGTAGCTGGCTGAATGAAGTGCAATTGAAAACATTGTGCCTCAAAATAAATGGAGTCAGAATCAATGATATTATGTTGTTCCGAACGACTGATAAAAACACCACCAATTCACTTGTGAGCTATGCTTGGAGTAAGAAGTATGGACTTGTTCAGTATACTTTTCAAGATGGAACAACCTTTACAAGGATAGATATAGGAAATCATTAGTGGTTTTTGATGATTGATTTAAACCCGATAAAAAGAAAACAAATATGAACAATTCAATAGAAATATACCGCTCGCAAGACGGTAGCGTGCAACTTAATGTGAAGTTGGAGAACGAGACAGTGTGGCTGAATAGACAACAAATGGCAGAGCTGTTTGGTCGTGATTACAAGACTGTGTCTAAACATATAAACAATGCTCTTCATGAAGAATTGGAGGGCGAACCGGTAGTCGCAAAATTTGCGACACCCAAGAATTATGGTAGAGTAGAAGGAAAGACTCAAGATCAAATGGTAGAGTATTTTAGTCTTGAGATGATAACATCTGTAGGCTATCGTGTTAAAAGTAAGCAGGGTGTTGCTTTTCGAAAATGGGCTAACTCCGTGCTTAAGCAATACCTCATCAAGGGCTATGCCATCAATCAGCAGATAAAGCTCGACCGCTACAACGAGCTGAAGGATGTTGTGCGCCTTATGTCGCGTGCTGTCGGTTTGCAGGACAAGGTTACAACAGACGAGTATAGCGGACTGTTCAACGTTATCTCCGACTATGTGTATGCGCTCGACACGCTCGACCAGTACGACTATCAGTCGCTCTCCATCTCGAAGACTACCAAGGAGGAGCCGTTCCGTGCCACTTACGACAATGCGATGGAGGCAATCAGCGCATTGAAGGAGAAGTTCGGCGGCAGCAAGTGGTTTGCTAACGAGAAGGACGACTCGTTCAAGAGCAGCATCGGACAGATATACCAGACCTTCGGTGGCGAGGAACTCTATCCGTCGGTTGAGGAGAAAGCCGCAATGCTTCTGTATCTTGTAGTGAAGAACCATTCGTTCAGCGACGGCAACAAGCGCATTGCTGCGATGCTCTTCCTCTGGTTCCTCAACAACAACCGTGTGCTTTACGCCGAGGACGGACACAAGCGCATTGCCGACAACACACTTGTGGCGCTCACGCTGATGATTGCCGAGAGTAGAACCGAGGAGAAGGATGTAATGGTGAAGGTTGTTGTGAATCTGATTAACCGAGAGAATCAATAAAAGTAGTAATAATAGTGAGTGTTGTGTGTATGTTTTTGAATATAAATCGCTATATTTGCACATCAAAAACAAGTTTCTGCGATTTTTTGATCTATAATAAACGTTTATATACACACAATGAAAAAATCAATTGAGAATCTCTATCAGCTTGACGGTAGAGTGCCGTTGGGAAAGGCTCTCCCGTTCGGTTTGCAGCATGTGCTGGCGATGTTTGTCAGCAACATCACCCCAATCATGATTCTGGCAAGCGTTGTCGGACTTGACAGTGCGGTCAGTGCGGCGCTCATACAGAACTGTATGGTGATAGCCGGCATTGGTACGCTTGTGCAGCTGTTCCCCGTGTGGCGCATCGGTTCGCGTCTGCCTATCGTCATGGGCATCTCGTTCACGTTCCTCTCGCTCGCCATCAGCATCGCCGGCGCATACGGCATGGGCACGCTTATCGGTGCGGTTATCGTGGGCGGACTTGTTGAGGGCGTGCTCGGCTTGTTCGTGAAGTATTGGATAAAGCTCATTCCGCACGTCGTGTCGGCTACGGTAGTTACGGCTATCGGTTTCTCGCTCCTGCCTATTGGAGCCAATTCGTTTGCGGGCGGCATGGGTTCGCCCGATTTTGGCAGCTTGAACAACTGGATTGTGGGTTCTGTTACGCTGCTCGCCTGCCTCCTTTGTCAGGTTTTCGCAAAGGGATTCCTTCGTTCGCTTTCTGTTCTTGTGGGCCTTATCGTGGGCTACATCCTTGCTTGTTTTATGGGAATGGTCGACTTCAGCGGTCTTTCGGGCTTGGCTGTAGTGTCGATGCCGCGTCTTATGCCGTTCACGCCGGAGTTCAACATCGGTGCGATACTCTCGGTTGTGGCTGTTTATCTTGTGTCGGCTACGGAGACTATCGGCGATACGTCGGCGCTGTGCAACGGTGCGCTGAACCGCGACCCTGAGACAAAGGAGATGGGCGCAGCCATCAGTTGCGACGGCTTCGTAAGTAGTGTGTCGGGCTTGTTTGGTTGTACGCCAATCACGTCGTTCAGTCAGAACGTAGGCTTGGCTGCTATGTCGGGCGTTGTGAACCGCTTCACGATCGGCATCGGCGCTTTGGTGATGATTATCGGCGGTGTGTTCCCCGTTGTGGGTCATGCGCTCACAACTATTCCGCAGGCTGTGCTCGGCGGCTGCACCATCATGATGTTCGGCAGCATTCTTTATGCTGGTTTCGGCATGATGGCTCGCACTGGTTTCTCGCAGCGCAACATGGTTATCGTGAGTCTCTCGCTCAGCGTGGGCCTCGGCTTCACGCAGGCTACAGAGATGTTCAAGATATTCCCCGAGATTGTGCGCACGGTGTTCGCAGAGAACTGCGTCGCTGTTGTGTTCCTCCTCGCTGTACTGCTCAACTTGCTGCTCCCGAAGAAGGAGGAGTAAGGTGCTGAGAAGTGTGTTGTGGTGGTGAGATGGTGATGTGTTGAGAAATGTGTTGTGGTGGTGAGATGTTGAAATGATGTTGTAGTGGTGAGATGTTGATGTGTTGACATTTGTATATATCACCATAACAACACTTCATCACACACCACCACTTCATCATCAAAACAAATCTCAACCTAAAACCTCACCACCTCACCATCTCAACCTAAAACCTCACCACCTCACCACCTCAACCTAAAACCTCACCACTTCAACATATCAACCTAACAACCCCAACCACATGACCTCACACGAAATCTTTATGCTAACCGCGCTGGTAGCCACCGGCATTTTCCTCCTTCAGTTTGTAATCTCCGTGTTCTTTGGCGACTTGGACATGGACGTGGACGGCGACGCCAATGCCGATTTCGACCTTGGCAGTCTGTTCTCGTTCAAGGGACTCGTCCACTTTCTCATCGGCTTCGGCTGGACGCGTGTGCTGTTTGACGGCGATACGTGGCAGATGTATGCTTTGGCTGTGTTGGTGGGCGCGGTGTTCATGCTCGTGCTGTTCTACTCGTACGTGCTGGCGTACAGACTGCAGAATCTGCGCAAGCCGGAGCGTCCGCAGAATATCGTTGGGCGTGCTGGCAGGGTTTATATCAATGTCGGCGACGGACGCTATACGGTGTTCGTGAAGCGCGACGGCGCGGAGCGCGAGCTCGATGTGGTGTCGGAGTCGGGACGCACCGACTATAAGACCGACCAGGTGGTGACGATAAAGGAGTACCGCGACAATAAGTATTATATTGAGTGAGATGGTGTGGTGTTGAGATGGTGTGGTGTTGAGATGGTGACAAATGCTTATTTCCTCATCGACGCAGCCCAAGAATTAATAACTAATAATTAAAAACTAATAA
>ERZ1034723.487-NODE-487-length-21361-cov-6.885666_pt1 | contig 21361 bp, 17 predicted proteins | sample MGYA00520637_ERZ1034723 | MGnify/ENA primary metagenome ERZ1034723 (study PRJEB33766, sample SAMN09781719) | gut metagenome | biome: gut microbiome | host: Homo sapiens | place: Madagascar | study: EMG produced TPA metagenomics assembly of the PRJNA485056 data set... | reverse complement strand
ATTTTTTCATTTCACTTACATTTTAAGGAGTCAACCATATGTACAAAAAGACAAACAGAACTTTTACAGGCTCTGAACGAAACTTTTATAGGCTTAAGAAAAATTTATATAGTATAGGAAAAAAAACGACCTGTACGGATGGAATTACGCAGCATATTACTGGTCAGGATTCTCGACGAAACCCTGGTACTCGGGGACGAGCCCAGACATGATAGCATCGTAACTCTTTGTCATCTGGTTCTTGATATTCTCGGCACCCTTGCCTATTGGCTGGATGGGCTCGTGAATAGTAAGACGAAGAGGATGCCAGAAAATCCAATACATGTCCTTCATGCGCGGCTTCACATCGAAACTGCCGTTGATGGTGAGCGGACAGACGGGCAACTGCAACTCGTCTGCCAACATGAAGGCTCCTCGACGGAATACACCCATGTGACCTGTGAAGGTGCGGGCGCCTTCGGGGAAGACTACCAATGACATTCCTTCCTGTAGTTCCTCGCGGGCCTTGTCGTAAGAGGCGCGTATCTTGGAAGGGCCGCTCTTGTCGACAAAGATGTGATGGGCATACTGGCAGGCTATACCTACCAAGGGCACCTTGCGGAGCGCCTTCTTCATCATCCACTTGAAGTTACGGCCTAAGAAGCCATAAATCAAAAAGATGTCGAATGACCCCTGATGGTTGGCCACGAACACGTAGCTCTGATTTTTCTGCAGATGTTCCCTGCCTTCCACCTTGACGGGCAGCAGGAGAAGACGGATCCACAACTGCGACCACAACTTGCCAGGATAATAACCCCAGAAATGGCCATTACCCAACATACAGCCCAAGACTGTGATGACACTGGTCAAAATGCTTGCCACCAAAAGGATTGGAAGACAAATCAACAACTGATAAATGCGATACAGATACTTCATTTGTGGTTCAATATTTTTTTGAATGATTTTTTTCGTGGAAAGTTATTTTTTTAGAAGTTAGAGAAGTTAGAGAAGTTAAAGGAAGTTATCACTCCCTTCGGTCGTTCGAGAAGTTAAGGGATTTCAGTGTGATAACCACAATCTCGGCGGTGGAACCGACACGGATGGGAACCACACCACCTAAGCCGGCGGTGGTAAAAAGCTGACAACCCTCGCGCTCATAGAGGCCATAGTCATAGGGAGCAAACATCGTGGGACGTAATCCGAACACGGATATTTGTCCGGCATGGGTGTGGCCGCTCAGAGTGAGCTGCGGCGCCACCAACACCTCGCCTTTCCTGCCATACACCTGGTTGATGCGCGAAGGAACCATGTCCTCCCACTGCGTGGGGATGTGCTGAAGCATCAGGACGAAGTGGCCTGGACGGATGCCCCGAAGCGCCTTTGCCACATTGGCATGAGCAGGTTTCTTGAAGTTTTCTGTGCCCGCAACATAGATGGAGTCGGAACCGCGATGCACCACGGCGTGCTCGTTGAGAAGCAGATGCCATCCCATCTGCCATTCCAGCCGGCGAGTCTCCTGCTCCTGCCTGAGACAGGTGAGCGAGTCGGCTTTCACATAATAGCTGTAGTCATGATTGCCCAGCACACTGTATACGCCGTCCTTGGCACGCAGGGAGGAAAGCATTCTGACGTAAGGCTTGAGCTCGGACGGACGGGTGTTCTGAATGTCGCCGGTGAAACAAATCATATCGGGATGCTGGGCATTGATGCTGTCGACATCACGCTGTGGCAGATCGCTGCGCCAACCGTAATAGGATCCAGCATGGAAATCGCTGAAGAGGACAATGCGATAGCCGTCGAAACTGGCAGGAAGCTGGGGCACAGCTATGGTGACGCGCTTCACCTCCAACTCACGGAAGCCATAAGTGAAGCCATAAAGGAAAACGCCGACGGACAGGAGGCCCATGACAAGACCTATGAGCCGACCCCAGTTGCGCCTGCCCTTGAGTGCCTTCATCACACACCAGCCTACAAAACTGAACAGGGCATAGACGAAGACGGGAACGGCAAACAGCGCCATGACGACAAACCACACGTCGACAAGCACCGGACGGTCGGGCACGAAGTTGGGCTGCAGCGCTAAATAGCCACTATAGCCAATGACGACGGATGCCGGAAGCCAAAGCAACAAGCGCCTCGCCAAACGGCAGCTGCGCAGCTCATGACAGAAGCACCACAGATAAGGCAAAAGAGTGCCCAAGAGAATCCATATATATATGCGTGCTATCATTTCTTAATCAAACTACTCTGTAAATAACGGCGCATCAACTCGACGGGGATGCCACGGCGACGCGCATAGTCGCGCAACTGTTCTTCGTCAATCTTGCCCAGGTCGAAATAATGGGCCTGAGGATGGGCGAACATCAGTCCCGACACACTGGAATGGGGCATCATCATGCCGCTCTCGGTAAGCCGGATGCCAATCTGCGACATGGTGAGAAGCTGGTCGAGCTCGAAGTTGACGCTGACATCGGGCAACGACGGATAGCCCACGGCAGGACGGATGCCCTGATATTCCTCACGATGAAGCTGCTCCATTGTGAGATGCTCATGGGGAGCATAGCCCCAGAAGTGGCGACGAACCTCTAAGTGCATCTTCTCGACCGTGGCCTCGGCAAGGCGGTCGCTCAGCACCTGTGCCATCATCGACAGATAATCGTCGCCCCTGTAAGCCTCCAGCACTCCTGCCTCGACGGAGGCACAAAACAACCCTACCCTGTCGCGCACGCCGCCTGAAAGAGGACGCACGAAATCGGCAAGACAGAGATTGGGGCTTCCGGCAGCCACTGGATGCTGCTGGCGCAACAGAGGAATACGGGTGAGCCTGGCATCGGCTGTGTCATCTGCATAAAGCAGCAGGTCGTCCATGTCGGCATTGGCGGAGTAAAGGGCAAAGATCGCACGGGTGTGATAACGCCCCTGCCACGACTGCATCATGGCGGAAGCCTCATCACGCAGCCGCTGTTTCTCGGCCAAAGGCTTACCACTCATGCCCCAGGCATGATAGAAATAAAGCCAGTTGATGTAGGGTACTACTTCGTCTATATCGTATATGAGGACCTGCGGGTGCATCCTTTAAACTTTAAACATTAAACATTCCCTCAAGGCATTTGTATTAACTTCTGAACGCCTCCTGAATTTTGCTTCTGGATTTAACTTCTGAACAGAATGGGCTGTCCCTTAACAGAGGCATCGAAGGCACCCTTGTCGTAGACGAGACGGCCATTACAGAAGGTCTGCTCCACTCGCCACTGGAACTCGTGGCCCTCCATAGGACTCCACCTGCACTTACTCTGAATCTGGTCGCGAGTCAGTGTCCAGGGAGCATGGGGACGAACGATGACGATATCGGCCTGATAACCCTCGCGCAGGAAACCACGCTTCTGTACTTCGAAGAGACGAGCAGGCTGATGAGCCATCAGCTCTACCATCCGCTCGATGGTAAGCACGCCCTCGTCTACCAGTTCGAGCATGGTGACCAAGGAGAACTGAACCATCGGCATGCCAGAGGCAGCCTTGGCGCAACCTCCCTGCTTGTCTTTCCACTCATGGGGAGCATGGTCGGTACCTATGGTGGCGATTCTGCCGTCATTCAGAGCCTTGCGCAATGCCGTGCGGTCGGACAGGGTCTTGATGGCAGGGTTGCACTTGATGAGCGCCTTCTTGGTAGCATAATCCGCCTCGGTGAAATAGAGGTGGGCAATGACAGCCTCGCCCGTCACCGAGGAACCTGGCGTAAAGAGGTCGAGCTCGCGAGCCGTTGTGACGTGAGCGATATGCAGACGAGTGCCATACTCATGGGCCAGCTGCACAGCCAGACGACTACTCTCATAGCAGGCCTGTTCGCTGCGTACCGCGGGATGGAACTCCACCGCGGGGTCGTCACCATACCGCTTCTTGAAGGCTGCCATATTGCTGTTGATGATGTCGGTATCCTCGCAATGAGCCATCAAGGGCAAGTCGAGATCGTGAGCTGCCTGGAAGATGCGGCGCAGCGACTCAGCCTTGTCGACAAGCATATTGCCAGTGCTGGAGCCCATGAAGAGCTTGATACCGGGAATGCGATGACGGTCCAACTGGAAGAAACTCTCCACATTGTCATTGGTGGCGCCGTAGAAGAAGGCATAGTTGACATGACTTTTTTGGCTGCCGAGAGCCGTCTTGTCGGCCAGGGCTTCGAGTGTAGTGGTCTGAGGCACCGTGTTGGGCATGTCGAAATAAGAGGTGACGCCGCCAAAGGCTGCTGCCCTGCTCTCACTCTCGATGTCGGCCTTGGCGGTGAGTCCGGGCTCACGGAAATGCACATGGTCGTCGATCACTCCTGGCATAACAAAACACCCCGAGGCATCGACTGTCTTGTCGAAACTGCCACGAGGTGCTTCTTCTCCATTATAAATATGTGTTATCTGTTCGCCATCGACAACGAGGTATCCTCGGAATGTCTTTCCCTCGTTGACGATAGTTCCACCTTTAATCAATGTTTTCATACCTGCTTATTCTTTTTTTTCTGGAATGGTAGGACGCGCCAGGTCGTTGGGTGTAGGCGCTGGCGCTGCTTCGGGCGCAGGCTGGGCTGACACGGCAGGAGCTCCGGGCTGCATATCGCGGGTTCCGTTCATGATCTGCTCGTTCTCCTGAGCCTTCTGATAATAGTCCTTTACATAAGAGTCGTTCTTGAAATGGTCGGTGGCCTTGCTCATGATGTCCTCTATCCATGGGGTGAGCATGGGATACTGATTGCCCTTGGTGACGAGGAAGAAGACGCCTGCTCCGAGCACATTGTCGAAATTGTCGGTCACGAAAGTAGTCACCAACTTGTCTTCCTGTTCAGCCAGGCGGTTGGCCTCAGCTGTGAGCTGACGGGTCACGACGTTCATGTCGCTTCCGTTCATGATGGCCTGGTCGTGCTTATGCACAAGTTCGCGCTGCTGGTTCTGCAGCTGCTGATATTTCTTGAAGAAACCAAACAACTTGTCGTTGAGAGGGCTTCCGCTTACCACCTGCTGTGTATCGTCAAGCTTGACCGTGATGGCTCCGCTCTCCAGGACAAGGGGCAACACGGGCTCATCGTCCATAAAGATATTGGCCATTCTTACAGAATCAAGTGTGCCGTCGAAATGGAACTGTCCGTGAACGACGTCACAGGAGTCGACGCTCTTGAACTCTGCGTCCTTCAAAACTTTCAGGTAGAGCATACGTCCGTCCAACGTGCTCACATTGGAAGTTCCGGTTATGTCGTAACTGTTGGCACACGATGTCAACGCCAATAAGGAAATAAATGCGTAAAATATCTTGTTCATAAGCTGTTTTCTATTTCGGCTAACAAAAGTACAATGTTAAATTGAAGTACGAAAAAAAATTTATGCTATTTAATTGAATATTGCATGTATTTAGGTTTTATTTGCATTCTTCCTTTTTCAATTCATGCGAAATACGATGTGTGGTGTACAATTCGATGAGGGCTGCCACCAACAGAAACACCACCCACTTGTTGTAGAAATAGGTGATATAGGTCTCGTAGTTGGAAAACCAGTTGCGGGCAAAGGCATAGACTGTATCTACCATCGAGATGCCCGACAGCACGAAGAAGATGTCGGCCACTGCCTGAATGCGCTTCAGACGGTGAACCACCTGCGACGAGCCTTCATAGAGTTGCATCGATTGCATCACACTGAAAGCTACCGTGCCCAAGAGGAAAAGCCAGCTGGTGTAAAGGGTCAGCTGGGGATAAATCATATAACCGAAGGCGAAGCAGCCTGCGCCTATCACCATCAACACTCCTCCTAATATAAAAATAGATGTTTGAATCTTATTCAGTTGTTTCATTGTCTTGTTCGTTGTCATTATTCGGTAAATCAGTACTCAGCACAAAAATATCCTCGTCATCAGCCTTCATGAAATAGCGCTCACGGGCTATCCGCTCGTAAGCCCTGCCGCCATGGTTCATCTCATGCCACATCTGGATGTCATTCTGATAGAGAGTGGTGTACTTGTCTATCTCCAACTGCAGGTTATGGATCTGAACTTTATATTTTATATGCTGCATAATGCTGTTGTCGTCGATGAAACCGACCACCAGCACGCCCACCACAATCACTATAAGATACTTATAATGAGAGAGGTAGTTCCATATTATACTCAATCTTCTGCTCATTAATTTATGAATTTGTTTGCAAAGATAATATTTTTTTGTTATCTTTGCATCATCATTTAAGAAAAAATAATGGAAGAATATATTGTTTCTGCAAGAAAGTACCGTCCGATGACCTTTGATTCGGTTGTAGGACAGAGCGCTCTGACCACAACGCTCAAGAATGCCGTGAAGAGCGGCAAGCTGGCTCATGCCTATCTGTTCTGCGGTCCAAGAGGTGTAGGAAAGACCACCTGTGCACGCATCTTCGCCAAGGCCATCAACTGCGAGCACCCCAAGGAGGACGGCGAGGCATGCAACGAGTGCGAGAGCTGCAAGTCGTTCAACGAACAGCGGTCGTACAACATCTTTGAGCTCGACGCCGCCAGCAACAATGGTGTGGACCACATCAAGGAGCTGATGGAGAAGACGCGCATACCGCCACAGATTGGAAAGTACAAGGTGTTTATCATCGACGAGGTACACATGCTCAGCTCTGCAGCCTTCAATGCCTTCCTTAAGACACTGGAGGAGCCGCCACAGCACGTCATCTTCATCCTCGCCACCACCGAGAAACACAAGATTCTGCCTACCATCCTGAGCCGATGCCAGATATACGACTTTGAGCGCATGACCGTGCCCAACACCATCAACCACCTCAAGATGGTGGCAGAGAAGGAAGGCATCAGCTACGAGGAGCAGGCGCTGGCAGTAATAGCCGAAAAGGCAGACGGAGGTATGCGCGACGCTCTCTCGATATTCGACCAGGCGGTGAGTTTCTGCCAGGGCAACCTGACCTATCAGAAGGTGACAGAAGACCTCAACGTGCTGGACAGCGACAATTACTTCAAGTTGATAGACTGTGCACTGGAGAACAACGTGTCGGAGATGATGCTCCTGCTGAACGGCATCTTGGACAAGGGATTCGACGGTGGCAACATGATACAGGGTCTGGCACAGCATGTACGTAACGTGCTGATGGCGAAAGATGCCAAGACGCTTCCCCTATTGGAAACCAGCGAGGCTCAGAAAGCCAAATATCAGCAACAGGCTCAGAAGGCGCCTACACCATTCTTATATAAGGCGCTGCAGATAGCCAACAAATGTGACATCAACTACCGACAGAGTTCAAACAAACGACTGCTGGTGGAGCTCACACTGATAGAGATCGGACAGATCACCCAGCCCGAGGACAAAGACATTCCGAGTGCGGGGCGTACGCCCAATAGATTAAAATCCCTGTTTCAGAAAATCATAGCCCAGCTGAAGCCTGCCATTCAGGGTGCAGGTGCTGAGCTTAAAGGCAACGGTGAGGAGAGCAACGAAAAAACTCCTCAGACTGCTGTCCAGTCCCTTCATGCTTCGGAAAACGAAACCAACAACGAGGCTGCCAATAACAAACATCAAGTAAAACCCATCAGCAAAGGCACCGTCAAACTGGGAACCATCGGCATGACCTTCAGCAACCTGAAGAAAAACATGGAGATGGTAAAACAGCAGTTGAACCCTACCGCCGACGTGAAAGCCATCAGAAGCACTGATGACTCCGAACAATGCGAATTCAACGAAGACGCCCTGCAGTATCAGTGGACGGGCATGTGCGTACGCATGGCACAGAACAACAAAGAACTCATAGGTCTGTCGCACCGTATGCAGGCCATCAAGCCCAAGCTGACGAAATGCCCTAACATAGAAATTGTCGCCGACAACCAACTGTTGCTCGACGACATGCAAAACATTAAAAACAGAATCAGAAACACACTGGTTCGGGGGTTGCACAACACCAACATCGTCATCTCCTACCGACTTTCTCACAAAGAGGAAGTCAAGAAGATTCTCAACAAGAGAGAGGTGCTGGAGAATATGAGAAAGGAAAACCCTGCCTTGGACAAGCTTTGCAATACGCTGAAGCTGGTGATGACATGATGGTTTATCGGGAGTTAAAGGAGTTAAGACAACACATTTCCTCAAATGCTATTGTCTTAACTCCTTTAACTCTTAAAAAAAAATCCTTAAATCAGCGACATTCCCGCTTTCTCACATTCCTCGCGCATTTCCTCAGGCCATATACTTGCCTGAATCTCGCCGATGTGAGCTTTATGCAACAGAACCATACAGAGACGGCTCTGGCCGATACCGCCACCAATGCTCAATGGCAACTTGCCGCCAAGCAACTGCTTGTGGAAATAGAGTTTCTCGCGGTCTTCCTTGCCTTCCAACTTCAACTGGCGCAACAGACTCTCCTTGTCCACACGAATACCCATGGAACTCAACTCGAAACTTCTACCCAATACAGGATACCAGATCAGGATATCGCCATTAAGACCTGGCAAACCATTCTCAGCCACCGTACTCCAGTCATCGTAGTCGGGAGCTCGGCCATCATGCTTCTTTCCATCGCTCAACTTGCAACCGATTCCCTCGATGAATACGGCACCATACTTCTCGCAGATGGCATCCTCACGCTCCTTGGGAGTCTTGTCGGGATACATATCCAACAACTCCTGGGCATGAATAAAGTGAATCTCTTTGGGCAGGAAAGGCTTAATCTGTGGATAATGCTCACAGGTGAGATACTCAGTGCGCAAAATGGCAGCATAGATGCGACGAACCACATTGCGAAGGAAAGCCAACGTGCGGTCTTTCTTCTCGATCACTGCCTCCCAGTCCCACTGGTCTACATAGAGAGAGTGAAGGTTGTCCAACTCCTCGTCGGCACGGATGGCATTCATATCTGTATACACGCCATAACCAGGCTCTATCTCATACTCCGCCAAAGTAAGGCGCTTCCACTTAGCCAGCGAGTGTACCACCTCAGCCTGGGCGTCGCCCAAGTCCTTGATGGGGAAGGTTACAGGACGCTCCACACCGTTGAGGTCGTCATTGATACCTAAACCTTTCAACACAAAGAGAGGTGCTGTCACACGATGAAGACGCAACTCTGTAGCCAAGTTCTGCTGGAAGAACTCTTTTATCAACTTGATTCCCATCTCGGTCTGACGCATGTCCAGCAATGCCTGATAACCGATAGGCTTTATTAGCTTACTCATTTTTTGCATTAGTATTTAAAATTCTGTGCAAAGATACAAAAATATTATCATACTGCAACTATTCTGAACAATATTTTTATATTTTGTTAATCATTTTATCCATTTTCCTTTCTTTTTGTATAGACTTTATGCACTTTTTACTAACTTTTCCGACTTTTCGGCTCTCATACCTCACCAAATGACGAAAGAAAGCAACCTGAACTCACTTTATTCATTCAAAATTTGGTCAATTCAAATAAAATCTGTATTTTTGCAAACGTATATGCCAACGTACAGCACGTTTCCTATACCTTATTATATATAAGGGCTCCGTAGCTTAGCTGAATAGAGCGTCAGATTCCGGTTCTGAAGGTCCTGGGTTTGAATCCCAGCGGAGTCACTAATTTTATTAAAAAACTGCAGTTTCACAAGGGTGGAAGTGAGAGAAGTTAGAAAAGTTAAAGAAGTTACAGCCATATCCTTTACTGCCAAAGTATCAGCAAAAGACCATTGCCTTAACTCCATAACCGCTAAACTCCAGAACTTCTGAACCCAGCGAAAGTTCTATTTTCAAAATTATGGACTTAGTAGAAAGATTTATCAATTACACCAAATTCGACACACAGTCGAGCGAAGACTCCGACAGTGTGCCCAGCACTTCGAAACAGTTGGAATTTGCCAAGTACCTGAAAAAGGAGTTGGAGGACGAAGGACTCAGTGATGTGGAGATGGACGACATGGGTTACATCTACGCCACACTGAAAGGCAATACCAAGAAGGAAACACCTACCATTGGCTTCATTTCACACATGGACACCAGTCCTGACGCAAGTGGCAAGGATGTCAAGGCAAGAATCATACGCAACTATGATGGAAACGACATCGAACTGAGCCCTGGCATCATATCAAGCGTGAGCAAGTTCCCTGAGCTGAAAGCCCATAAGGGCGAAGACATCATCGTCACAGACGGCACCACTCTGCTGGGAGCCGACGACAAGGCTGGTATTGCCGAAATCGTACAGGCGATGTGCTATCTGCGCGACCACAACGAAATCAAGCACGGCGACATACGTGTAGGCTTCAACCCTGACGAGGAGATCGGTATGGGAGCTCATCATTTCGATGTAGACAAGTTTGCCTGCGACTGGGCTTACACCGTTGACGGCGGCGACTTGGGCGACCTCGAATACGAGAACTTCAATGCCGCTGGTGCCAAGATCAAGATTAAGGGTGTGAGCGTGCATACCGGTTATGCCAAGGGCAAGATGGTGAACGCCAGCCGACTCGCCGTAGAGTTCCAGAACATGATTCCCGAGGACGAGACACCAGAGGCTACCGAGGGCTACCAGGGTTTCTATCACCTCATTGGCATCGAGAGCCGATGCGAGGAAGCCAAGCTCAGCTACATCATCCGCGACCACGACCGCAGCAAGTTCGAAGACCGCAAGAAATTCATTGCCGACTGCGCCAAGAAACTCAACGAGAAATACGGCGAGGGAACCTGCACGGCCGAGATCAGCGACCAATACTACAACATGAAGGAGAAGATAGACCCCAACATGCATGTCATCGACATCGTGCTGAGAGCCATGCAGGAAAGCGGAGTTCCTCCTCGCGTGGAACCTATCCGTGGCGGAACCGACGGAGCACAGCTTAGTTTCAAAGGTCTGCCCTGTCCTAACATCTTCGCCGGTGGCGTCAACTTCCATGGTCCTCACGAGTTCGTCAGCATACAGGTCATGGAGAAAGTAGTTCAGACCATCGTCAAAATAGCAGAAATAACAGCCGAATACAACGACTAATCATAAGAAGTAAAGGAGCTTCATGATGCCAACAAAACCTAAACACTACATCAGGTTCTGGCTCATGAGCTCCTTTGCTTTTAGAAAGTAACTCAACTTTCACAAATGGGGAAGTTAAAGAAGTTAAATTAGAAAGTCATGGCAGAAATTCCATTCCTCGTAAAAGACCTCGCACTCATCCTGATGGTAGCAGGAATTGTTACCCTCTTGTTCAAGAAACTCAAGCAACCCCTTGTGTTAGGCTATATCGTGGCAGGTTTCCTGGTCTCTCCCCACATGCCCTACACCATGTCAGTGATCGACGACAACGACATTCAGACCTGGGCAGACATCGGTGTCATCTTCACCCTGTTCTCGCTCGGACTCGATTTCTCGTTCAAGAAGATTGTGAAGATGGGAGCATCGCCCATCATCTCCACCGTCGTCATCGTGTTCTGTATGATGATGCTGGGCATCAGCGTGGGTCATGGATTCGGCTGGAACAAGATGGACTGCATCTTCCTCGGAGGCATGCTTGCCATGAGTTCCACCACCATCATCTATAAGGCCTTCGACGACATGGGACTGCGGCAACAGAAGTTTGCCGGTATGGTGATGAGTGTGCTCATCCTGGAAGACATTCTTGCCATTGTTATGATGGTGATGCTTTCGGCCATCGCAGGAGGAAGCACGCCCGACGGCGAACAGATGTTTGAGTCGGTCATCAAGATTGTCTTCTTCCTCATCCTGTGGTTCATCGTGGGCATCTTTGCCATCCCACTCTTCCTCAGGTCTGTGCGCGAACTCATCAACAGCGAGACGCTTCTCATCGTGTCCCTCGGACTCTGCTGCGGCATGGCGGTGCTGTCCACCAAGGTGGGATTCTCCAGTGCTTTCGGTGCCTTCGTCATGGGCAGCATCCTTGCCGAGACCATTGAGGCAGAGAAAATCATCAAGCTGGTAGAGCCTGTTAAAAACCTCTTCGGAGCCATCTTCTTTGTGTCGGTGGGTATGCTGGTTGATCCACAGATCCTGGTCGACTATGCCCTGCCTATCCTTGCCCTCGTGCTCACCATCCTGATAGGTCAGGCTGTATTGGGAACCTTTGGTTTCATGCTGGGCGGTGAGTCGCTCAAGTCGGCCATGCGATGCGGCTTCTCCATGGCTCAGATAGGCGAGTTCTCGTTCATCATCGCCTCGTTGGGATTGTCTTTGGGTGTCATCAGCAAGTTCCTGTATCCTGTGGTCGTGGCGGTTTCGGTCATCACCACCTTCCTTACACCTTATATGATACGCCTTGCCACGCCAAGCTACCAAGTCATGGAGAAGCATCTGCCCAACAAGTTGATCACAGCACTCAACCATTTGGCGACCAACCGCCCATCCACCACACAACAGAGCAAATGGAAGGCGCTCCTCAGACAGATGACTGTCAACACCGTGGCCTACTCCATCCTGAGTGCGGCTGTCATAGCCTTGATGTTCACGTTCGTACTTCCCTTAATGCGCAACCTGCTGCCAGGCTGGCGACTCCACTGGTACGCCAATGCCATCACGGGCGTGCTCACCGTCATCTTCATAGCACCCTTCCTGCGTGCCATCGTGATGAAGAAAAACCACAGCAACGAGTGGAAACGACTGTGGGTGGAGAGCAGCATCAACCGCATACCGCTCCTCTCCACCATCGTGGTGAGGTTTATGATAGCCCTGGGCTTTATCTTCTATATCTGCAACTTCCTGAGCCGGTTTACCGATGCGCTGATGATCAGCATCGGTATTGTGGCGGTATTGCTCATCATCGTTTCCAGAAGAACGAAGAAACGAAGCATCAAGATGGAGCGTCTGTTCATCCGCAACCTTCGCTCACGCGACATCGAGGCACAGGTGAAGGGCACCAAACGGCCTCTCTACGAGGGACACCTGCTCGACCGAGACATCCACATCAGCGAGTTTGAGGTGCCTGAAGACTCTACCTGGTGCGGACACACACTGAGAGAACTCAACCTGCGTCAGCGCTTCGGCATCGACATGAGCAGCATCTATCGCGGATCAAGAAGAATCAACATCCCCAACGGCGACACCACTATATTCCCCTGCGACAAACTGCAGATCATCGGCAATGACGAACAGACACAGAAGTTCAACAACGCCCTGCAGACTGAACTTGTCCCCGAGGACTTGGATATAGAGAAAAGAGAGATGAAGCTTCGCCAGCTGGTAATCAGTGGAAAGAGTGAGTTCTGCGGCAAGACCTTGGGCGAAAGCGGAATCCGTGACAAATACGACTGTATGGTTGTCGGACTGGAAGAAGGCTTGGAGAGTCTTACCAAAATTTCGCCTTCCTACACCTTCCAGAAAGGCGACATCATCTGGATCGTTGGCGAAGAGGCGGCCCTGCAGAAAATCATGAATAAGAATTAGGAAGGGAGAGATTTCAGGAGTTAAGGGAGTTAAGGAGATTTATTTTGGAGTTAACTCCTTTAACTCCAAAATAAATCTCCTTAATTTAGTAAATGCGTGGTCCAAATATAGCTGTACCTACACGAACCAAAGTGGCTCCATGCTGGATAGCTATCGGATAGTCATGACTCATGCCCCAGCTACGCTCACAGAACGCATCATCATCGGCAAAGTACTTGGCTTTCACCTCATCGAAGAAGCGAGCTGCCGTGTCAAACTCGCGGGCTATCTGCTCGGTGTCATCCGTATTAGATGCCATCATCATCAGTCCACAAATCTGCACATGCTCCATAGAACGCCATTCTCCTTCTTCCAACAAGGCACGGCAAGCGTCCAATGTCAGTCCGTACTTGGTCTCTTCCGCAGCAATATGAAGTTCCAACAACACCTTCACCACCCTGTCGTGCTTGGCAGCCTGCTTGTTGATTTCCTTCAACAACTTGAGACTGTCCACAGCTTCTATCATACTGATGTAAGGCGCTATGTACTTCACCTTGTTGGTCTGCAGATGACCGATGAAATGCCATTCTATGTCTTTGGGCAGGTCTGCCACCTTCTTGGCAAGTTCCTGCTCATGACTCTCTCCAAAAATTCGTTGTCCCTCTGCATAGGCAGCCGACAAATACTCCTCGGGATGAAACTTGCTGATGGCGACCAGACGAACACCCTTAGGCAGCTGGTCTAACACCTCATGCAAGTTTTTTGCTACATCATACATTATATTATAGTATTAATGAACTTTAGCAAGTTTTTATGCCTCTTCGTACTCAGGCTTGTCGTTCTTCTCTTCCTTGTTTTCTCCAGGAACAGTATGTTCAAACACGTCCATCACCTTGGTCTCAGCCAGAGCCACAACATCATAATCGTTCATGGTCTTACCCATCACCTCGTCGATATAGCGCAGGGCACGGGCAAGCGACTTGGCCTGCACCAGGTAGTTGACGGTGGTACGCTTCTCCTTCTCGGTTTTCTCATCAATGGTGATAAACGACAACTTGGCCTTGTACCATTTGTCATCGCCATCCATATCACTAAAGAACACCTCACCATAAGCAGCCTTGCTGATGCCCGACACCTTAAATTCGCCAGACACATAGACAGCCATCTCGTCGGTGATACGACTCTCAGCCTCGGTAAAGCTCAGCGCGTCTACTACATAAGCCTCGGTAACTGGCTTCTCGGAGCCATCCTCCTGTGCCTTGGTGTATCTTACTTTGGTTTCAAACCATGTACTCATTCTTGATCTCATAACGATTCGTTTTTAATTGGTCATTAATATTAAAATAGAACTCGCGCAAGTACAGAAACTATCTTCTTGAGAAGTTATTTTTTTTAAGAAGTTAGAGAAGTTAAAGAAGTTATCACTCCCTTCGGTCGTTAGAAGTTATAGCCAATAGCCTTGGAGGAAATGTTGAACATTTTATTTCATATCCACAAAAGCATTTGTCTTAACTCCAGAGAAATCTCCTTAACTCCAGAGAAATCTCCCGGACTCCCCAAATACTCCCTCTTGCGAAAATTCCATATCCTTTTCGAGATGCAAAGTTATAAAAAAGAAAGCATAAGAACAACACAATGCTACAGAATTTAATAAAAAATAAAAAATCTGTCGTTTCTTTTCTCAAATATCACTGAAATTTCTTACCTTTGCATCCGAAAGCAAAACAAGCACATTTGTATTTGCAAAACTATAATATAGAAAACTCAAACTTTCGCGCGTGCGGGAAGTTAACTCCTGAACCTGCGAAAGCTCAACAGAAAGTATTAAAGATGCCTGAAATATCAGTACGTGGACTTGAAATGCCAGAGTCGCCTATCAGAAAGTTGGCGCCTCTTGCTGCCGCAGCAAAAAAACGAGGAGTCAAGGTGTATCACCTCAACATCGGTCAGCCCGACCTCCCTACTCCTCAGTGTGGTCTTGATGCACTGAAGCATATCGACCGCACCATCCTGGAGTATTCTCCCAGCCAGGGCTATCTTAGCTATCGCGAGAAACTGGTGGATTACTACAAGAAGTTCAACATCAACATTACTGCCGATGATATCATCATCACAGCAGGAGGTTCGGAGGCTGTGCTCTTTTCATTCATGAGCTGCCTCAATCCTGGCGATGAGATCATCGTGCCCGAACCTGCCTATGCCAACTATATGGCATTCGCCATCTCGGCAGGTGCCAAGATACGTACCATTGCCACTACGATAGAGGAAGGCTTCTCCTTGCCTAAGGTCGAGAAGTTCGAAGAGCTTATCAACGAGCGCACACGCGCCATCCTGATCTGCAACCCCAACAACCCTACCGGATATCTCTATACCCGCAGGGAGATGAACCAGATTCGCGACCTCGTCAAGAAATACGACCTCTACCTCTTCTCTGATGAGGTCTACCGTGAGTACATCTATACCGGAAGCCCCTATATCAGTGCCATGCACCTCGAAGGCATCGAACAGAACACCGTGCTTATCGACTCTGTATCGAAGCGTTACAGCGAGTGCGGTATCCGTGTGGGTGCCCTCATCACCAAGAATGCCGAGATACGCAAGGCGGTGATGAAGTTCTGCCAGGCTCGTCTTTCTCCACCCCTTATCGGACAGATTGTAGCCGAGGCCTCTCTCGATGCGCCTGAAGAGTACTATCGCGATGTGTACGATGAGTACGTAGAGCGACGCAAGTGCCTCATCGACGGACTCAACCGCATACCCGGTGTCTACTCTCCTATTCCTATGGGAGCCTTCTACACCGTGGCCAAACTGCCTATCGACGATTCCGACAAGTTCTGCCGTTGGTGCCTTGAAGAGTTCGAATACGAGGGCGAGACCATCATGATGGCTCCTGCCTCCGGCTTCTATACCACTCCCGGTGCAGGCAAGAACCAGGTGCGTATGGCTTACGTACTGAAAAAAGACGATCTGGACCGTGCACTCATAGTACTTGCCAAGGCTTTGGAGGCTTATCCAGGACGCGTTGAGGACGAAGGAATATAATATGCATTTTCCAATATTATATGCATTTTCCATTACAACATGCATTTTCCACTTTTCATAGCTAAAAGATTATACAGCGAGCAGGGCGACAAACGAAAAGTTTCTCGCCCTGCCATACATATTGCCACAGCCGGAGTAGCCATCGGACTTGCCGTCATGATTATCTCCGTCTGTGTGGTGCTGGGATTCAAACACACCATCCGCGACAAGGTCATCGGCTTCGGAAGCCATATACAGGTGGCCGACTTCCTCACCCTGCAGCAGATGGAACAATACCCCATCGTCATCGACGACTCCATGATCGACGTCTTGAAACATATTCCCGATGTGGCTCACGTTCAGCGCTTTGCCATGAAGGAAGGAATCCTCAAGACCGACAGCGACTTCCTGGGCGTGGCATTCAAGGGAGTGGGTCCCGACTTCGACTCCACCTTCATCCACAACAACATGGTGGAGGGAAGCATTCCTCCTTTCTCCGACAGCGTGAGTCACAACAAGATTCTTGTCTCTCAGTTGATGGCAGACAAACTGCACCTGAAGTCAGGACAGCGCATCTTTGCCTATTTCTTCGACAACAACGGTGTACGCACGCGAAGGTTTACCATTGCGGGCATCTACCAGACCAACCTGAAGAAATACGACGAGACCATCGTCTTCACCGACCTCTATACGGCCGTCAAACTCAACGGATGGGAAAGCGACCAGGCAAGCGGAGCCGAGCTTTCCGTCAACAACTTCGACAACCTTGACATGGTAGAGAGTCGGGTAATCAGCAAGGTGAAAGGCACAGTAGACCATTATGGCGAGACCTACAGCAGCGCCACCATCAAAGAGCTGAACCCACAGATTTTCCAATGGCTCGACCTCATGGACCTCAACGTATGGATCATCCTCGCCCTGATGCTCATCGTGGCAGGCGTGACGATGATCAGCGGCTTGCTCATCATCATCCTGGAACGCACCTCGATGATAGGCATCCTGAAGGCTTTGGGCGCACGCAATAAGACCATCCGCCACACCTTCATGTGGTTTGCCGTCTTCATCATCGGCAAGGGAATGCTCATCGGCAATGTCCTGTCTTTAGGACTCTTAGCGCTTCAGCAAGCCTTCGGCGTCATCAAGTTGGACGCACAGACCTATTATGTGAGCACCGTTCCCGTAGAGATCAATGCCTTGTATATCGTGGCGCTCAATGTGGCAACACTCCTCATCAGCGTCTTCATGCTGGTGGCACCCAGCTACCTCATCTCCCATATCCATCCAGCCAAATCGATGCGATATGAATAATCACAACAGCATTATAGCCCACATTCATGGGCTATAATGCAAGAAAAACCACTTTTTTTCCCTTTTTATTCATTTTGTGCACATATTTTTTTGTTGTGTGCAGAAATTAATGTATCTTTGCACAAAATTTTGTAAACTGTGCAATGAATTCAATACCAAGTTTCAACTCGTATATTGAGCAAAGCATCATCAACAATTGGCATTTGGATGCTCTTACCGATTACAAAGGAGCAACACTGCAATATCATGATGTAGCCAGAAAGATAGAAAAGCTCCACATCCTGTTCGAGAACAGCGGTGTGATAAAGGGCGACAAGATAGCTGTTTGCGGACGAAATAGCAGCCAGTGGGCAGTAGCCTTCCTGGCCATTGTTACCTATGGTGCCATCGTGGTTCCTATACAGAATGAGTTCAAGCCCGAACAGATTCACAACATCGTAAACCACAGCGAGAGCAAGATGCTCTTCGTGGGCGATGTAGTAGCCACAGAAATCAATGCCGAAGAGATGCCCTCGCTCGAAGGTATCGTCTATCTTCCCGATTTCTCGCTCGTCCTTTCCCGTTCTGAGAAACTCACTTATGCCCGCGAACATCTCAATGAAATCTTCGGACACAAGTATCCCAAATATTTCCGCAAAGAACATATCAAGTATCATGTTGACGACCCTGAGGAGTTGGCAATGATCAACTATACCAGCGGTACTACAGGTTTCTCTAAGGGAGTGATGCTGCCCTATCGTGCCCTCTGGGGCAACTTAGACTATCTCATGGACACCGTAAAACCCAAGATAGGCAAGAACTGCAATATCCTCTCCACCCTGCCCATGGCTCACATGTACGGGTTGATGACCGAGTTTATCTTCAATATCGTATTGGGCAACCACATCTTCTTCCTCACCCGCCAGCCCAGCCCTACACTGATTTCCGAGGCTCTCAACGAGACGAAGCCCGACATCATCTTCGCCGTGCCATTGGTGATCGACAAGATCGTAAGAAAGCATGTGTTCCCACGCGTGCAGACCAACTGGGTCAGACTGCTTACCAGCATGCCTGTACTGAGCAAGCGCATCAAGGAGAAGATACGCGAGTTTGTGCTGGGCGAGTTTGGCGAGCATCCTTACGAGGTCGTAGTAGGCGGTGCGCCTCTCAACAAGGAGATAGAGAACTTCTTTGTCAGCATCGGCTTCCCCATCGCCATGGGTTACGGAACCACCGAGACAGCTCCCCTCATCACCTTTGCCCATCAGGACGACTACGTGGCAGGAAGCTGTGGCGTGGCTGTGAAGCACATGGAGGTAAAGGTGCTGAGCGACGACCCACAGAACGTACCTGGCGAGTTGGTTTGCCGTGGCATCAATGTGATGAAAGGATACTACAAGAATCCCGAAGCTACCCATGCTGTCATCGACAAGGACGGTTGGTTCCATACTGGCGACCTGGCAACCATGAGCGCCGACGGACATTTCTTTATCAAGGGACGCAGCAAGAATATGCTCTTAGGTGCCAACGGACAGAACATCTACCCCGAAGAGATAGAAGACAGACTCAACTCGATGGCATTGGTCAGCGAGAGCATCATTGTTCAGCGAAACAACAAACTCGTGGCGCTGATCCACCCCGACTATGACGAGGCTTCATCCATGGGCTTTACCGCTGAGGACCTGGAGCACATCATGGATCAGAACCGTGTGGAACTCAACTCCCAGATGCCATCGTTTGCTAAGATTTCCGGCATTCAGATACACGAGAACGAGTTTGAGAAGACTGCCAAGAAATCCATCAAGCGCTACCTGTATCAAGAGGCAGCCTCATAAACCACTTAGACAATTCTATTAGAATACAAGCATATGGAGATACCAAGCTTTAATGCACTTATCCAAAAGAGCATCATCGACCATTGGGATATGGATGCTCTTACCGACTACAAGGGAGCTACCTTGCAGTTTCACGATGTAGCACGCAAAATAGAGAAATTGCACATCATGTTCGAGAATTCTGGCGTAGTAAAAGGTGACAAGATTGCCCTTTGCGGTAGAAACAGTGCCAACTGGGCAGTGGCCTTCCTGGCAACTCTTACCTATGGAGCTGTCGCCGTGCCTATCCTGCACGAGTTTATGCCAGAGCAAATCCATAACATCGTCAACCATAGCGATGCCAAACTGCTGTTTGTGGGCGATGTCGTTGCCACACAGATTGACGCTACCAAGATGCCCGGATTAGAGGGAATCATCTATATACCCGACTATTCTCTGGTGGTATCACGTACCGACAAACTCACCTATGCACGCGAGCATCTCAACGAGATGTTCGGTATCAAGTTCCCTAAGTATTTCCGCAAGGAACACGTACATTATTATATTGAGGAGAACCCTGACCAGATAGCGCTCATCAACTACACCAGCGGTACTACAGGCTTCTCCAAAGGTGTCATGGTGCCTTACCGTGCACTCTGGAGCAACTTCGACTTTGCTATGAGTGTATTGCCCAAGGAGATCAAGGCTGGCGACCCTATCATCAGCATCCTTCCACTGGCTCACATGTATGGTATGGCGTTCGAGTTCCTCTTCGAGGTTCTTTCCGGTTGCCACATCTTCTTCCTCACCCGCATACCAAGTCCGGCTATCATCGCCGAGGCTTTCAGCCGCATCAAGCCAGCCATCATCATTGCTGTGCCGCTCATCATCGAGAAGATTATCCGCAAGAAGGTGTTCCCCAAGATTCAGAACAACCGCATGCGTATGCTTCTCCACATGCCTGTCATCAGCAAGAAGGTGCGCGAGAAGATATGCGAACAGGTGACACAGGCCTTCGGAGGCAACTTCTACGAGATTATCATCGGTGGTGCTGCCTTCAACAAGGAGGTGGAGAGCTTCCTGCATGGCATTGGTTTCAAATACACTGTGGGCTATGGTGCCACAGAGTGTGCGCCTATCATCTGCTATGAGGACTACAAATATTTCGTACCGGGTTCTTGCGGCAAGGCTGCCAAGAACATGATGGTGAAGATCGACAGTCCTGACCCCGAGAATGTTCCTGGTGAGATCCTGGCAAAGGGTCCTAACGTGATGTTGGGATACTACAAGAACGAGGAAGCCACACGCAACACTATCGACAAGGACGGATGGTACCACACCGGCGACCTTGGCACAATGGATGGCGACGGCAATGTCTACATCAAGGGCCGCAGCAAGAACATGCTCTTGGGTGCCAGCGGTCAGAACATCTATCCTGAGGAGATCGAGGACAAGCTCAACTCTTTAGCACTCGTGAGCGAGAGTGTGGTGATACAGAAGGGCAACAAGCTCATTGGCTTGGTACATCCCGACTACGACGAGGCTCAGACACTCAACTTAGGCGAGAAAGAGCTGATGGATATCATGGAGCAGAACCGCCAGGAGCTCAACACCATGGTTCCTGCCTACTGCAAGGTGTCAGAGATAAGAATCCACAAAGAGGAATTCGAGAAAACTCCTAAGAAGAGTATCAAGCGATTCCTGTATACTGAATAAAGGAGTTAAGAAGTTAAGAAGTTAAGGAGTTAAGAAGTTAAGAAGTTAAGGAGTTAAGGAGTTAAGACAAATGCTTTACTCATAAAAGCAGCACGCCCTGAAAGGGCAGAAGCTCTTAGCCCAGGGCAACGCCCTGGGTATAAAGGCATTCAGCAAGGCGCCCTGTAAGGTAGGGTGTTCAAAATAGGTTTCAAAAACTGGCTC
>ERZ1034723.486-NODE-486-length-21386-cov-5.793915_pt1 | contig 21386 bp, 14 predicted proteins | sample MGYA00520637_ERZ1034723 | MGnify/ENA primary metagenome ERZ1034723 (study PRJEB33766, sample SAMN09781719) | gut metagenome | biome: gut microbiome | host: Homo sapiens | place: Madagascar | study: EMG produced TPA metagenomics assembly of the PRJNA485056 data set... | reverse complement strand
TTTCACGTACATTGTTATTTATGCTTCGTACTATGTTATTATATGAGATGATGGGCATAGGCGGCGGAGGTCTTTGCTGTAACAACTGCGACGGTGCGACTTTTGAACATTTGGGTTCACAAACCAAAATCAATTATTTTGAAACAACTATCCAATGTCCTGTTTTAAGGCTGCCGACACGCTCCAAATAACCAGCCTTTTTGAGAAATGCTATTTCACGCTTGGCGGTGGCATCCGACAATCCAGTTTTCTCACAAAGCATTTCTCTGCTTAGATTCTTTTCTTCTGAGAACATCTGCAAAATCATCTTCTGCCTCTCAGTCAAGTTTATTGGGTCATTTACAGGCTCATTTGTTGGCTCGTTTTGAATATGGAGAGTCAATTTTACCTGCATAAGTTCGGGTTGCTCCAATAACTCAGGCTTTATCCAATGCTTTTCATTCTCTTATATAGTTTTTTACAATTTATCTATTATCACACATTCTTCCAACTTATCGAAAGTCGTATCAACAAACGTGTGGACTATCATCTTTGTTGTGTCTATTGGTTGGAATTCTGCATATTGCTTGCGGACATACCGCAGTTCAAAAGCCAGGCGGAGAGCCTTGCTGTCGGCATCATCTTCATCCGTTTGTTTTGCCTCTTTGCCCGTGATAGTCCGCACCTTGACAATCTCATACACATCACGTATTCCTTTTCCTTTGATGTATGGCATGAAGAAGTGAAGATCTTGCAAGGCGATGGTCGTTGGGAACTGTTTTCCTGAATAATACAGAGTTGCAGTTCCGTCCATAAATGCTTGAAACAGCCTGTTGTCTTCTTTCACCAATCCAATAAGTACACGATTGCCTACCTCAACATACGCACCCTTTTGCGGTATGACATGAGCAATGGTCTCGTATGATTTGGTATGTATAAGTTCATCAATGAAATTCTCCAAAAGTTTTCTGTTCTCTACATCCTTAGGACGAAGAGGGAAGGCACCGATATTCACTTCCTTGATGGTTTTATAGAACTTCGACACAGCCACATCGTTTGGCTCTCCGTCACCGGGGAAGAGAATGTAACCGCCAATGACCTCTTTTTTCAACGCATTGGCATCATAATCTTTGTAGTATATGGCATCACGATAGCGGTGCATCTGGTTGATGGCATCCTCCGGTGGTACATCCACGCCCTTGTCTTTGCCGTCTATACGGTATTTCGCATCAAAGAGATAGGTCATCTTCATGCCTTGCTGCAAGTCGTTCTTGGTGAGCTGCAACACGATGTCTGGTTTCTGCGGCACGGTCGGCACAACCAGGTCTTTCATGCCCACATTGTCGTTTTCCTTGTCGGCGTTCTTTGGGTTATATACCAATTCCGCCAGCTCCACGCCATCCTTGCGGAACAATATGCGTGAATGCTCGCCTTTGCCAAGCTCCCAGGAGAAGATACCGTTCATCTCTATACGGTTGCGATGTTCCACGTCTTCATCGTCAAGATGCAATTGTGCCTTTACAATATGGCTCACCTCAATGAAACACCATATCTCATAGAGCGTTGCTATATCCTTTGTCTGCAAGCGATACAAGCCGTCATTCAGCGAATAGGCTCTTCTAAGCAAGTTCCATGTACGGTACACTTGGCTGTAGCCCGTTGCCTTTTGCAGCACCATGCTCTCTTGGCTTATTCCCTTGAATCTTCCTATTGTTCTGAAGAAGGGATGATGTTGCAGCCGTTTCAATGTTTCTGAGGTTGCAAGCATGGCAGACTTCATTGTGCCTGAAGCTGTCTTTACCGCCTCAATGCGTTGTCGCAGATCCTCATACCGCTTGCTTATCTGATGAAGTGCAAACTTCAGGAAGCGGTTCTCTTGCGTGTCGTTCGATAGTATATGTTGCTCCACCCGATAGAGGTATGCTGGCTCCTTGCGATGTTCTGCCAGCCTGTTCTCTATGTTATGGGGAATTTGCTTCAGTTTGTCTGCTCTCAGATACACCTCCTCACCATGAAGTCTGTGGCGAGGTCGGTCAATGATGCTTTTACAGGCTTTTATGAATTTCTGTTGTTCTCCCTCAAACACGCTCCACCAGACTATATCGGGATGCTCGCCGTTTTGGTCGGGCAAGAAACCATGAAACGTGCGTCGCATATAGTCTAGCGACAACATGCGGTATTCTCGCTCTATATCCTCTACGATTGTGCGCCAATGCTCGTGATAGTCGAGCTTCGTGCTCAGAACTTCAAAACCGAAACGGAATGCCCTTGTCTCTTTGTCTACCTTATATATAATCTGTATCTCGCTTCGTCCGATTTCATTCTTGTAGTTGATGAAACCAGCCAAGATGTGACGACGAAAGGAGAAGCGGTCGTTGTCGTTTTGCAGGATGGAACCAAACTGAGCATCTGTCACATAGTCTTTGAACTCTATCCAGATGGGATAGTCGGCATTGTCGAAGAATGTGGCGGGAGCAGGAACACCTTGCTCAATGTCTATTTCATGGTCGGCATCCAATGTACGCTTAACAGACACGACACCATCCGACCAAGAGTAAGTGGAGTAGAGTTTGTCCTCGCCCACGTTACTCTTAGCCTTGTTCCAAATGCCATCGAACTTCGTACATTCGACAATCATCGTAAAGTCTTTATGCTCAATCGTCAATAGTTCCATCCGTATTGCTTTTTAGCTCCAAAAACTTGTATATCCCGAAACGAGTTTGGCTTTCATCTCCTTCAGTTTCGCCAAAGATATGGATTTTACTGTATTCTCCTCTCCCGACACAGTCTTCAATCCGTCCTCGATAGCTTTGCTTAAGTTGTTAAGTAGTTCGTCGCTAACCTTCGTGTCGTCACCCTCAATACGCGATAATACTTTCATGCTGGTAATCTCGTCTAAGGCACGAGCTATGACATAGCCTTGCTCCAAATCGTTGCCGTTTTCGTCTTTGCAATACGGCAAGTTGTTCACCACATAGAGCAGGAACTCGTTACGGGTGCGGTAAGCCACCTTGAATGGAGTACCTTCCAATATGTCATTTACCTTTTGCAGATAGCCAAGTGCAATGTCGCAAACATCGGTGTAGTCGTTGTAAACATCCACGCCTTCCACGGCAGAGCCGACAAGCTCTGCATTACTCAATTTGCCAATGCTTTCGTGACGTTTGGTCAGACCGCCATGCAAGTCCACCTCGTTCATTTCGATAGTCATGGCACGGTCGAGCACCTTGCGAGAGAACGAGAATGTGGTCTCATCCATATTCACCGTTCCTACGACAATGAGGTTTTGAGGGATGCTGATGCCTTCCTCGTTGAATTGCTTGCGAATGTCTTCGTCTGATGTCAGTGAAGCTGTCAAGTTGAAGTACCACTCTTCATCAGCCTTTTCCAATATAGGGTCGGTTGTCACAATACCATCCCCATGACTCTTGCGAGACTCTATCACACTCAAATATTCTGCAAAGTATTGTTCTACAGGCGCAAGGTTCATCTCGTCCAAGCACAAGAAGTATGGCGTTTCAGTATCTTCCCATGCTTTGGCGATAAATTTCAAGAATTCTCCTGCCACAAACTCAGCCTTTCCACTGACACGGCTCACATAACCAATCAGGTCGCTTGAGTCATGCCAATTTGGTTTCACCTGCACCATCTGGAAGTTCTTTGGCTTTTGTGCCTTGTATTCATCTGTGCCTTCTTCCCAACATGCTCTTGCCAACTCTCGAACAATTCGGCTTTTACCCGTGCCGGATATTCCGGCTAGCAAAAGGAATGGCTTGGATTTTATGGCGGTGATGTAGGGGCGATAGGTTGAATATTGCACGCCAGCTGTGACTTTATTTGCAGTTTTCTGGTCTGGAGTTCCTGAAAAATCTTTCGTCTTTTCGTTCATAAAGTATGAACGAGCTTTGATAAAACACACATAATGGATTATACTGCCAGACCGCCAGCCTTGGTTCTTTTCATTATCGTGTTTTGTGAACTCTTCATCATTCAAAAGAATGTCAGCGATATTCTCAACTTCATTAGGAACAGTAATGTCATACATGCTTTTTATATGCTTCCAGATTTCTGGTTTATAGTCAAAAAGCCTGTCAACTTCCAGAAATGCCAAAAAACTTTGGACTGCTGTAGATTGTAAATTGAATCCTTTATCTGTCCTTCGGGATGACCTTGCTATGCTTGAAAGGTAATATGTAAATTCTTCTTTTATTCTTTGTCTTGAATCCATTTTTCTTAATGATTAGTAATATCTCTTTGCGAGAAGTTCTCAGAGAGGGTAGAAATAACCTCACTTATTATATTTGTCAGCCTTAAGAGTATTTTACATCATTCAACCTTCTTTGGCAATTTACTTGAAGTTTTTTCTATTTTCTTCTCGTTGCTTGCCACTCTGCGTTCCACTTTCTTGATGTCCTCAGCAGGAGGAAGGTTTTCGGGTTTTATACCTCGTTGCCCCAGCATCTGCCTTACACTTACATTGTTCTGAACGTGTTCGGCTGTTATGCTCGGTTCACCATAAAGGTCTTTCTGCTCCACATTGTAGTTTGTCATTTCGGTTGCGAGATTCTTGGCAGCAATAGTCAGAGTAGGAAGAAAATCTGCCAACGGGCGTGTTGACTTGATACCGAGGCGATGTTTCATGTCTTCGGTAGTATGTCCGCCAAACAAAGCAGTGTCGCCTTTTGAACGTATACGACCAAATCCACGGTCATCAACACCACGCTCATAAATATTGCGAGACAATTGCTTCTCTGAAGCACGCAACCGATCGCGTGTTTCCAGACGTGAAACTTGCTGCAAATGCTCAGCTATAAGTTCAGCCCGCCTTGTCTGCAATGCAAAATAACCTTGTGCAAATGCAATTTCTTCTTTCTTTGGGTCACCGTTCTGAGCTATGAGATAACAGGCAAAACGAGTGAGCATAAAGTCCTTGACTTCACGCTTAGCACCTTTTGCTAAGCTTATCATTTTCGTGACCTCACGAAAATGATCATCCACGTTGATATTCTGTGACTTACATGATTCGGCTGCTCTGCCTATAGCTACAGTGAAATTCTCCCAACGTGAATAGCCAAGAACCGACTGAAGCTCGCGTGCAAACCATATTTCAACCTTTTCTTTGCCATTATCGCTCTCAATGTAGTGCGTTATATCGTTGAAAGCCGATGTATGCTGATTTATTCTTTGAATGTCCATGTTATAATATTTCTTTGTTGTCTTTTTCCTCACTAAATGCCTTTATCTCGTCAGTAAGGACTTTTTGTAATTTCTCTTTTGGTACTATCAGCTGATAATCCGCCACTCCGATAGGCTTGCCCATATCTTCAAGCGCAAGTTCCACCTCTACACGATCTTTCTCCGCACAAAGTATGATTCCTATGGAACGGTTCTCGTCTGCACCACGTTCAAGGCGGTCGAGCAGAGACAGATAATAGTTCATCTTTCCTGCATATTCAGGCTTGAAAGCTCCTATCTTCAAGTCAACGGCAACAAGACAGCGAAGCCCTCGATGAAAAAACAACATATCCACCTTGCTTTCCTTTCCATTATATTCCAACACATGCTGATTGCCTATGAACGTAAAGCCATTGCCGAGTTCCATAAGGAAACGTGTGATGGCTTTTACAAGACGGTCTTCAAGTTCAAGCTCCAAAATAGGACTTGTTACACCCAAGAAACCGAGATTATAGCTGCTGCTAAACACCTCGTTTGCATACTTCGCTTGTTCGGCAGGAAGAGTGCGGTCGAAATTGTTGTCTACTCGTGCCAATGCCTGCGTCTCGTACATATTGAGTTTGATGGCATTGAGCAGCAAGTCACGATTCCAGCCTTTGGCTACCGTTTCCTGTGCATAATAGAGCGTGGCATTGTCATCCAGTCCCTTGTTCAATAGCAGTAGATTGTGTGACCATGGCAAAAGTGCTACGGAGCGTAGCAGTTTCTCGCCATGTTCAGCATAACGCTCATAGAATTTCTTCATGTTCCAAAGTTGGCGTGGCGAAACGCCCATCTTGGGGTATCGTTCTTTTAGGTCTGCCGACAATCTTTTCACAATGTTGTCACCATACCCGCTTTCGATTTTGCGTTCATGAAGCATTTGACCAATCTCCCAATAGGCGGTAGAGACATAGCCATTAACGTGTCGGGCAATTTCAGTCCGTGCATGTTCAATTACTGTTACAGCGTGTCGCAGCATCTCGGCATAATCGCTACTCCCTATTGAGAGCTTGTTGTCTTTATTGTCTGTTGTCATTTTATCGGTCTATATTATCTTCCCTGAGAAGGTCAACCTCTTCCACTCCAAGCAGTTTGGCAATCTCCATAAGATTGCCCATATTTAGGAATAAGTTTGAATACAAAGGTAGACATAAAACATAACAATCTCACATAAAAGCAACGGAATTTATGTTTATTTATTAACTTGGTGAAGTTCTCTCACCGTAAATCAAAACAGATATAACCCACAAAAATCGTGTGAATGAACGTGAAAACAATATCGCTTTTGCCAACTACAACAAATTAGCGACGAATTATGTTGGCAAAATCTCGGCAATTTATATAAACAAAAAATCCTAACTGCTCATATTCAAGCAGTTAGGATTCTGTATGGTGCGCCTGAAAGGACTCGAACCTTCACGTCCTAAAACACCAGATCCTAAGTCTGGCGCGTCTACCAATTCCGCCACAAGCGCGTTAGTGGCTGCAAAGATAGTGAAAAATGGCGAGACTGGCAAAATAATATTAGACTTTTATGATACGCGCCGACTGATGCGGATGCTCGTAACGGTCGGCGCGGATGTCCGTATCGTTCGATGCGGATGAGAAAACTCCACACATTCTACTTCTTCAGTTCTTCGATGAATCGCTTCATCTCTGCCTCGTGTGCCTTTGCCTTCAGGAAGAGGTGCCATTGGTTGCGGGCGCGTGTGAGGTTGTGGTCGGCATACTGGCACTTCCAGTAGTGGTCGCCCGAGAGATAGTCCCAAAGGAAGCGCACGCACTGCATGTAGGGGAAGAGTTCGGCGGCGTAGGGCAGGAGCGACATTTCGAGCGGTGTGAGGAAGCGCTGTGCCGATTCGAGGTAGCCGCGTGTGAACGCCTCGAAGATGTCCATGCGGAAATCGATCTTCTCGTACTCGGGCGAGTCTTCGGCAATGGTGTTGGCAGCGGTGCGCAGGAAGTCGCCGTAGTCGCTGACGAATAGCGACGGCATCACGGTGTCGAGGTCTATCACGCAGAGCACTTTTCCTTGCTTGTCGAACATCATATTGTTCACTTTAGTGTCGCAGTGGCACACGCGTTTCTGCAGCTTGCCCTCGGCGAGCAGTCGTTCGCCCAGGCACATCTCGTCCATGTACGCCTCAATCTCTTCTACGAACTGCTTCACGCTCTCGGCGCGACCCACGGGGTCTTCGGCGTACACCTTGCGCAGCTGGTCGCGTCGGAGGCACATGTTGTGGAAGTCGGGGATTGTCTCGCCAAGCTGGTCGGCGATGTCAGCCAGTCGAGCCTCGAAGTCGCCGAACGCTTTGCCTGCGTCGTACGACGATTCAGGCGTCACGGCGTCCATCGTCACGGCGTCGCTGATGAATATCGACACGCGCCAGTAGCTCTCGCCGTCGAAGTGGTAGGTCTTTCCGTCGGTGGTGGGCACGAAGCGCAGCACGCGGCGGTCGATGTCGTCGGCTCCTTCTGCCTTCAGCTGCTCGCGTATGTGGTTGGTCACGGTCTCCACGTTGTGCTGCAGCAGGTCAACATCGGTGAAGATGTGGTGGTTGATGCGTTGCAGGACGTAGTCGGGGCGGTCGTTTTCTGCGGTCTGTATGCGGTATGTGTCGTTGATGAGTCCGTTGCCGAGCGGCTTGATGTCGCTGACGGTGCCTTCGATGAGAAACTTGCTGGTAATGTTGTTTAGATTGTTCATAGTTTTTATTTTAATTTGATTTGTAGTTAGGGGTGCAGTTAGGGGGTGCACTTGTCTCAAGTGCACCAACAAAGCAAGATGTGCACCAACTAATTGGTATTTTACTCGGTTGGTGCAGTTGAGACAACTGCACCCCCTATTGAGACAAGTGCACCCCCTAAATTGCAAATTTACGGCTTTTTTATTATAATAGGTGTCTTTATTGCTGCTTATTTCGCTTTTTTGCAGTAACTTTGTGGTGATAGACTAAAAACTTAAAACTAATCATAATGCAAGCAAAAAGACAACTCCTTGCGCTTCTTGCGCTCTGCGCCTTTGGCTCTGCCAACGGCTTCGCGCAGCAGAAGACGCCCTTGAAGTATTGGTTCGACCGCCCGACGACGATGCGCGGACAGGCTGTGTGGCTCGCTTCGAGCCCCGACCGCAAGCCTACTGAGCGTCAGCTGGTGCGTGCCGGCGACTTAGTGAACAACCCCGATCCCGAATGGGAGTCGCAGTCGCTGCCTATCGGCAACGGTAACATCGGCGGCAACGTGCTCGGTTCTGTTGAGGCTGAGCGCATCACGTTCAACGAGAAGACGCTCTGGCGCGGCGGTCCCAACACTGCGCGCGGCGCCTCATACTACTGGGATGTGAACAAGCAGTCGGCTCACGTGGTGGGCGAGATACGCGACGCCTTCACCAAGGGTGACTGGGCGAAAGCCGAACAGCTCACACGAAAGAACTTCAACAGCGTAGTGCCCTACGAGGCGGACGCCGAGGAGCCGTTCCGCTTCGGCAGCTTCACAACAGCCGGCGAGTTCTATATAGAAACCGGACTGAGTTCGGTGGGTATGACCGGCTATCGCCGTGAGCTCTCGCTCGACTCAGCCCTTGCTAAGGTGAGTTTCTGCAAGGACGGCGTGCAGTACGAGCGCGAGTATTTCGTGTCGCATCCTGCCAACGTGATGGCTGTGCGCTTCGCGGCGTCGCAGCGCGGCAAGCAGAACCTCGTGTTCTCCTACGCTCCAAACCCTGTTTCGACGGGCGAGATGAAGGCCGACGGCGCCGATGCGCTCTGCTGGCTGGCGCGTCTCGATAATAACGCCATGCAGTACGCCGTGCGCATCAAGGCTGTGGCTAAGGGCGGCGAGGTGTCGAACACTGGCGGCAAGCTCACGGTGAAGGATGCCGACGAGGTGGTGTTCCTCATCACTGCCGACACCGACTACAAGCCCAACTACGACCCCGACTTCAACGACCCGAAGGCTTATGTGGGCGTCGACCCGGCAAAGACTACCGCCGACTGGCTCGCAAAGGCTGCGGCTAAGGACTACGCTTACCTGCTCAACGAGCATTACGCCGACTATTCGGAGCTCTTCAACCGCGTGCGTCTGAACATCAACAACGCTACGGTTGAGACCGCCGACCTGCCCGTGAACAGACGCCTTGAGGCTTACCGCCAGGGCAAGCCCGACTACTATCTGGAGCAGCTCTACTATCAGTTTGGCCGCTATCTGCTCATCTCGTCGTCGCGTGCAGACAATATGCCGGCTAACCTGCAGGGCTTGTGGCATAACAACGTAGACGGACCGTGGCGCATCGACTATCATAACAACATCAACCTGCAGATGAACTACTGGCTGGCTTGCCCGACGGGACTTCCGGAGTGCGAGTTGCCGCTCTTCAACTTCATGCGCACGCTCGTTAAGCCGGGCCGCGTAACGGCTAAGTCGTACTTCGGCACACGTGGCTGGACAACATCCGTTTCGGGCAATATCTTCGGCTTCACATCGCCGCTTTCGAGCGAGGATATGTCGTGGAACTTCTCGCCGTTCGCTGGTCCGTGGCTCGCCACTCACCTCTGGAACTACTACGACTTCACCCGCGACCGCCACTTCCTCGCCGACAACTACGACATGCTGAAGGAGTCTGCCGACTTCGCTGCCGACTATCTCTGGCATCGCGCCGACGGCGTGTACACCGCTGCTCCGTCTACATCGCCTGAGCACGGACCGGTTGACGAGGGCGCAACGTTCGCTCACGCCGTGATACGCGAAGTGCTCTTGGATGCTATTGAGGCGAGTCGCGTGCTGGGCAAGAGCGCAAAGGAGCGCAGCCAGTGGGAGGACGCTCTGAAGCATCTCGCTCCGTATAAGATAGGTCGCTACGGACAGCTCATGGAGTGGTCTACCGACATCGACGACCCGAAGGACGAGCATCGCCACGTGAATCATCTCTTTGGTCTGCATCCGGGCCACACCGTGTCGCCCGTTACGACGCCCGAACTGGCTAAGGCTTCGCGCGTAGTGCTCGAGCATCGCGGCGACGGCGCTACAGGATGGTCGATGGGTTGGAAACTTAACCAGTGGGCGCGCCTGCACGACGGCAACCATGCCTACACGCTCTACGGCAACCTGCTGAAGAACGGCACGCTCGACAACCTTTGGGACACGCACGCTCCGTTCCAGATTGACGGCAACTTCGGCGGAACAGCCGGTGTAACAGAGATGCTCATGCAGAGCCACATGGGATTCGTGCATCTGCTGCCTGCATTGCCCGACGCTTGGAAAGAGGGCGCTGTGAGCGGTCTGCGCGCAAAGGGCAACTTCACCGTGTCTATCAGCTGGAAGAACGGCAAGCTCGTTGAGGCTACGCTACTCTCGGGTGCTGGTGCTCCATGCGAGGTGCGCTACGGTGACTCGGTGCTGAAGTTCAAGACGAAGCGAGGCGCACGCTATACGCTGAAGCTCAACGGCGACAAGCTCACTGTGAAGAATCTATAAATACAAAAAGAGGATATCGCAAATGCGGTATCCTCTTTTTTATTACCTATTATATCTATTGTCTACTCGTAAACCCAGTATCCCGCTGTCTGCTGCTGTGCTGCGCCGTCCTTTGAGGGAGCGGCTGCTGTAGACGTCTTGCGGAAGTAGCCGACGAGGGTTATGTCGAAGATGAGGGTGGAGTAGGCTGCGCCCGGCGTGTCAGACGAGCCGTATGCCAGCTGGTGCGGTATGTATACCTGCCATCTGTCGCCGATGTGCATGTTCTGCAGCGCTGTAGCGAAGCCTTTCACCACGCCGCTCACGGCGAACGTGCGCGGTTTCATCGTGCTGAGGTTGTATTCGCCCTGCCACGACTGGTCGAAGATGTAGCCTTTGGCGTAGCTTGTCGACGGCAGCAGTCGGCCGCTGTAGTGCACCTTCACCGAGTCGGTGTAGAGCGGACAGCCCGAACCCGTACCGGCGTTGAGCACGTTGGCGAGCACATAGTCGTAGCTGTGTGTAGCCAGCTTGTCGTCGAGGCTCCAAGAGCGCAGTACCTTCCAGTCGGTAGCGCCGCCCGCCACCAGCTGCTTCACCTCGGCGTACTTCTTGTCGTAGTAAGCCTCGTTGGTCTTCTGCCAGTTGGGGAACTCTTCCACCTCGTTGTCGGTCTCTTTGCACGACGACAGGCTTGCTGCGAAGACTGTCGTCATGGCGAGGAGTATGAATAAATAGTATTTTCTCATTTATCGAGTGTGTTATTACTGCAATTTCTTGAGCAGGCTTGTGATGCTCACCTTGTCCTCGATGATGCTGAGGAGCTGGTCGATGCTCACGCGCTCCTGCTCCATTGTGTCGCGGAAGCGGAGTGTTACGGTGTTGTCCTTCAGCGTGTCGTAGTCGACTGTGACGCAGTAAGGTGTGCCTACGGCGTCCTGACGGCGGTAGCGCTTGCCGATGGTGTCCTTCTCGTCGTAAGTTGTGTTGAAGTGGAACTTCAGGTTGTTCACAATCTCGCGAGCCTTCTCGGGCAGTCCGTCCTTCTTAACGAGCGGCAGCACGGCGAGCTTTGTCGGAGCGAGTGCCGGCGGGAGCATGAGCACAACGCGTGTCTCGCCGTTCTCGAGCTTCTCCTCCTTGTAAGAGTGGCACATCACGCTGAGGAACATACGGTCTACGCCGATAGATGTCTCGATGACGTACGGAGTGTACGACTCCTTTGTCTGCGGGTCGAAGTACTTGATTGAGCGGCCCGAGAACTTCTCGTGCTGTGAGAGGTCGAAGTTGGTGCGGCTGTGTATGCCTTCCACCTCCTTGAAGCCGAACGGCATGTGGAACTCGATGTCGGTAGCGGCGTTGGCGTAGTGAGCCAGCTTCTCGTGGTCGTGGAAGCGGTAGTTCTCGGCGCCGAAGCCCAGAGCCTGGTGCCACTTCATGCGCAGCTCCTTCCACTTCTGGAAGTACTCGAGCTCGGTGCCCGGCTGCACGAAGAACTGCATCTCCATCTGCTCGAACTCGCGCATACGGAAGATGAACTGGCGTGCTACGATTTCGTTGCGGAACGCCTTGCCGATCTGTGCGATGCCGAACGGAATCTTCATGCGGCCTGTCTTCTGCACGTTAAGGTAGTTGACGAAGATGCCCTGCGCTGTCTCCGGGCGGAGGTATACCTTGTTAGAGCCGTCGGCTACCGAACCCATCTCTGTAGAGAACATGAGGTTGAACTGGCGCACGTCGGTCCAGTTCTTTGTGCCGCTGATTGGGTCTACGATCTCCTCGTCGAGGATGATCTGCTTGAGCTCAGCGAGGTCAGGTCCCTGCATAGCCGCTGTGTAGCGTGCGTGGAGAGCGTCGCGCTTCTGCTGGTGATCTATTACGCGAGCGTTTGTAGCGCGGAACTGAGCCTCGTCGAAGTTCTCGCCGAAGCGCTTGCGAGCCTTGGCAATCTCCTTCTCAATCTTCTCGTCGTACTTTGCAATCTGGTCTTCGATGAGAACGTCGGCACGGTAGCGCTTCTTAGAGTCGCGGTTGTCGATGAGCGGGTCGTTGAAAGCGTCTACGTGTCCGCTTGCCTTCCAGATAGTAGGGTGCATGAAGATGGCTGAGTCGATGCCCACGATGTTGTCGTGCAGCAGCACCATGCTCTTCCACCAGTATTGTTTGATGTTGTTCTTCAGTTCTACACCGTTCTGTCCGTAGTCGTACACTGCAGCCAGTCCGTCATAAATTTCGCTGCTCGGGAACACGAAACCATACTCCTTGCAGTGACTCACGATTTTCTTGAAAACGTCTTCTTGTGCCATTTTATATGTGTTTTATTGTTAATTTACTGATATGTAGTGCGCTGTGTGCGATAATAACAATGTGCAGGCAGCCACCTTTAAAGTGCAAAGTTACGCTTTTTTGATTGATTATGTAGCGTCTGAGGCGTTAAATGTTATGAAACAATAGGGTTGCGGTGGTCGGTTTGTTGTGTTGCGGTGGTCGGTTTGTTGTGTTGCGGTGGTTGTTAAGTCATCGGACAGCGAACGGAATCTGATCGGGCGGCGGACGGAATCTGATTGGACGGCGGACGGAATCTGATTGGACGGCGGACGGAATCTGATCGGACGGCGTACGGAATCTGATCGGACGGCGTACGGAATCCGACGATTGTTTCTAAGCTGTTTAGGGATTTTCCCACAAGCGTTTAGGGAAAATCCCTTTGACGTGCGCTGATAAAGTTCTAACTTTGCAAGCGAAAGGAAACCTCAAGGGGGTGCAGTTGTCTCAACTGCACCAACATAGCAGTAGTTGCATCAACAGAGCATTCTACTTGGTTGGTGCACTTGAGACAAGTGCACCCCCTAGAAAGCACCTCCTATAGTGCACCCCCTGAGAGGGCACTTTAAGATAATGTATAACTTTTAAAACAGAAATATTATGAAAAGGTTTTTCGCAACAATAGTAATGGTGCTCGGCTTCATGGTGACAGCCGGCGCAATGAGCTACAGTCAGGCGCGCGAACAGGCTCTGTTCCTCACTGACAAGATGGCTTACGAGCTGAACCTCACTGACGACCAGTATGAGGCGGCTTACGAGATAAACCTCGACTATCTGCTCAGCGTCAACTCGTACGACGAGCTGTACGGCGACTACTGGCGCTGGCGTAACCTCGACTTCAGCTATGTGCTGCTCGACTGGCAGTATCGTATGTTCTGCGACGCGGCTTACTTCTACCGTCCGCTCTACTTCCACTCTGGCTGCTGGCACTTCGCCATCTACGCCCGCTATCCGCACCGCGACTACTTCTACTTCCATCGTCCGACGGTGTATGTGAGCTATCGTGGCGGTCACTCGTGGCGTCAGAACAACGGACGCTCGTGGTATAGCGGCAGAACGTTCGGCTCGCGCCGCGGCGACAACTACTTCGGTATGCGCGACGGATTCCAGCGTGGCGACTACGGACGCGGCAACCGCCAGTCGTTCGGCGTGCGCGGCAACCGTCAGGTGGAGCAGAAGAACAACAACTCGGGCTTCGGTTCGCGCCGCGACAACAATGCCATCCGTCGCAACATCAACGGCGTAGCTTCTGGCTCAAACCGCGATGTCAACGGATTCGGTTCTGGCTCACGCCGCGACAACAGCAGCTTCGGCTCAAGCCGCGGTTCGTCGAGCTTCGGCAGTCGCGAGAGCAGCACACGCACCACCGTGACACAGTCGGATGGCGGCAGCAACTCTTCAAGCCGCAGCTTCGGCTCTGGTCGCAGCAACCGCAGCTTCGGCTCGCCCATGCAGTCGACACCGCGCTCTACGTTCAAGCCCGTAGACAGCTCGTCGAGAGGCAGCAGCATGTCGTTCGGCTCGTCAAGAAGCTCTTCTTCGTTCGGCTCTTCAAGGAGCAGCGGCTCGTCGTTCGGTTCGTCAAGAAGCAGCAGTCCGTCGAGAAGTTCGTCTTCGTTCGGTGGCGGCAGCTCGTCAAGAGGCTCCTCATCGTCAAGAGGCGGTGGCGGTGGTTTCGGCAGCCGCAGATAATAATAGTAGCGGAGGTCTCCGGCCTCCGCAGCATCCTAAAACAGACATACAATTTGTGTCCGACTTGGTGCTGCGGAGGCCGGAGACCTCCGCTACTTATGTTGCTCTTACTATTCCTAATTAATAATTACTAATTACGAATTACTAATTACTTCCAGCCTCACCATCTCCGCATTCGCCATGCGTGGCGTTTCGTTCATCGGCGTGCCGCTATGCACGCTTCTTATTGCCTTGTTCATTATTCCGTGTCCCACGGCAAGCACGGTCTTTCCATCATAATTTTCTCTCACGAACTGCAGGAATGATGCGGCACGCGCTCTGAGAGCGTCGAGCGACTCGATGTCGTCGATCCACACCGCATCCTTTAGGTCGGGGATATATCTGCCCGCAAAGCTGCCCCAGTCGCGCTCGCGCAGCAGTTTTGTCTGCACGATAGCGTCGGGCGCCACGCTGTGCGCAGCCGCCAGTATCACACACGTGTCGAAAGCGCGCTTAAGGTCGCTCGACACGAACACGTCGATAGGCGTATCTTTCAGCTCGGCAGCGAGGGCGCGTGCCTGCTCGATGCCGTTCGGGGTCAGCTCGCCTTGAGTCTGCCCCTGCATAATCTGGCGCACATTGTCGACGGTCTCGCCGTGGCGCACAAGAAGAAGTGTTGTCATATCGTTGTTTTTTTGTTGTCCATTAAAATATTAACGCCAAATATTTGTTTTTATTTAAAAAAAAACTACATTTGCAAAAAATAATGACTAAAACTTTAAACCTATGAAGAAAAAACTACTATTAAACATGTTGTTGTGCCTTATTACATTATCTACGTTTGCACAAGAATACCGTCCGATGCTGACCGACGGAAAGGAATGGCATTGTTTTCGTAGGGTGGCATTGTCGGAAGTAGATTGGGAGCCGAACGGAGAATGGACATACACCATAAAGGTGGTGGGCGACAGTGTTATAAACGGTGTCGCATACAAGAAGATGTGCAAGGAGTATACCCAGGATGTTCCGTCGGGAGAAAAGAAATGCACGTACTTCGCTGCAAAAGAAAAAGACCGCAAGGTGTATAGCTACAGCGAAGATGGGGATGTTCTGTATTTTGATTTCAGTCTGCATGAAGGCGATTGCGTTTCCAGTTATCCTGAATATGTAGTTACAAATGAAGAAACGTTTGAGGCGAAAAACCGCACATACAGACGCCTTGTGCTAAGTGACTACGTTTGGGTTGAAGGCATAGGCAGTAGAAACGCATTTGAGATTATACCGGAAATGGGAATCGAATTGGCGCCGCCCTATATCTTGGAAGACTATATGGTAGAGTGTTACGACAACGGCGAATTGATATTCACCAAAGACGACTTCTATAACACAACGACCGGCATCGAAAACGTAACTGCTGAGGACCAGAAGAACGCTGATGTGTATAGCATTTCGGGTGTGAAGATTGCGAAACCTGAAAAGGGCATATACATACAGAACAAGCGCAAATACATAGCGCATTAAAGCGTAACGTGAGAGTATTGTATATAAACGTAAAAGCGTCACCTACTATGGCAAAAGCCAAGTGGTGACGCTTTTACTTTTTTACTCTTTTACCTTTAAAAGCACTTTCACCGCTTCGCCCACGGTAGGTACACCGCTCACCACCATATAGCGCTTGCCCCTCACTTCCTTAAGGTCGCAGCGGCGTGCGTTGGCAGCGATGTAGTTGAGAACCTTGCCAAATGTAGCACTCTTGTAGTAGGCAGAGTTGGGGTTGCTCACGAACTGCATCTGCATGCGGCCCTGCTTCAGAATAATCTTCTCGCAGCCGAGACTCTTGCCGTAGCGGCGCAGCGGCACCACCTGCAGCAGCTCTTCGCCCTCGTGAGGCATAGCGCCGAAGCGGTCGATGAGTCGCTGGCGGTAGGCGTCGAGCGCAGCGTCGTCGCTGATGTTGTCGAGTTCGCGGTAGAGCAGCATACGCTCTGCGCTGCCCGGCACGTAAGTGTCGGGGAAGTACATCTCGAGGTCGCTCTCCACGGCGCAGTCCTCCACGAAGGCGTCGCCCGTGAGATGGTTGCCAGCAGCCATCTCCTCGGCATACATATCGGCGAACTCGTCGTTCTTCAGTTCGGTGACAGCCTGGTTGAGAATCTTCTGATAAGTCTCGTAGCCAAGGTCCTCCATGAATCCGCTCTGCTCGGCGCCAAGCAGGTTGCCAGCACCGCGGATGTCGAGGTCTTGCATGGCGAGGTTGAAGCCGCTGCCCAGTTCGGAGAAGTTCTCCAAAGCCTCAAGGCGGCGTCGTGCCTCGGGCGTGAGCACCGACTTAGGCGGCGCAAGCAGGTAGCAGAACGCCTTGCGGTTGGAACGTCCCACGCGACCGCGCATCTGGTGAAGGTCGGAGAGTCCGAAGCGGTGGGCGTCGTTGATGATGATGGTGTTGGCGTTGCTTATGTCGATGCCGTTCTCGACGATGGTCGTAGAGAGCAGCACATCGTAGTCGTAGTTCATGAAGCCGATGAGAATCTTCTCAAGCTCCTCGGGCGACATCTGTCCGTGTCCGATAGCCACACGCGCGTCGGGCACGTATTTCTTTATGAGCGCAGCAATCTCGGGCAGGTTGCTGATGCGGTCGTTCACGAAGAACACCTGTCCGTTGCGCGACATCTCGAAGTTGATGGCGTCGGCTATTATCTCATGTCCGTACACGCCCAGTTCGGTCTGCACTGGGTAGCGGTTGGGCGGCGGCGTGCGCATGATGCTCATGTCGCGAGCGCCCATCAGCGAGAACTGCAGCGTGCGCGGTATAGGCGTAGCCGACATCGTGAGCGTGTCGACATTGGTCTTCAGCTTGCGCAGCTTCTCCTTTGTAGACACGCCGAACTTCTGCTCCTCGTCGATGATGAGCAGTCCGAGGTCGTGCCACTCCACAGCCTTTCCTATCAGCTTGTGCGTTCCGACGAGTATGTCTATCTTGCCCGCCTTAAGGTCGGCAAGCACTTCGCGTGTCTGCTTCGCCGAGCGGGCACGCGAGAGATAGTCGACACGCACAGGCCTGTTCTTCAGACGGTCTGAGAAAGTCTTGTAGTGCTGGAAGGCGAGCACCGTTGTAGGCACGAGCACCGCCACCTGCTTAGAGTCGCACGCCGCCTTGAACGCCGCACGTATCGCCACTTCGGTCTTGCCGAAACCCACGTCGCCACACACAAGGCGGTCCATCGGTCGGGCAGACTCCATGTCGGCTTTCACGTCGTGCGTGGCGCGCTGCTGGTCGGGCGTGTCCTCGTAGAGGAACGACGCCTCAAGCTCGTTCTGCAGGTACGAGTCGGCTGAATAGGCGAAGCCTTTCTCGTGGCGCCGCTTGGCGTATAGCTTGATGAGGTCGCGCGCAATGTCCTTGATGCGCTTCTTCGTGCGCTCCTTCAGCTTCTCCCATGCGCCGGTGCCGAGCGTGCTGAGTCGGGGCGGTTCGCCCGTGTCGCTGCGGCGATACTTCGATATCTTGTAGAGCGAGTGGATAGACACATCGACGATGTCGCCGCGCTGATAGTAGAGGCGTATCATCTCCTGATAGGAGTCGCCCACAGGCACACGCACCAAGCCGCCGAACTTGCCGATGCCGAAGTCGACGTGCACGATGAAGTCGCCGGGTTCCATCTCCTGCAACTCCTTCATCGTGAGCGCCATCTTGCCCGTGCGGGCTGCGTCCGACTTAAGGTTGTACTTGTGGAAGCGGTCGAATATCTGATGGTCGGTGAAGAAGCACAGACGCAGATCGTTGTCGGCGAAACCTTCGTGCAGAGTGCGGTTGATGGGAGTGAAGGGGAGTGTTGAGTGTTGAGTGTTGAATGTTGAGTTTTGAGTTTTTCTGCGCATCTGCTGCAACTCCTCGCTATCGAAAATATCGCGCAGGCGCTGCGTCTGCTTCTCCGAGTCGGCGAGGATGTAGAGCCGGTAGCCCTGCAAGAGATAGTCGTCGAGCGTCTGAGTGAGCAGACTGAAGTTCTTATGGAAAAGCGGCTGCGGCGAGATGTGAAACTCGATAGACACCTGCGGCGTGCCCGAAGGCTGTGCGCCGAACTCGACGAGGCGGAAGCGGCATATCTCCTCGCGGAATTTAGACGGCGCCACGAGGTTGTTCTCCTTGCGCATGTCGCGCATTATCTGCTCCTGCTCTACCTCCGTAGCTCCCTCCAAGCGCTCGGTCATGGCTTGTTGCGAGAAGCCGTCGTTGTATATCTTCTCGATGGTAGAACAAAGGTAGAGACGGTCTTTCATCACGAGCAGAGCGTCTTCGGGTAGAAGCGACGTGAATGGTTGCTTTTCTTCTCTTAGCTGCGCCAGTTCGGGCACGATGCGCACCTGCTGTTTCGAGTCCTTCGAGAGCTGGTCTGCCACCTCGAACGTGCGTATGGTGTCTACCTCGTCGCCGAAGAAGTCGATGCGGAACGGCAGCTCCGACGAGTAAGAGTAGACGTCGATGATGCTTCCGCGCATGGCGAACTGCCCCGGCTCGTACACATAGTCGACCTCCTTGAAGCCGAACTCGCGCATCTTGCGTCCAAGGTCGGCAAAGTCGACGATGTCGCCCACGGCAATGTTGATGGTGCGCTCGTCGAGGCGGCGCTTCGACACCACAAGCTCGCTGAGCGCCTCGGGACAGGTGACAACATACAAGGCGTCGCCGGCAGTCTGTGCAGAGAGTCGGCTCAGCGTCTCGGTGCGCAATATCTCGTTGGCGGCGTCGCGCTGTCCGTACTTCACCGCACGACGGTACGACGACGGGAAGAACAGCACGTTCTCGGTGCCGAGTATCTGCGTAAGGTCGTGGTAGAAGTAGCCTGCCTCCTCGTTGTCTTGCAGAACGAAAACGGCGGTGAGAGTTTTGAGTTTTGAGTTTTTCTTCCCGTTAACTCGTTCGGCTACGGCTGAGAAAAACACAGAAGCCGATGAGGCAAGTAGTCCACTAAGGAATACATGCCTCACCGACTCGTCGCTGATTGCTTTCAAAAAAGCCCCGCACTGAGGCAGGGCTGTATATACATTACTGATTTCTCTTATTTCCATAGGAATAGGGTGGGTGGTTTAGTGTTTCGCCTCAGGATACTTTCTGAACCAGCCGTCCCATCTGAGTCGCATCACGCCGAAGAACGCTTCGCCGAAGATGCCGCCGCTCATCTTGCTCACGCCCTCGCGACGGTTGACGAAGATTACCGGCACCTCCTTTATCTTGTAGCCCATCTTGTAGGCCGTGAACTTCATCTCTATCTGGAAGGCGTAGCCCTTGAAACGAATCTTGTCGAGGTCGATAGACGAGAGCACGCAGCGGCGGTAGCACTTGAAGCCGGCTGTGGTGTCGTGCACCTTAAAGCCCGTAACCATACGCACGTACTTTGAAGCGAAGTAGCTCATAAGCACGCGACCGATAGGCCAGTTGACAACGTTCACGCCGCTCACGTAGCGCGAACCGATAGCCACGTCGTAGCCCTCGTCGTGGCAGGCGCTGTAGAGGCGTGGCAGGTCGTTGGGGTCGTGAGAGAAGTCGGCGTCCATCTCGAAGATGTAGTCGTAGCCGTGCTCAAGCGCCCACTTGAAGCCTGTGATGTAGGCTGTGCCGAGGCCCAGCTTGCCGCTGCGCTCGAGGATGAAGAGGCGGTCGGCGAATTCGTCGCTGATGAGGCGCTTCACGATGGCTGCGGTGCCGTCGGGACTGCCGTCGTCGATTACAAGAATGTGGAAACACTTCTCAAGTGCGAACACCGCGCGTATTATCTTCTCGATGTTCTCCTTCTCGTTATATGTCGGTATGATTACGATACTGTCGCTTTTGTTCATAGTCTTGCTGTTGAAATGGTTTTACATTGTCAACTCGTAACTCGTCTACTTGTAACTCGTTTACTTGTCAACTGGTCAACTAAAATGCAAATGTACGAAATGTATTCGACACAAGTGCGCTTGTTGCGTTAAAAAACGTGTTTTTATGCGTGTTACTGGTCGGGATTCTCTACAAAACCCTGATATTTCTCCTCAAGTCCGCTCATCACCACCTTGTAGCTCTCCTCTTCAAGATACTTGATGTTGTCTGCACCCTTGCCAATAGGCTGTATCGGCTTGTGGATAGTGAGGCGCAGCGGATGCCATACCACCCACTTCATGTCGCGGGTGCGGGGCATGATGTCGAACGAGCCGTTGATGGTGAGCGGCACTACGGGCAGTTCGATGTCGTCGGCGAGCATGAATGCGCCACGTTTGAATACGCCCATGTGTCCAGTGAACGTGCGCGCTCCCTCGGGGAATACAACGAGCGACATGCCGCCCTGCAGCGTCTGTCGTGCGCTGTCGTATGTGGCGCGTATCTTGCTTGCGCCGCGCTTGTCGACGAAGATGTGGTGAGCAGCCTCGCACGCCTTGCCTACGAACGGCATCTGGCGTAGCTGGCGCTTCATCATCCACTTGAAGTTGCGGCACAGGAAGCCGTAGATGAGGAAGATGTCGAACGCTCCCTGATGGTTGGCGACGAACACGTACGACTGTCCTTTCACAAGATTCTCGCGTCCTTCAACCTTCACCGGCAGCATGAGTATGCGTATGATGAATTGTGCCCACCACTTGCCAGGATAGTAGCCCCAGAAGTGGCCGTTGCCCAATGAGCAACCTATTATCACTATCAGACATGTTATGACGGTGTAGATAGCTATCAAGGGGAGAGCTATCAGAAGCTGGTATGTACGATACAGATA
>ERZ1034723.485-NODE-485-length-21398-cov-21.256009_pt1 | contig 21398 bp, 32 predicted proteins | sample MGYA00520637_ERZ1034723 | MGnify/ENA primary metagenome ERZ1034723 (study PRJEB33766, sample SAMN09781719) | gut metagenome | biome: gut microbiome | host: Homo sapiens | place: Madagascar | study: EMG produced TPA metagenomics assembly of the PRJNA485056 data... | reverse complement strand
GTTTATAGTAATAATGATAATAATTATTTTTATATAAGTTTTTTATCTATCACCTTAATATTTTTTTACTTATATAAATGATAATAATTGTCATTATTATTATAAGCACTACCTATTGCTTTATCTACAATGAAAAAGATTTTCATTAATAATATTATTATTTTCATTAATGATAATATTGTCATTATTATAATGAAAAAGATTTTCATTATTTTCATTTTTTCATTATTTTCATTTTTTCATTATTTTCATTTTTTCAAATTATCATTATTTTCATTTTTTCATTATTTTCAAATTATCAATAATTAATTTTTTAAATCTTTCTTATTAGAAATGTGATATATATTTGAGATATTAAGATTATACCATTGCTGCCATTCTGTTATTTTTATTGTAGCATTCATATACTCTCTATAAACTTGCTGCTCATTTGTAGCTCTCATAGGTTTATATATATTAGGCGAAGGTGTATATCTTACTATATTTGAATTAGTACAACAACTACTTAAAATAAAAATAAATATTAATAATAAAACTTTCATTTATTTACCTCATTATAACTGTCCATTATACTATCCCATAAATCCTGCCTGTAACTATCTAATTGTAAACTATTACTAAAGTGATTTAATTTATCTATAGTATTACTATAAACTAGTAACCTATTTAACTCATTACTTATTTGTGTCTGCAGTCTTTCATTATAATTAATAGTTTCTTTTAATTCTTTAATTTGATACTGTAATTTATTAATAGTGTTACTCTGATATTTATAAATAAAAATAGATATTATAATAACTATAATAAAAATAAAAATTAATATAACATAAGGATTTTTAATTAATTGAATAATTTTATCTTTAATTAGATTTAATAAAATCATCAATGTCATTACACATACTCTCTATTTTAACAGTAAAGTTTTGAACGCCGTACTTTTTAACTATATCATAGAATTTTTTACAAGCGATAGAACTTTCTTCAATACTTCCATTACTATGAAGTTTATTACCGAGTAAAACACAGCCTAAAGTATGACGAGCTGTATTACCTATATGAATTAAAATTCTTCTATCTCTGAATTTTGGTAAAATACTATCACAAGTTAATAATAGCCCTTGAGATTTATAATCAGAAGGTACTGTAACACTTGTATTAGTCCATTCCAATTTATATTCTCTTTCTACTATAGGTTTATCCTGCCCTGATTTATCAGTAGGCTGACCCGCATTCTCAAGTGTAAAACATTGAAATATAACTTTATTATTACCGTCAAGTATTCTTAATAAACCAATCATTGAATCTTCATCTGTTCTTTGAAAAGTAAATAATCTTTTAATTGAAACTAACATAATAACCCCTATAATTATCGCAAATATTCATTCACCTATTTTATAATAAGTTAGCAATATAAAAAAAGCAATACCTATAGGAATATTACTTAATGTAAATATAGTAGCTATTAATTCAAAATTATCCATAAAATTACCCCTTGTTTTTATTATTATATTGCTTTTTATTAGTTTTTATTCCTCTCCAAGTTCTTATAATCATACTTAAATCAATTGAAGCTGTAACACTATTCAAACCTAATAAAAATATAACTAATGAAATAGATTCTTCCTTTGTAGGTATAGTTGAATTTATTATAAATGAACAAGTAAAAATTGCTAAACCACTTATATAAGATATTGCTGTAGTTATCAATGAAAGACTTTTACCTGGACCTGAATCTTGTAACAAATTTTTCATAAATTAGTCCTTACTATAATATTCTTTTATAGCTTGTTTTAATTTATCGTGAAATATACCTAATAATAAAACATTATACTCTAACATTGTTTTTACTAAAAACTTAGAATCATTATAATTATTAGCACAAAACATAAAATATAAATTACTAATTACTTCTTTAATATTTATACTATGATTTGTATTTTTTAATTCAGCTATATGATTAAAATAATTCTTCCTATCTAATTCAGCATTTTTATGTTCTGCTAATACAGTTTTATAAAAATTTCTTAAAATATCAACAAATATATAATAATAAACACCTAATATATTTTTTATTGTCATAGAATTTATAAAACTATTACAAGATTTACTAAAAGATTCATCATAAATAGAACAAAAATATAAAATTTTTTCTTCAACATATTTATTATACTGATTTTCTTTTAAACTTGTAATATTATTTTTAGACAAAAATAAAACAATTTCGCATAATATAAATAAATTTTGTTCACTAATTATACGAGCGAACTCTTTATAAACCTCTAACCTGGATATCTCATCACAAGGTACAAAACCCTTATAATGATTTAAAATACTATTCGAATTATAAGGATTAAGATTTTTTATTGCTTTAGGTATTTGAATATTATTAATATCATCAAATCTAACACTTTCACTTGTTTTCAATGAAATATTCTTTTTTTGTAAATCACCATTTAATTCAAATGATTTTGATTTTGAAATAACCAATAAAAACGGGACTCCGATAACAATAATGGTAAAACAAATTATAACTAAATTATAATCAATCACAAAAACCTCCTTGTTAATGTATGATTATATTTAACTATATTATATTCTAAAAATAATATAAATTCAATAAAAAATTATTTACAATTAAAATAAAATAACCACTAACCGCACTTATTATACATAAGAAAATGAGATATAAAAAATAATGAAATATAAAATACTTACTAAAATAAGACTTAAAATCCTTATAGTCTTTTTTTATATAAAATTCTATTATATTATATGATACCATAATAAAATAAACTGAAAAGAAAAAACTATTATGTATAATGAACCGAAAAATAAATAATCCAAATAAAACACTGCATATAAAATAAGTTAAAATAATAAATAATTTTTGTAAAAATATTTTAATACTACTCACTTAGAACAACTCCTTATTATTATTTTTTTGCTCATCAGTTATAAGCGGTATATTATTAAGTATTCTATTTTTCTTTTTAGAACCATATACTTTCCTATAACAAGCTTTACCCATACCTTCTTTAGAATTATTTATATTTTTTATAATCCTACCACATCTTACACATCTTATTATTATATTTGCTTCTTTCATATTAAAGCCTTACTAACTGAACCTAATCTTTGCTGTGCTATCTTAAAATAGTTATCATCTATTTCTATACCTATAAATTCTCTTCTCATTTTAACTGCAGCTTCTCCAGTACTACCAGCACCCATAAAAGGGTCAAGTACTATATCACCTTCATTTGAATTATGTTCAATTAAAGCCTCTAAAAGAGGAACAGGTTTTTCTAACATATGTTTCTTGCTTCCTTTTGCTACTTTATTAAATTCAAATAAACCATTATGATAGCTTTGATTAAATGTACTTTTTGAATTTTTAGAACATAATATAAAAGCTTCCATACTTGAAGATAAATAATTTATATTACAATTAAGAGGAACAGGATTATTTTTTTTCCATACAAGCCACCTAAAACCAGTAAATTGAGATTGTTCTAAAACATCTCTCAACTTACCCAACTCCCATACATCCCAAAAAATTATTAAAGTTCCTCCATCTTTTAATAAACCATACATTAATTTACAAGCCTCAAGCATATCAATATCAATTTCATCATTAGGAGATGTAAATATATCTTGCCTAAAACGAGCCATATCTCCAATATTATCACCTCTATAACTTTTTATTTTATGAGGAGGTTCTGTTATAATTAAATCAACTTGAGGTATTCCAGTAACATTAAAAAAATCATCTTTATATAACATTATAAAACTCCTATTAAATTAATTATATAATTAACAGCAATGTAAGGGTCTACCTTGCCTTGCTTAATTTTATTTTGGTATTCATATATATTTTTAAGTATATAGGTAATTTCTGAAACTTTATATTGTTTTGAAATAGGCCATAAATTATTAACTACATAATAATTAATACTGGTCTCATTAGAAGCATTTTTGCCATTTTCAACACCTTTTAACGCGAGTAAATCTCTATATCGAGTAAACAATAAACTTAATATTACAAGAGGGTGCTCACCTAAATCATAAGATTCTTCTAATAAAATAAAAGCTCTTTTCATATCAAAAGAAACTATAGAATCAATTAAATTAAATATTACATCCTTAGGCTTCCTATATATCAATTTATGCTTTTCTATTATTTTTGGTAAATCTTCTATCTTAACATTATATTCATTTATTAATATGCTAATTTTATCTAACTCATTCATAATTCTACTATAATCAAAATCACATAAATGACATATAATATTAGCAGTATATTTATCTAAAGATTTAACTTTATTTTTCATATATTTATATAACACATCTACTGATAGTTTTCCAAATGATATTGTTATATCTTCAAGAGTCTTAAAAAACTTTTTACGCTTATCTATTTCAGTATATCTAAAGATAACCATATTATATTTTATAAAATTATCTTCAAGTATACTATCAGCTAACTTTTCATTAGAAGTTATATCTTTATCGTTATACACATAATAAAGTTTATGATTACCAATTAATGGTTTTTGTACTAATTCTTTTGATATCTCATTATAAGAATCTACTCTTGAAACTTCTAATGAATTCTTTTTAGCTATAGTTTGTACATAATACTCCATTATACCTGTTTCAATACCAGTAAATAAATAAGATTTACGATATTTATTATTTACTATATTATTCCTCAATTCCAATAAATCCATATTTCCTACATACCTTTCTATAATCTAATATAAACATAGTTAATAAAGCATATTTACTAACACCATTAATTTTTAACATATCATCTTTAAAATTAATTATTAATCTTAAAAGAGTTAAAACAAATTCCGGTAAACTTTTATCTTCATCTATAATAAACCTTGTTTTTTGTAATGATATATTTTCATATAAAAATATAAAAAATAAATCTACATCAAAACAATCTTCACTATTACCTTTTGTATCAAACTCATTTACTATTTTAAGAGATTGCGCTCCACTTAATTGATTAATCATTTTAATAAAATAATTACTGTAATCATTATATTTCTTATATAGATTTCTATTATCTAATAACATTTCAATTAAAGTAGGAGTAGAACATAAAGATAAATTTATTTTACTTATATTAATATTTTTAGATTGAGCAAACTCCTTCAATTCATTAGGCATATAATAATCTGTTGTTAATATTAAAGCTCTATTTTTTATAGTTTGTTTTATTCCGTTTAACGAATTACAAGTTATAATTATATATTTATCTTCAGGAGGCTCTTCTGTTATTTTAAGTATTGATTCTTTTGCTCTATAATTATAATCTTGTAAATCATATATTAATAAAACTTGTTTATATATAGTAGAATAAGCTTGTTCTATAATATTTCTAATATCCTCAACTTTATTATCAGCAATAATATAAGGTAAATCTAATAATTTACAAATATACTTTGAAATATATTTTTTACCACTATGTCGAGGACCAACTATTAAAATAAATCGGTTTAATTTATTATCTTCTATTAACTTAGATACATTATTAATTAGGTTAGTTTGTCCAATCATTATATAGACCTTATTTCATATATTTAACATCCAAATACTCAAAACCTTTCATAGCTTCTTTTCTTTCTTTACAAGTAGGGCATTCACCGCAATGAATCTCATTTCCAGTATAACAACTATAAGTATTTTTAAAGTCCATTCCATTACTTACAGCTATCTCAACAATATCCCTTTTTGTACAATTTTCAAAAGGATAAAAGAAACTAACATTATTAGTAGTACCATACTTTACAGCATCTCTCATAGCTTGATTAAATTCAGGCCTACAATCAGGATATAAATAATGGTCTCCTGTATGACTAGCAAGCATAATAGTATCTAATTCATCACTCTCTGCAATAGAAGCGAGTATAGAAAGAAATATACCATTTCTAAAAGGAACAATTAATTGCGACATATTATCCTTGTTATAATCATCTTTTGGAATTTCAACATTTGAAAGTAATGCACTTTTTATATTCTTAAAAATAGGCTCAACATTGATTACTTGAAGAGGAATATTTAATTTTTGAGTATTATAAAAAGCTCTCTTTAACTCCTCTCTATTTTGTCTGCTTCCATAAGAAAAAAATACAGCTTTTTTGATGTCATCTTTATATAAATATAAAGCTGAAGTACTATCTAAACCACCACTTAAACTTAATACAGCTTTCATATACTCTCCTTATTATTATATTTTTGTACATCAAGTAAAAAACATTCAATTATTTGTTTTGGACTTGGTTCATAAATAATATTATTTTTTAATTCTATAAAATCATTTAATAATTTTATTACTACAGGGAACGACTTGGCATCTATTTTTTTATTTTTAACAATTTTTATATAAGTACTCGGTAATTCTATTAAATCATCTGGAAGATAACTCATTTTACATAATTGTAATAAAAAGAAAATAATTTGATTAATAAATTGTTTTAAGTCAACTCCTTTCAAATATAAATCATTAATTATTTTTAATACCTTTTCAACATCATAAATATTATCTATAAAATCAATTAATATTTCATAATTAACCATCGATAATATCGAAGCACAGGTATTAACATCTAATTTACTTTGTGTAAAAGAAAGACATTTATCAAGATTAGCTATAGCATCTCTCATACCACCATTTGATATTTTAGCAATAAAAGATATTGCATCACTTTCAACTTTTTCTGAAACATCCTCTAATGCTATTATATCATTTAATTTTTCTTCTATTTGTTTAACAGTCATTCTATTAAAATCAAAACGTTGTAACCTATTTTGTATTGTAGGAGGAATTTTATGAGGTTCAGTAGTACAAAATATAAAAATACTTTTTTCAGGAGGCTCTTCTAAAGTTTTCAAAAAAGCTTCAAACGCTTGTTTAGTTAAATTATGGGCTTCATCTAATATAAACACTTTATATTCTGATTCTAAACTTTTATAATAACTTTCTTTTATAATATTTCTTACATCTTCAACAGAATTATTAGAAGCAGCATCTAACTCAATAGGAGCACCATTATTTAAATTTATATCTTTAGCAAATATACGTGCTACGGTGGTATTATGTGTAGGTATAAAACCTTTTACTAAAAACAAACTGTCAGGAGAACCTACACTAATACAAGTACATTTTTTCATACCTATTTTTTCTATTTTAGTTATAATATGATTTAAAGACCTTTTAGGCTTATCTTCTATCTTATTAATAAACTTCATTTTATATAATATCTCATCACTGAATTGTATATAAATCCTATAGACTTTGGAATTATAAGTACTTTCATATTCAACATTATATACTAAAGAGCCTCCCAAACTACCTACTAATTCTTTCATACTTAAAATTAAATTAATATTAGAAGAAGCAAAAGATAATAACTGTCTACTAGTCTTAAATTGATTCTTTATAAAAAAGAACCCTCTTATAAAAGCAATTCTATTTTCAACTGAGCCGTATAAAATAGCTTTTTCTAATTTACGTTCATATGAAGTAGCTTTTTTATGTAAAGATATAAACTTACTTATATTACCACTATTAGTTTTATCTTTTATATATTTCCTTGCAGGATTATCTTCATATTTCTGATATACTTCAATTTCATATACTCCAAATAGCTGCTTCAAATTTTCTGGTATATCTTCAACATATGTAAAATAATAATCACCGTCATCATCTATCTCTAAAAATCTAAAAAGAAAACCATTAATTACTGCAGGTAATTTTTGAGGGCGTACTTTTTTATAAATTACAGGCTGACAATTACTTATAATTAAAGAACCAAACTTATCCAAATCTTTAACCATCCCTAAAACATTATTACATTGAGGTGTTTTAATATCTTGTGCTACATTACGTCTTTTATAAACCCATAAATGGTCTTCGGAACATTCTATAGGGTCATCGTTTTTGAAATGTATTTTATAGCACATTTTCTCACCTTGAGGGAATATTCCTTGTATCTCATAATCTTTACCATCAAAACTATAAATTCTATCTTTCAATGTTAAACTACCTATTGACTTCCAACCACCTAAAGTAAGTACGGGTGTATCATCAACAAGGGCTTTACCGCAACCAGAAGGTCCACAAAATAAGTAAGCATTCTTAAAAGTTTTATATTTAATTTGAGATTGCAGTATTGAAGTGGTAAAACCTTGACCTACAACATCCCTAAACGATTTTGGACGATATTTAACAGCTAATGTTTCTCTCATATTAATTAACCTCATTATTATTTACTACACATTTATAATATTCTATCTTATTAAGAGGAATATTAGGCTTCTCATTATTTGTTTTTATATATTTACCATCACTTATAGAACCAGTTTTTCTTAAATTAACTTTAGCTATTTCAACCATAGCTTGCTCTTTCATTCTTTTAATAAGCAAATCCGAATTAGGTTCATTTTTTAATAAAGTTTTATACTTATGAAACATAGCTCCTTCAGCTATTGTAATTAAATCACCAAAACAATCTAATTCATATTTATCATCATCTATCATCTCATCAAATAAAGAATTATTTTTTAGCAACCATATGGCAAATTCCCTTGGATTTTCTATTTTAGGGAATAACTCAAATATTTCTTCAAGCATTAATATAACTTTATCCCTTAAATTATAAGATATATCTAAAAGGCCTTTCCCTTTTTGAAATTTAAAATTAAGTTCTGTAGATTCACCAATTTGTTTTGACATTATTCTTTACTCCATTCTTTATTTTCTAATTTAATAAAATCTTTTATATCATTAAATATATCTTCATAGTCCCTCCCACTACTATTATGTAATTCCGATACTAACATACAGCAACAAATAAAAATATCTTTTGGATTCATATTAAAAGTTAACTTAAATTTATCTTCATCTTTGCTTATTGTAGTAAATCTATCCATTAATATAAATCCCCTTTGTAATTATCAAAGCCAGCTTGAACTATAGATGTATACTCATCTTCACCTAATACTAATCCTGTATGATTAGTATTATTAAAGTTCTCATTATATAAATAAGCTAATTCTCTTAATAATGTATTATCTTGAAAACCTATGTCATTAGCAATTTTATCAGGAACTATATAAAAAATATTCTTAGGTTCTATTTTAGCCCAACGTGCTGCTGAATAACACATAGGACAAGGCTGATTAGAAGCTATTAATATATACTCACTTAAATCTACAGTATTTAACTGCTTACATACTTTTCTTATAACATTAATTTCAGCGTGACAAGTAGGATCCTTATGTCCTAAAACTGTATTATAACCCCATTCAACTAATTCATATTTATCTAATTCTTTATTATAACGTACAATAGCAGCTGTAAAAGGACCTCCTTCTTTATTTTTAGAGCCATAAGAAAATATATTAATTAACTTACTATTTAAGTCTTTTTTTATACCAAACCAGGTATTATCTCTATATTTTTGTTCTTCAGACAAACTCATAATTAAAATTCTCCTTTCAAATCTTTTCTTAATAAGTATAGATATTCTTTCATCATTCTTTCATCTATTAAATAATAAGAAGATTCATTATCAAATGAAATAGCCAATGCTTTTCTTGTACAGCCCATAGCTAAAGATTCTTCATTAGATTTAATCAACCATTCCTGTTTAACACTAAAAGATGATGAAGGTTTTGTTTTAGTTTTACACTCAACTAACATAGAAGCATCTTTAACTAAAACATCACCTTTGTAAAAAGGAGTTGCACCAGAATTAGAATTAACTTTCCCGTCTAAAACTTTCGCAACATAATCCTCTTGTTTACTACTATAATCTCTTAAACTTTTACTCATATAATTATCTCCTATATAATATTATATATACAATGAAGATAAATTATTCCATAACTCTTTAGTAAATTCTTGGTCATTCTGTATAAAAGAATACAAACGCTGCTTACCTTGAAAAGATAATTCATTATCTTTCCACTTAGAAATAGTGCCATCTTCTTCATAAAAATAATACCAAGCACCTTTTTGTGTTATAATTTCTTGCTTAATAGATAAGTCTATTAAATCACTAATAACATCAACACCTTTTGAATAATTAAGTATATAATAACCTAATTTTCTATCAGGTTTGCAGCTTTTAGTTTTAGCAATAGAAACTTCAACTATATTACCTTGTGGATTTTCAGCTTTGCTATTAGAAAGTTCAATATTATTTGAATCAAGATATTTACCTTTCTTAAACATTAATCTTAAAGTACAATTATGTCTCCAACCTCTTCCCCCTGTAGTAATTAAAGCATTTCCATAAGTAGCATTTAAATCCTCTCTTACTTGATTAATACCTATAAAAGTCATTTTATATTTTTCACATAACATAACCATTTTTTTAGAAAATAAAGTAAGTGAAGCTGCAATTCCACCATAAGTTTTTTGTTCTATATCTTTTTCAAAAGCCTGCTGTGATATCATAACACCCAAACTATCTAAAACAACCAAACCAATTTCACCTGATTCACACAAATCAATAATATATTGAAATATCTCCTCTGCATATTCACTTTGAGGAGACATTACAATTAAATCATCTGTATTAACCCCTAGTAACTTACACCAGGTAATATCTAATGTATTTTCACAATCAACATATAATACTTTAAGACGAGGTAGTTTATTATCAGATTCCTTACTTCTCTCTTCATATTCATTATTAAATATAATTTGAGCATTTTTAACAATATCTAAAGCAGTGGTAGTTTTACCACTACTCTCTACACCAGCGAATTCTGTAATTTTACCCCTTGGAACACCCCCATATGTCATATAATTAAGTCTTAAACTTGTAAAAGGTATTTTACTAACTTTAACTACAGATTGACCTATATTAACAAAATTATATTTTTTCTTTTTATTTAAGTCTTTTAATAAATCATCTAACCTTCCCATACTAAAACCTCTTATGGTAACTTTATTTTTTTATAAGGTAGAACTGAAGGACCTTCATTATCTTTATATAATTTAAGATTATTTAATGAAAGAGGTTTTGAAATGTCATTTATAACAACTCTATAATTCTTAAATGTAGGTTTCCACATATTCTCTTTTTTTAATATTCTAATTAATAATGTAGAAACATAAAAACATCTTGAAACATTATTTTTATCTCTTAAACGTAAGCATCTACCCATTTTAGTATTTTTTTTCTTATAAGTTTTTATTCTATCAAAAATACCATCTCCTCTGTATTTATAAAAATCACCTGCTTCTCTATCAGTAAAATAAATACCTCTCTTAAAATCTCCCACTAATTCAACTAATTTACTTAAATCAATTGTTTTCAATAATTCTTTTTTCATTATTATTCCTCCAAATATTAATTTTTATATTATCAAGAATTAATTCTTTCTTAATAAGCATTACAACTCTTTCTCTTTTCATATTTAATTTTATAGCAACACTGGTTACACTTTCACATAAAGCCACAGTAACACCATTAACATCAACAGCATAATAATAATCCCGTACGAGTTTCCTACGATGATTACTTTTAATAAACTCTATATTATCTAAAGAACAATTAAGTTTATTACCATCTTTAAATTTAATACGCAATAAACTATTTTCACCTTCAAAAAAAACTAAAGCCATCAACCTGGCAAGAGATATATTATATCTAAAATAACCTTCAACAGTTAAATTAACATAATAATATCCCTTATTAATATAAGGTTTTATTATTTGCTTACGTCCTTTTGTTATAGTATATAATCTACCCCTATTAGATATAAAATACGGTTTAGCAGTGAATAATAATTCCTTCCATACTTCATCTTCCTCTATCTCTATATACTCTTCCATTAAAATTACCTCCTATAGTGTTAGGCTCTTTATTACGTCCATTATGTAATTTCATATCAGCAGGTTGAACTTTAGTTAACTCATACTCTGCAATACGCCTTGATATAATTTTTTTAATGGATTGTAATAATTCTGTAGCATTTTCAACTTTCAGTTTTATTCTTTTATAAGCCCTTTCAGATATACTAACCTCAAGCATTTCATATAAAGTACGTCCTTCAGCATAAGACTCCTTATCTTTAATTGTTCCAGATGCCTTATCAAACCAAGAAGTATAATTATCTTTATAAACTGCTTTAGCTGCATCAAATCTTAATCCTAAATACTCTTGTGATTGACCAATATAGTATAATTCAGTACTTATTTTAAGAGCATAATCCTCAAGAATTTCAGTAGATAAAACATTACTTCTTGATAAATCATCTTTTATACAAAAAACAATTTCATCAAGTGATTTACAATCTTTCTCAACTATCTCAAGAACAATTTTATTTATCATATGTGTTTTTTCTGTGACGGCTACATTCAAAGATTCTATTTTATCTAAGTCATTAGGTATTTTAATATTATTAATATTTTTACTCATTTTTCAATCACCTCAATATTTTTAACCAAATTACTAAACCTATTCTCTTTAAATTTAAGTAATAAATAATATATAGCAATACAATAAGCATCTGCTATATTATGGTCATCTTTCTTACACCTATCTGTATATCTTAAACAAATCTTATCTGATATATTCTTAATATATTCAATACTTCCATTCTTACCTTTGTTTAATATATTTAAATATTTTTTCCAAGTAAGAGGAGGTACATAATCAAGATAAAAATCTTCAGATATTATCCCTCTAATGAATCCAAATGACTCACCAAAAGTAAATAACGATTTAACACCATTTTTAGGCATAGAATGAACCTGCTCCATAATAAAACTTAAATTATTACTATATGAAAGGTTTTTATAATATGTTTTAGAATTCTTAATCTCTAAAACATTATCAGTATCAAACTTACGAGGAGGTTTAATATATAAAATTTTCTCTAATTTATTATAACCAATCTCCCCAAAGGTAGTTACTTTTCCAGGGTCAATACCTATATTAATATCTAAACAAGATATATCAGGATAAAGCATAATTTATTTCCCCTTACATACACTTTTATATCTACAATAAGTGCAAGTACCTGATTTCATATCATAACCTAATGGAAGAGGTGGAATTCTATCTTTACTCAAATAACTATTACAAGTATTTATTTTACTTACGATCTCTTTACGCATATCATCTGTAATTTTCAACAAATAAACTTTCTTATCAAGTAAATCTCTATTCTCATAAAGAAAAAGAACTTCATCTATACCTAAAGCTAAACTATAACAAGTTGCCTGTGCTTTATGTTCTTCCATTACATCTTGCTGTGAATAGAACTTATTACTTGATTCTGTTTTTATTTCAAGTATATATAATTTGCCTTGATATTCTACAAGCCCGTCAACCATTAAAGATAAATTATAACGTGTATCTTTCAAATGCGTTTCATAAGGATTAAAACCAAATGTCTGAAGATAACTTAATTTTTTCTCTTTAACATATTCAGCAACATTTATAAACTTACAAAAACTATTCTGTGATAACTTTTCCTGTATACGCATATGTCTATCACTACCACTTTGTGTTACTCCAATTAACTGATAATCTTGCTCTACATTATCAGGTTTAACCTGTTTCATTATAAAAAACATCTGTCTAATGCAGTTCATAGAACTTGGTTTATAATTAGGTTTAACAGGGTAAGGAGGTACATTTTCAATTGACTTAATTAAATCAGATAAAAAACTTTTACATATTTCATTATTACTTGATAAACTTAATCTTCCCATAAATTATCCTTGTGTAAATGTAAGAATCTGAACAGCGTCCTTACCACGTAATCTAACATACTCACTATAAGCACCTAACTCAACTATAATATAATCATCTTCCATAACTTCTATAAGTGGCTTCAAAAAATTATAATCAACTCTGCCACTAAAATTATCTATAGGAGAAGTTAGCCATTCAATCTTAACAGAATCTTCACCTACTTCTTTTAATGTAGTTATATCCATTTTATCTGTTTTAGGAGTGAAAATTATAGTAGCTTTATCTTCATTTGATATAAAAAGACCTAATCTATTTAATATAGATAAAAATTCACTTTTCTTAAACTTAAACTGATATGGTAAATCACTTTTAATATAATTTAATAAAGCATCTTTAGGATAAGAAGAACCTTCCTTCATATCAAGTCCGCATACTATGGCATTATCTGTAATAAAAAATACTCCAAATTCATTTATACCAAATCTTAAATTATTATCTTGAAGTATTTTTAATAAATGAACTAATTTTGAAGGTAATAAAAGCTTGCCTGAGCCTTTTAATAAATCTATAGGCAAATAACAAACCTTGAACCTATTTGTAGAAATAGCAACATCATCTATATAATAACCAGTATACATAGGTACTACATAATCACTTGATAATGCAGAAGGTAAATAAGTCAATATTTTAGACAAATCTTCGTAAGATATATCTAAAACCTTTTCTGGTAAATTAAGGTCTTCAAATACAACCGGTGCTCCACTTTCATCTAATGGTATAGGGAATTTATATTTATTAGAACCTTGTGAAACTTGTGTATAAGAATCTGCTTTTGATAATGTGACACTATCCTTTTCAAAAGTTTGTATTAATCTACAAAACAAATCACAATCAACAACACAACTAAAACTTGAATTATCTGTTATATCTGCAGAAACTATTAAATGATTATCTATATCATTAGTATGTAATGATAATATACCATTTTCTGCTTTTATTTGTAATAAATTGCTAATTTTTAAATTTTTATTACCTAAAGCTCCTTTTGCAGTTTTACCTGCCAAATCTTTTAATATTTTTGTTTCAATTGTTAACTTATCTGACATTTTATCTCTCCTCTGATTTTCTTGTTAAAATATAAAATATTGGTGTATCCAATAAAGCTAAACAAAATTTAATAATATATTGACTAAAAATCATAAATAATAACTGTGAAGGATTTTTAAATAATATACCCATACCTAAACCAAAAGCTATTGTTATATATACTATAGTATCAACTATTTGTGATAACATAGTAGAACCATTATTCCACATCCATCTTTGAGCAAACCAGTTTTCAGGTAATCTACATTTAACATAATCTCTAATCTTATGAAAAATAAAGACATCTAAAAACTGAGATATTAAATAACATATTAAAGATGCTCCTGTAAAAAGATAATTTATTCCTAATACCTGATGTACCTTATTATTAAAATCAGCATCAACTGGAATAAATATATTAATAGATAATAAAAATAATACAGTAGAAACAATAGAACCTATAAGTCCTAACACTACAGTTCTATTAGCTTCTTTCTTACCCCATAATTCTCCAATAACATCCGTAATTAAATAAGTTATAGGATAACATACTACTGCAGCTGGAACTATAAGTCCAAAAACAATCATAAGCCTTGAAGCTACGACATTTGATACTATTAAAGCAGATACAAATATCACTTGTAATAATACAAGATTTTTATCACATTTATTCATTTATACTCCTTATAAAGTTATTTATTAATTATATCTAATTTATTTTTTAATTCTTCCAATTGATTTTTTAATTTATTTGAGTATTCAATTAAAATATCTATACTATTTGAAAGAACATCAAGTTGTTTATAAATATCCCTATCTAGTAATTTATTATTTATATTATTTACTTTAACTTCAACTAACTGCTTAATTAGAACTCCTAAACCTTCCTCATATTCTTTAATATTTTTATCTACATTTATTTTATCTAAACTTTCTTCAAACTCTTTAACATTAGCATATTGTAAAATATTAGATTCTTCAAAAATAGTATTACTAACATCTTCTTTATTAATATTCTGATTCAAAGGTTTAAAATTATCAAAATTAAATTCATTTATATCATTACTATCTTCAAACTCATTACAATCAAACAAAGGCTTGTTATAATTTCTTTTATAATCACAATTATAATTATCGAACAAGTCCATCATAAAATCAGAATTATACATAGCTCTTAATTGAACATCAGTCTGCAACTTCTCCCATTCATAACCCTTATCTTTTACAAAACCTTTTATTATACTAAGAGCATTAGAAGTCAATTTTGTATAATGATTACTATTATTAACATCAGCAATGTCAGAAATTATTAAAGCATTACGAGCACCATTATCCATATGAGGTATCATAATTATTCCTCTTACAGCCATTTGTAAATGTGTAGAACTATCACTTGAATAAAAAGGGTAACTCTCTAAAATATGTAAATCACTAATACCTAAAGCGTGTACTTTTATATCTTTATTAGCACTATTTAATATTATCTCAAAACATTCATCAAAATAATTTTTAAGTAATGTTTTATTTGTAATCCCCGAACGTGCTAAACAAATATAAGTAGGATAATTACCATTATATTTATATTCAATTAAATCTTTAAGCATACTCATAGGCTCACCATAATGATGAACTGCTATTAATTTTTCAGTACAATTCACTCTCTCAATCATATACTTATAGTTATCAAAAGTTAACTTTGAAGATTCTTTACTATCACAACCATAAGTACCAGGTATGGTGTCTAATTGAGCATAAATATCAGCATTACCAGTACTATTTATATACTCTATATATTTATCAACATTGATTTTAGAGTCACTATTTGAGTTTTTCATACTTGCTTTGAATATAGTATAAGCTCCACTATCAACAAATACCTTATTATCTTTAGTTTTATTTTCTGTAAAAAATTTTGAAATATTTGTAGGACCGTCAGCATAAGAACCTAAAACATTATACCCTCTCTTATAAACCAATTCAGTAGTATAACCACCTGTAACAAAAAAATGTTCAAACTTACTCATTTACTCTCCTTATACTTATTATATATAATTAAATAGCAATTGATTCCCCATACCAGCACTCTGATATTTCAGTATCAACTTTAAACGGTACTCTCAAATCACGTGTATGTTTAAGCATATTCTCTTCAATAAGAGGAACAGCTAATTTAATATTATCTATAGGACATTCTCCTATCAACTCATCGTGAACTGTTAATAACAATCTAAAACCTAATTTCCTTAATCTATTATCTTTATAAATATTTATCATAGACTGTTTAGTCATATCTGCGGCACTACCTTGAACTTTAGTATTTATTGAATATCTTTCATCTTCTTTAACATACCCGGTGTTATCAGTTATAATAATACCTTCATCTTTTGCTTTTGCTATTAATTTATTTCTATCAATATAACTTTTACAACTACTTAACTTCTTATCCCATTTATCCATAATATCATCCTTATAAGTATCATCTATACATTCACTTTCAAAATCCATAACATCAAAAGGAATAACAAACTTATCTGTAAAAGAATATTCATAAGGACTATATTGTATATAATTCAAATATCTTCTTCTTCCCCATAATGTTTCAACATATCCATAATTTCTGGCAAATTCAATAGAATCTCTTAATAATTTCTTCAATCCTGGAGAAGCTGCAAGTACTTTATTTAATACATTTTGAGCTTCATCAGGTGAAATACCAAGTTGCTCTGCCAAAGTCTGAAAACCCATACCATAACAAAGTCCTAAAAATGCTTTCTTACACTTATCCCTTATTTTCTTACCTTCTTTATTAACACTACCATCAGGGAAGAACTCTCTACAATTCTCATAAGGAATTTTATAAGCAATACTACCTAAAAAAGAATAATAATCTTTACCTTCCTTGAATGCTTTAATCATAACAGGGTCATTTGACAAATGAGCTACTATTCGTGGCTCCTGTGAACTATAATCGCAAGATATAAAATAATAACCAGGAGTAGCTCTGAAAACTCTTCTTATATTTCCTGAAGTAGGTATATTTTGTAAGTTAGGACTATCTGAACTAAACCTTCCAGTAACAGCTCCAAGAGGATTAAATTGAGCGTGTACCCTTCCATCTTTCTTAACTACGCTAGGCATTTTCCTTATATAAGTAGTTAGTAACTTATCAATTTCTCTATATTTTAGAATATCAGATGCAAATGAAACTTTATTTTTTAATTTATCTAACTCCTTCTCACCTGTACCTCTTGGACTTTTTTCAGAGACTGAAGGAAGTTTTAATATGTCATATAATAATATAGATAACTGTGTAGGAGAACTTATACTAATAGGATTACTTATCTTACAATTATTCATATTAATTCTTCTATAATTGTCTATTAATTCATCGTACTCAGATATCTTATCTAAAACCTGTTTACTACATTCTTCTAATTTATTTTCATACTCAGTTAATAACTTTTCATTTAATTCATTATCAAAACAAATACCATTATTCATCATATCAAAAACAACTCTTAACAGAGGCATTTCTATTTTTCTAAACAAATTATAAAGACCTTCATATTCCTCTGTTTTATAATGCTGCAACTGATATTCATACAACTCATATGTAATTTTAGCGTCCATAGCCGCATAAATATAACCTATATTTATAGGTACATAATCAAAAGTAATTCCTTTGAAATAATCATCAAAAGATAAAGCAGGTTCTTTCAATCCTTTTACTCTACTATAACTGGGCTTTAACGCTGCACTTAAATTACTCATACCATTTATAGTTAACTTATTTAATATATAAGTATCCCAATATATTTTAACATTAATACCTAATGTATAATATAATACTCTCATATCAAATAAGGCATTAAACATAATAATTTTTGCTGTTAGTAAATTAAAACATTCTATAATATCATCTTTATCTAATTGATTTTTAACCTTTTGTAAAGTTATATAAGAAATATGATTTACTGGTATATACGCAGCTTTTTGACCTTTTGTATATAAAGAAAAACCTACTAAAGTAGTTTCCATAACATCTAATGAAGTTGTCTCTGTGTCTATTGCAACCAAACCTATTTCATTACATTTATTTATATAGCTAATTAATTCATCTTTACTTGTTATTAATACACACTCATCTTTATATTGATTTAATTTAATATTAACTAATGCTTCAATGTTTTTAATTATACTTCCAACATCTTTTTTAGATGATGAATTAGATATAATCTTTAAAACACTCTCTCTTTTTATAATAGTACTATCAAAAAAATTTTTATCTAATTTAACATTTTCACGCTCAACTGAGTTAGCTATAACTGATTGAGCGTGATTGTCAAATAATGGTATACTATTAATACTCTTCTTCAACATCTTCTAATTCATCAATTTCCTGTGAATTTTTTACACCACGTCCTGCATTTCTTTCACGACTAGCAACTACTTTTTCATCTTCAACATCATCTTTCATATTATCTTGAACTATAGGAATCTTTTTAGCATTCCTTGGAGGTGTGTTAGAAGATAAACTATTACCACGTTTAGAAGGTGAGCGGTTTGGAATATTTGTTTCAACAGCTCCTCTACGACTTCCTCTACGTGCTTGAGGCTCTTCTGCATTAGGGTCTCTTCCTGTACTTAAATAATAATCCATTTGCTCCTCAGTCCATTCATTGACAACCTTACTTAAAAAGTTTTGGTACTGCTCAAATTCTTCCTCAGTTAAACTATCAAGAACATCACTAAACTTCTCTATACTTTGGTCATCATCTATAGGATATATCTCATAAGTAGTTCCCTGGTCACCTGCTTTACCGTTCCTTTCAATCTCAAAATTCCAAGCATAGAAAGGCTGATTTCTTCTTGAAATACCATCAAGTTTACCGTAAAAAGTTTTACCTCTTACCCAAACTTTAACACCATCATCAGTTAACAAAGGTATATAAATTTTAATTTTAACCTTATCTTTAGCAGCACATAACGGACATACTTCAAGTGGGTCACCTTTCTCTCTTAAACAACTAACCTCCCTATCAACCCCATCAATTTTAACTTGATGAACTGCATATATAGGTATATCATCTACAGATTCAGCAAGTATTTTACATTGAGCAGTGTCTTTATCATCTTTTAAAGATAAGTAAATACCCCCTGTATTATAATCGTCCATTTGCTCTTTTGAAATTCTAGGCATTTTTTTCTCCTTTTTTAAAATATTTAAGAATTAAGTTTCATCAATTTGTGACTGCACTTCCTCATATGCTTCATTCCACAACTGCTTCTTTACATCGTCCTCGTTATCACCAGACTCTAATTCTACAGTTTTTTGAAAAGCATAAGTGAAATATTCACCATATTTTTGAAACGATATCTTACAACTTACTTGTATTTCCTTTGTCTTCATTTTTTTGTAACCCTTAATGAAATAATCTCTTCAATATTTTGACAATCCTCTATATCTTCAATTTTTAACTTATTATTATATAATAAAGACTCAAGTACATCATTATTAATAACTTCAACTTTATCTATTGCTTCACTAAAACCTAAACTTTTAAGTCGAGGAATAAGTAATTTATCTATGTACTTTTTCTTTATAACTTTTGTAACACTTGCCTTATAATCATTGGTCTCATATTTATCCAAATTATTTTTTTTAAAATAAATCTTTATCTCCTCATTAAGTTCATCAACAACTTGTTTAACTTCTTTTTGATCTTCTTTCACTTGATAATATTTTTGTATAAGTTTATCAATAATATTTTCTTTACCTGATTGTTTTTCAGACATATAAAAACTCCTTATAATATATTATATACTTAATCTATTAAATATCTTCCTTTTATTCTATCGGTTAAACTACATAAATATCTATAATAATCATCAAAATCATTATTATAATAATTAATTCTATAACCTGATTCTCTATCAGAATAACTAAACAACACTAATAAATAATCTTTGTTATATAAACAATCTGTGTTATATAAATATCTCTTTAATTGATTATAATTACATTTATCAATTAATACTGATTTATTATAATTATAAAGTTCATATAATATGTTCATATTATTTTTAATATAATCATAATCAAAACTAAAATCAAAAAAATAAATAGTACAAGAATCAATGTCATCTAATATTTCAACACTACCGTAATAATCTTTTGTCTCAAGTAATAAATATTTTCGCCCTTTTGAAATAACAAAATTAAAATAACCTTTTTGATTTATAAGTTTATTAGTAAAATAACCCTCAGTGTAAATAAAAAAATCATTCTTCCTATCATAAAAACCTCTTTCAAACATAGTATGAATATATTCTTCATTTTTAGTATACAATCCTTCTTTAAATGTATGTCCATAATAAACAAGTGATATTGTATTCTCATTGCTACTGTAATAACTTGTACTAACATTTGTATAAAGAAAAGTATTTGAAATATTATAACCATACAAACCTAAACTACAAAAATATAAAATTATTGACAATATAAATAGTTTCATATAAAACCTTACTATAAAACTTTATTTAATCTTTTTTAATTTTTTAGGATTTAAATAATAAAGT
>ERZ1034723.483-NODE-483-length-21447-cov-9.460733_pt1 | contig 21447 bp, 19 predicted proteins | sample MGYA00520637_ERZ1034723 | MGnify/ENA primary metagenome ERZ1034723 (study PRJEB33766, sample SAMN09781719) | gut metagenome | biome: gut microbiome | host: Homo sapiens | place: Madagascar | study: EMG produced TPA metagenomics assembly of the PRJNA485056 data set... | reverse complement strand
GGTCTTCTCCCCTCAGGGAAGAAGAGGAAACCGCTCCTCCTCGTCGCTCTGAACCATTTCATTCTATGGTTGGCGGACCATCAGAGGTCTACGCCAGCAGCGGAGCTGCGGTTTGCGGGATGCGACCGCCTTGCTGAACTTATTGCTTGCTCGTACAGAAAGGCTGCTTGCTCGCTACTTGCTGAGAGGCTGCTGATACCCTGCAGAAAGGGTGGCTTTAGCCGCCCTATTCCTGTAAATCTCGTTTATTCAGAACAGCAGGAATGCTTCTCAAATTGCCTTTCCCTTCGGCCGGCGACCGTTGGTTCTTGATAAAAATTGCCTTTTCGTTCGGACGTTCGGACGGACTTGATGGATGGGAAGGGGATAAAAAAAATCCGGGGCAGGGAAGCCTCGGATTTTTTTATGGTGATTCGGAAGGAGTTAGGGAAGGGATGAGGTTCGATAACTCCTTGAGAATTGCGCGGATTAAGCCTTGAAGTTGTCCAGAGATTCGGGAGTGAAGTTCTGGATGTATGCGGAATGACCGAGGACTTCTTCCTCTGCCATGCGGACATATACGTTGGCACTCTTAGCAAACAGCTCGGGTGACTTGGTGGCGTCGTCGAGGATGAGGAGAGACATCACGATGTCGCCAGTCATGTTGTAGAGACGGCGAGCCAGGAAGTCGTGAACTGCCTGATCGTTTGCCTCCTTCACCTTGTTGATGGCTGCCTCGTAAAGATCTACGAGCTTGGCAACACGCTCCTTCAATGCCTTCAGATCATCTGATACCTCGTTCTCCAACATCTCCTTGATGATGCTGAGATAAGTACCGTTGGTGATGTAGCGGATAGCTGCAACAACCTGAAGCTGGGTGGTACCCTCGTAGATAGAGAAGATGCGGGCATCACGGAACAGGCGCTGGCACTTGTACTCCATGATGAAACCAGAACCACCGTGGATGCTGATGGCATCGTATGCATTCTGGTTGGCATACTCTGAGTTCATACCCTTAGCCAATGGAGTGAATGCATCAGCCAGGCGGGTGTATTTCTTCATCTCCTGACGCTCCTCTGGAGTGAGCTTAGTGTCGCGGGCAATGTCTTCCAAAGCCTTGTAGATATCTACGTAGCGAGCGCAGCAGTAAAGGAGTGAACGGCCTGCATCCAACTTAGCCTTCATTCTTGAAAGCATGTCGTAAACGGCTGGGAAGTTGATGATCTTCTCACCAAACTGAGCACGCTCCTTGGCATAAGCCAAGCCCTCGTTGTAAGCCTCCTGCTCAACACCTACACTCTGAGCAGCAATACCCAGACGGGCACCGTTCATCAGAGCCATCACGTACTTGATCAATCCAAGACGGGTGTTACCGCAAAGTTCTGCCTTGGCATTCTTGTAAACCAACTCGCAGGTAGGAGAACCGTGAATACCCAACTTGTGCTCGATGTGACGGACTGTTACGCCACCATCGCGCTTGTCGTAGATGAACATAGAAAGACCACGACCGTCCTTGGTGCCTTCCTCTGAACGAGCCAGAACCAGGTGGATGTCTGAGTCACCATTGGTGATGAAACGCTTCACACCGTTCAGACGCCATGTGCCGTCCTCATCCTGTGTAGCCTTCAGCATCACGCGCTGCAAGTCAGAACCTGCATCAGGCTCAGTCAAGTCCATACTCATGGTCTCGCCTGCGCAGATGCGAGGGATGTACTTCTGACGCTGCTCCTCAGAACCGAACTCATAGAGTGTATCGATACAGCTCTGGAGTGACCAGATGTTCTGGAAACCGGCATCGGCAGCAGCGATGATTTCTGAAGCCATAGAGAAGATGGCGTTAGGCAGGTTCAAGCCGCCGTAACGGCGAGGCATTGACAAGCCCCAGAGGCCAGCCTTGCGGGTAGCATCGAGGTTCTCGAATGTCTTGCTGGCATAGATCATGCGGCCGTTCTCCAAGTGTGGACCTTCGAGGTCAACATCCTCAGAGTTTGGTTCGATGATGTTAGCAGCTACATCGCCGGTAATATCCAGCAATCGCTTGTAGTTCTCGATGGCATCCTCGTAGTTGACAGGAGCATCTTCAAACTGGTCTTTTTCTGCGTAATTTCTTTCCTTCAAGTCCACAACACGCTTCATGAGCGGATGATTCAAGTGGAACTCTATTTCAGGATGGTCTGTATAATAATTAGCCATTTTGCTTTTCTTATTTAAATAATGTGTAATGCAGATTACTTAGAATTCTGCTTGTAGTACTTGATGAGCTTAGGAACCACATCCTCTACATTGCCGTTGATAACGTAGTCGGCAATCTTGTTGATTGGAGCATCAGGATCGTTGTTCACAGAGATGATGATGCCTGAATCCTGCATACCGGCGATGTGCTGAATCTGACCAGAGATTCCGCAGGCGATATAAACCTTAGGATGAACGGTAACACCAGTCTGACCAATCTGACGGTCGTGATCTACCCAGCCTGCATCTACTGCAGCACGGGAAGCACCTACCTCACCATGGAGGAGATGAGCCAACTCGAAGAGCTGGTCGAAACCTTCCTTGCTTCCTACACCATAACCGCCGGCTACAACGATGGCAGAACCCTTCAGGTTGTGCTTGGCAGCCTCTACATGGTGGTCGAGTACCTTTACGACGAAGTCCTCGGCAGGTACATACTTGCTTACCTCTGGGTAAACAACTTCTTTCTTGCACTCACCCTCGTAGATGCTCTTCTGCATCACACCTGAGCGTACGGTCGCCATCTGTGGACGATGCTCTGGGTTGACGATGGTTGCCACGATGTTGCCACCGAAGGCTGGACGAATCTGATAGAGCAAACCGTCGTAGTGCTTGCCGCTCTTCTTGTCGTCATATTCGCCAATCTCGAGCTCGGTACAGTCGGCTGTCAAACCGCTGGTCAGAGAAGAAGAGACACGAGGACCGAGGTCGCGACCGATAACGGTGGCACCCATCAGGGCAATCTGTGGATTCTCCTCCTTGAAGAGGTTGACGAGGATGTCGGTATGAGGAGCTGAGGTGTATGGGAACAATCCCTCGGCATCGAAAACAAATAACTTATCTACACCATAGGGCAGGATCTGGTCTTCCACCTTTCCCTTGATGCCTGTGCCAGCCACAATGGCATGGAGCTCCACGCCCTGCTGGTTGGCGAGCTTACGACCCTTGGTAAGCAATTCTTGAGATACTTCGGCTACGGTTGTGCCTTCTACCTCGCAATATACAAATACGTTGTTCATTGTCTTTTATAATTTTTGAGGAATTAAAGGAGTTAAGGAGTTATCGCTCCTTGCGGTCGCTGAGGAGTTAAGACAACAGTTTTGTTGCTTGAGTATAGGAGAATGACATATAGCCCTAAAGCTGTTGTCTTAACTCCTTAACTTCTTAACTCCTTAAATTCCTCTTAAAATACTATCCGATAATACTTTCGTTCAACAATTCCTTCATCAAGTTGTCGATGTCCTCATCGCTGCTTGTCAAGGTCTTGCTCTCCTTAGCCTGGAACACGATGTTCTTTACTGCCTTCACCTTGGTAGGTGAACCGCTCAGACCACACTGTGAAGGATCGCCGTCAACATCGGCTACACTCCACTGGTTGAGAGTGAGGTAAGGACGCTCCTCATAGAGGTTGGTCCAAGGCTCATCTCCCTTGCGCTCCATAGGGCAAGATGCGTATTTGTATTTCATTACGAGCTTCACGTTGCATGGGCGACATGGAGCTGCACTGCCGTTTACGGTTATCACGAGTGGCAATGGGGCCTCTACGGTCTCGACACCTCCATCGATGAGGCGACGGACTGTTGCCTTGCCGTCTTCCACCTTCAGAATCTCCTCGGCATAGGTGACCTGGTTCAAGCCCAACTTCTGAGCTACCTGTGGACCTACCTGTGCGGTATCACCATCGATAGCCTGTCGTCCACCGATCACGATGTCGACATCGCCTATCTTCTTGATGGCGGTGGCAAGGGCATAGGATGTTGCCAATGTGTCGGCACCGGCGAAGAGGCGGTCGGTAAGCAGCCAACCTGTGTCTGCGCCACGGTAAAGACCCTGGCGAATCACCTCACCGGCACGTGGAGGACCCATTGTAAGAATGCCAACTGTGGAACCTGGATTCTGCTCTTTCAATCGAAGAGCCTGCTCCAATGCGTTCAAATCTTCAGGATTGAAGATGGCGGGAAGGGCTGCGCGGTTGACTGTGCCTTCGGCTGTCATCGCATCCTTACCCACATTTCTTGTGTCTGGTACTTGCTTGGCAAGTACTACAATTTTTAAACTCATATTAATAAAATGGTTATTGTTATTATTTCTAAGTTTGTTAGTGTTTCGTAAGGAACACAGCCGCAAAAGTAGCATTTTTTTGTGTATTACACAAATAAATCGGCATTTTTTTGGAAAAGAAGGGGGTTAGAGGGGAGTTAAGGGAAGTTAGAGGGGAGTTTGGGTTTTCTCGTAGAGACCATCAACGATGGAGTCGGCGAGCGATATGTTAGGTACCATGATGGAGTCGCATTGCAAGTATTCGCAGGCTTTGATGAAGATTTCTGCAGCAGGGATGATGACGTCAGCTCGGTCTTCTTTCAGACTGAATGAAATCTCACGTTCCTCGATGCTCAGTGGCTGCATCATCTGGTAGAGGCGTTTCAATTCGGCAAGCGACAGCTCTTTGTTTGCGTTTTTGCTGTGTCGAGCCAGTTTGTTGAGCTTGTTGATGTTTCCACCCGAACCGATGATTTGTATATTACCATACAGCTGTGTGTATCTTGTGAGGTTTTGCTTGAAGAGTTCTTCAGTCTCTGTCGTCACTCTTCCGCTGAGCATTCTCAGGGTACCCATGTTGTAGGAGAAACTTTCGGCGAGATTACCATCGTGTATGAGCGACACCTCCGTAGATCCGCCTCCCACGTCGATATAGGCAAAGTTGCCCTCGTTGGAGTCAGTTTTTTCCACCAGATTATTGTAGAGCAGTTGAGCTTCCTCTTGCCCCTTGATAATTTCGAGTTTGATGCCCGTCAGTTTCTCTATCTTCTTGAGCACCTTTTTGCCGTTTTCAGCATCTCGCATGGCTGAAGTGGCACAGGCTCTAAAGGCTACGACGTCGTTGAGTTTCATAAATTGCTTGAATCCCTTCATCATGTGTAGCATCATCTTTTCACGTTCCTTTGACACTTTTCCTAAGGTAAAGACGTCTTTTCCCAGTCGCAGAGGTATACGTATGAACATGACTTTCTTGATGCGGTCCTCTTCCCTAATGGCTTTGGAATCAAAGCGTTTGATGAGGAGTCTGGCTCCATTGGAGCCTATGTCTATTGCAGCTAAATTCATAGTAGTGTTTAATATTTACTTTTTAATTCCTTGTATAATTCTTCTTGGCTGCGGAAAGGTTCCCCATTTACGAAGTCATCGGTACCCTTACCATCTATGAGTCGTCCATTAGTAGAGTCTCTCATGCCGTAAGAAATAGTTCGCATCAGGTCGGCCTGCATTTCCTCATCGTATACAGGAGTGAGCACCTCAATACGATTGAGCAAGTTTCTCGGCATCCAGTCGGCAGAGCCTATGAAGAATCTCGGTTTACCGCCATTGGCAAAGATGAGAATACGGCTATGCTCCAGGTATCTGTCTATGATGCCCACGCATCTTATATTCTCGCTCAGTCCTTTAAGTCCTGGAACGAGTGAGCAGTTGCCACGTATCACGATGTCTATTTTCACCCCAGCCTGAGAAGCCTGATAGAGTTTCGTTACCATGTCGGTGTCTGTGATGTGATTGATTTTGATTTTCACCCATGCCTCCTTGCCCTCGCCGGCATTCCTTATCTCGGTGTCGAGCATCCGCAGTATGCGGTTTTTCATCGAGTTGGGCGATACGAGCAATTCGTTGAAACGGAAGGGGGAGAAAGGACGGTCGATGAAGTCGAACACCTTAGCCACTTCATTAACGATTTTGGGGCGAGCAGTCATCATCAGATAGTCGGTGTATATCTTGGCGTTACCCTCATGGAAGTTGCCCGTTCCGATGCAGGCAATGTTGCCTTTCTTCGACTCGATATAGAGCAATTTCGAGTGAATCTTCAGACCCTCCACACCGAAGATGACGTTGACGCCTTCCTCTTGCATACGTTTGCTCCACTTGATGTTGCTCTCCTCGTCAAATCGGGCGAGCAGTTCCACTACCGCCGTCACCTTCTTGCCGTTGCGAGCCGCCGTGATGAGAGCTTTCACCACCTTCGAGTCCTTGGCGAGTCGATAGAGCGTAGTCTTGATAGCCTTCACCTCGGGCTTGATGGCTGCCTCTCGCAGCACACGTATGTATCCATTAAAACTATGGTAGGGCACGTGTATGAATCGATCTTTCTGACGTATCTGGTCGAGAATACTCTCGTTGGATACAAATTCAGGCTTCATGATAGGTGTCCATTTCTCGTATTTCAAGTCCTTGTGTCCGCAATCCGGAAACGACATCAAGTCTTTGTGATTCTGATATCTTCCGCCCGCGAGCGAAGCATCGAGTTCTTTGGTGTTGAGGCGGTCACGCAGTTTCTTCTGCATCTCGCGTGGCATCTCATGGTCGTAGATGACGCGCACGGCTTCGCCCTTCTTGCGACTGTTCACACCCAGGGCGATCTTTTCCATTGTGCCAAAGTCGGCATCGTTGTCCATCTCCATCTCGGCGTCCTTGGTAAACTTGAAGCTGTAGGCGCGGTAGGTGCTTTCCTTGAAACCGAGGAAGACAAGGGGCAGACAGTAACGGATGACGTCGTCGAGATACATGATGTTGTCGAAGCCGTCGCTGGAAGGTATCTTCACCCATCGTCCGTATATGCGGTCGGGCACTTTGACGATGGCATATTTCTTCTTGTTGTCTTTCTTCTCGCATTTCTCTACGATGAGGTAGATGCGGTTGTCTTCCAGCACAGTGAGGTCTTCTATTTCTGACAGCCAGATGGGGTTGACAGAACCATTGAGCTTGTCGTAGAAGAACTGCGACAGGAAGTCCTTCTGCTCGTCGTTGAGGTTGGCTTCGGTAACGAGGCGAATCTTGTGGGTTTCCAACTCTTCGAAAACTTTATCCACCGCCTCAGTATATTCTTTCGAATAAGATTCATTGAGCTTATTGATGGTTTTGAGTGATTTCTTGATCTGCTGTTCGGTGTCTTTGTCGAGCTTGCGTTCCAGCATGCGGTTGAGTGATGCCACTCGTACACGGAAGAACTCGTCGAGGTTGTTGGAGTAGATACCGAGGAAAGAGAGTCGTTCCAACAGGGGGACAAACTCTTTTTCTGCTTCCTGTAGGATGCGATGGTTGAAATACATCCAGCTCACGTCGCGTTCTACATATGCTTTTTTCATGACTTCCTGTTTTGTCATAATCTTGAATTGTTTGTTTTTTTGTTTGCAGAACTTTTCAGAAGAATTTTCAAGAAGTTATAGAAGTTAAAGAAGTTATCACTCCCTTCGGTCGTTAGAAGTTAAAGCCAACAGCTTTTCTTGCTCAAATTCTTGAGAGCTATTTCTGCTTCTTTTGCTGCTGACTACTTCTTTTCCAGCTTCAGGTCTTTCTTCTCTTGCTTTGCCTTGGCTGCATCTTTCTTCTCCTGCTTCTGTTCCTTCTTTTCTTTTTTAAGAGCATCGGCTTTCTTGCCTTTGGGAGCATCGGCTTTCTTGTCTTTGGGATTGTCCTCTTTCTTGTCCTGCTTCTTCAGGTCTTTCTGTGGGACAGGGGCAGCTGTTGCATTGTCGGCAGGCTTCTCGAGTACCAGGAAGTCGGTATCGCCGTCGATGAAGTGCAGAGCTTTGCGGAATGTCTTGCTGGTTCCGGCAGGAACGATGATGTCGTGCAGTTGGTCGCAGTCGTCGAAGGTGTGGCGGCTCAACTTGGCAGGAACGCCTGCGAAGGTAATCTTCTTGAGCTTGTCGCACTCGGCAAAGGCATAGCTTTTTACCTCCTTCACGCCTGCGGGTACATAAACGTTATCCAGTTCATCACAATCGTAGAAAGCATCGTGTTCTATTTCTTTCACGCTGTTGGCAATAATGATGTTCTTGAGTTGCTTTTTGCCGCGGAACGCCATTTCGCCAATGGTTGTCACTCCCTCTGGAATGTGGAAACTCTCAGCTTGGCTCATGCAGTAAACGAGGCGCTTCTTGTCGGCTGTGTAAACGGCATCACCGTCAAACTCGAAGCTGTCGCTGTCGATTTTCTGCAGGGCGAGGTTGAGTACTAAACTTTCAAACTTTCCGTCCTTTTTGGATTTCTTCTTGAGAATCTCTAAGATTGCTTTCTTGTTCTCTTTCATCTATTCAGAATTTAAAATGTTTTGTCTTTGTAATCCGGGTGCAAAGTTACAACGATATTTAGAAAGAGTGTGCGTAAAAGCAATTACATGTTTGTGACGATGATGTTACAAAGGTGTTACATGGAGGGAAAGGCAGGAGTTAAGGGAGTTAAGACAACAGTCTTCTTGTGAAAGATGTGGAAATCAGGTTAGAGTGGTCAACTAAAATCGTAAAACCATCATCTGTATCCTGAAAACCACCAGAAAAATCTATGTTCTAAAGTTTGGAACTTATGTTCTAAAGTTTGGAACTCAAGTTCTAAAGTATCGAACTTATGTTCTAAAGTTTAGAACATAGATTTTAAAGCGGAAAGAAAACATTTTTATTGCTGTTAAGACAAGAATGAATAGGTGGTATTTTAAATTGTTACGCTTTTGTAACATCTGTGTTGTAGAATAGAAATATAATAGTTGTAACTTTGCACCCGAACGACCGAAGGGAGTGATAACTTCTTGAAAATATCATTGTAGAATAATATATAATTAATGTAAGATATGAACAAAAAAATGATGACCATGCTGTTGCTTTCAATGATGACAGCGGCAGTTTATGCTCAGAACGATGAAGAGGAGGTAGACAGAATACCAAAGATCGGCGGAACCATTCGCTCGAAGTATGAATACCAAACCGAGGAGGGCGAGGGACGCTTCGAGGTTCGTACAGCCCGTGTCAGTGTGTCGGGAAATGTGACCAAGGAAGTGAGCTACAAGGCAGAGATTGACCTCTGCGATGAGGGAAAGATCAAGATGCTTGATGCCTACACACGCATCAAGCCCTGGAGTACCCTGCAGTTTACCATCGGTCAGGAGCGAGTTCCTTTTACCATTGATGCTCACCGTTCTCCCCATCAGCAATATTTTGCCAACCGTTCGTTTATCGCCAAGCAAGTGGGTAACGTGCGTGACGTGGGTGCAGAGATAGGTTATACATGGAATGTCGGTTTCCCCATCGTGGTGAATGCCGGTGTGTTCAACGGATCGGGTCTTACCAATCAGAAGGACTACTGGACCAAGGGCGTCAACTATTCTGCCAAGGCACAGTTCCTCTTCCCGAATGTCAACCTGGTGCTGAGTACTCAGAAGATCAAGCCATCCGACGTGACAGTGAATATGTATGATGCTGGTCTTACCTTCCACTATGGTGGTTTCATCGCCGAGGTGGAGTATCTCTACAAGCATTATTCTCATAACGCCTTCCACGATGTGCATGCCTTCGATGGTTTTGCCTGCTACAACATCCCTGTTCGCACACGACTAATCAAGAAGGTTTCGCCCTTGATGCGTTATGATTTCATGAGCGACCACAGTGACGGTTCCCGTTACAATGCGACCGACGACGATCTGGGCGAGCTGATCATCAACGACTATAAGCGCCATCGTGTCACGGGCGGTGTTACGCTGAGTCTGTCGAAGCCGTTTATCTCCGATATCCGCATCAACTACGAGAAGTATTTCTATCGTGAGGGCGGTATTGCCAAACCTTCGGAGAAAGACAAGATAGTAGTAGAGTTTATGACTCGTTTTTAGTAAATATGTGTTTTTCTGGTTAATACGAAAATGTGCGTGTGCTTGTCCGTTGATGGTTGAGCACACGTTTTTTATTCGGGTAAGTGATGCTTTTTGAAAGGAAAAATTTGGGAGATAGAAAAGAATGTAGTACTTTTGTTGAGGGAAAGGGGAGAAGGATAGGGAAGGCTTTAACTTCTAACGACCGAAGGGAGTGATAACTTCTTTAACTTCTCTAACTTCTTGAAAAAAACTTCTTGAAAAAAACTTCTTGAAAAAACTTCTTGAGTAATAAATCGAAAATGAAAGAAAACAACAAGATAGCGGGTTCTGTCAAGGCCATAGCCTTTGATGCCGACGATACGCTGTGGGCATTGCAGAACTATTTTGAAGACGTAGAGGACGAATACTGTGACTTGCTTTCAGACTATGGAAGCAAGGAGGAGATATCTGCCTCGCTCTTTGAGACAGAGAGCGGTAATATGGAAGACTTGGGGTATGGCGTGAAGGCCTTTACCATCTCGCTGGTGGAGAATGCCGTGAAGGTGAGTCAGGGCGAGGTGCCAGCCAAACTGATAGGACGAATCGTGGAGTTGGGCAAGACTTTGCTGAGGCTCGATGCCCGTCCTTTGGAGGGCGTGGAGGAGACGCTGGCAAGGCTCAGACAGACGCATCATTATAAGCTTGCGGTATTCACCAAGGGTGAGTTGCAAGACCAGGAGAACAAATTGTGGCGTTCGGGATTGCAACGTTACTTTGACGTGGTGAGCATCGTGAGCGACAAGACGCCCGAGGCTTATCGAAGACTCTGCCGTGAGTTGGAGGTAAAGCCCGAAGAGTTGGTCATGGTGGGCAACAGTTTCAAGAGCGACATTGTGCCTGCATTGAAGATAGGTGCCTCGGCTGTTCATATACCTTTTCATACAACATGGGCGCATGAAAAAACGGAGGAGTTCGCTCACGAACGCCTCCGTCGTATTTCCCGTTTCGAGGAAATCATGGATATCTTGTAAAAAGTTTTTAGTCTCGGTGAATCACGGTGCCACTGGCCTGATGGGTGGCGAGAACCAGCACCTCGGCTATTTGAACATGCTCGGGAGCGCAGGCGGCATAGAATGCCACGTCGGCAATGTCGTCGCCCGTCAATGGCTCGATGCCACGGTAAACATTGTCGGCACGCTGGCTGTCGCCATGGAAACGGATGTTGGAGAAATTGGTCTCCACCAGTCCCGGCTTGATGTTGGTAACGCGAACGCGGGTATGAGCTACGTCGATGCGCAGACCATCGGTGATGGCTTTTACTGCACTCTTGGTGGCACAGTACACATTTCCGCCCGCATAGGCAGCATCGCCAGCCACACTTCCGATGTTGATGACATGACCACGATTGCGTTCCACCATGCCGGGAACGATGAGTCGGGTCATGGTGAGCAGACCTTTAATGTTGGTATCTATCATTTGGTCCCAGTCGTCGAAGTCGCCTTCGTACTCTGGTTCCAGGCCTCGTGCCAGTCCTGCATTATTGATCAGGACATCGATGTTGCGCCATGTCTCAGGAATATAGTCAACAGCCTTGCGAGCCGCTTCTCTGTTGCGCACGTCGAAAGCCAGTGCCAGCACTTGGACACCTTCCTCTTCGAGCTCCTGTTTCAGAATTTCCAATTTGCCTGTGTTGCGGCCTGTGATGATGAGGTTGTAGCCTCCTTGTGCGAATCTTCGGGCGCATCCTTCGCCAATACCGCTTGTGGCGCCTGTGATAAGAGCTATTTTTCTTGCCATGATTATTATGTTTTTGGTTTAATGTTTTTAACTACAATATCAGGATTCTCACTTCGGCATTGCCCATTTTCTCGATCTCGTTCATCGGCCGGCGGAAGTAAACACTCTGCAGGGCTTTGTTGATGATGCCATGACCAACGGCAAGAATGGTCTTGCCGGGATAGGTGACGCGAAGCCAGGTGATGAAGTTTTGAGCCCTCGACTTCATGCTTTCTATCGACTCGATATCGTCGGGCCAGTCTTTGGGGTCTTGGGGCAGGGAAGGGATAAACTTGCCAGTGAAACTTCCCCAGTCGCGTTCGCGCAGCAGAGGAGTGGTAATCACCTCGGCATGATGGGGACGGGCTATGATCTCGCAAGTCTGAATGCTGCGCTTCAGGTCGCTCGATACGAATACGTCGATGGGATGGTCGGCCATGCGGGCTGCCACTTCTTCTGCCTGGGCAATACCTTTGTCATTGAGTTCGCCTGGTGTCTGTCCCTGCATGATGTGGGCTGCATTGTCGACAGTCTCGCCATGACGAACCAAGTATAATGTTGTTGTCATGTAGATATCTATAGTTTTTGCTTACAAAAGTACTAAAAAAAATAGATTTACCTGTCTATTAAACTGTTTTTTCCTTCGTTTTTCCGAAAAAAGTAGTAACTTTGCATCATTATATAGATAAATAAGGTAGTGATTGTAGTCGATAAGTCGAAAGCATTACCAAAAATAACAGTCAGAATGATGCATAGATACAAAACTCTCATACTCCTCGTCTTTGCCGTTGTCCTGCTTGCCGCCTGCAAGAAAGGACCACGCCCACCACGTCCTAATATCAACCTGCCCATCAGTACGTCGAAGCCTGCCAAGGGCGACCATGCCATCTACGGACTTGCCTGCATGGGATGTACCGACAGTGTGGTGGTGCTCTTGCCCAACAGCGGCGGAGACCCTGTGCGCTACAATATATTGGAGGCTACCCGACAGCATCAGGTGTTTGGCGATATAGAGATAGGCGACTGGATATGTGTGTTGCCGGTAGAGGGAGAGAAGAACCGTGCCAGAATGGTGGTGGATCTCGACAAGCTGAAGGCTACATGGACCTATCAGGTGATGCCCCATCTGCGTGACCTGAGTCATTTGTCACGCCGTCAGCAGGCACGCATCCTTGCCAATATGCCCGACAGCATCGTGGAAAACTATATGGTGCCACGCGAATATGGTTTCACACTCAAGCGGATGGGCGAGGCCCGATCGGTGGGCTTTGTCATGCAGAACAGTTCGGTGGAGGATGACAGTCCGGTGGAATATCCCGAAGTGCCACAGTATACAGAGTGGCATGCCTACAATGGCAAGCTGCTGCTTGTGAGGGGACGTTTCGAGATGCAGGGAGTCGTCTTCAACGAGAAGACTTCCATAGATACCCTCTCATTCGTCTATATGAAGAAAGACTCGCTGGTGCTCAGCGACTCGCAAGGCAAGACATACACTTATCACCGCAAGGCCAATGCCCATGAAGTGAATGCAGCAGCACGTGCCGCAGCACAGAAGCAGGCCAACAGAATGAAACAGGAACTGAAATAAAATGATAGACAAACCGACCATAGCCCGAATCATGGACGCCACCAACATCGTTGACGTGGTGTCGGAGTTCGTGTCGCTCAAGAAACGCGGCGTGAACTATATCGGTTTGTGCCCTTTCCATAATGATTCGCATCCTTCCTTCTCTGTCTCGCCCGCACGCGGCATCTGCCATTGTTTCACCTGTGGAAAGGGAGGCAACGCCATCAACTTCCTGATGGAGCTGGAACAGATGACCTATCCCGATGCGCTGCGCTGGTTGGCCAACAAATATCACATCGAGATCAAGGAGCGGGAACTGACAAGCGAGGAGAAGGAGAAGGAGAGCGAGCGGGAGTCGATGTTCATCGTCAACGAATGGGCATCGAAATACTTCGAGGACATCCTGCAGAACGATGTGGACGGACGAGCCATCGGTATGCAGTACTTCCGCAGCCGCGGATTCCGTGATGACATCATCCGCAAGTTCAGGCTGGGGTTTGATCCCAACAGCAGGACGGCCTTGTATGACGAGGCTATCAAGAAAGGCTATAACCCCAAGTATCTGGTGGCAACGGGCCTCTGCTTCAAGGTGGACAAGGACGAGGCCTCCAACAAGAGCGGAGAAGACAAGTATCTCGACCGATTCTCAGGACGAGCCATCTTCCCCTGGTTCAGCGTGAGCGGCAAGGTGGTGGCTTTCGGAGGTCGTGTGCTCGACAGCCGTACGAAAGGTGTCAACCAGAAGTATGTCAACTCGCCCGACAGCGATATCTATCATAAAGAACGGGAGCTCTATGGACTCTATCAGGCCAAGAAAGCCATTGCCAAGGAAAACTGTGTGTACATGGTGGAGGGCTACACCGACGTCATCTCCATGCACCAATGCGGTATAGAGAATGTGGTGGCCAACTCGGGAACGGCACTCAGTGTGCACCAGATAAGGCTCCTGCACCGTTTCACCAACAATATCGTGTTGCTCTATGATGGCGATGCGGCAGGTGTGCATGCTGCCCTGAGAGGTACCGACATGCTCCTGGAGGAAGAGATGAACGTGAAGGTGCTCCTGCTGCCCGACGGCAATGACCCCGACAGTTTTGCACGCAGTCATACGGCGAGCGACTTCAGAAAGTATATCGAGGAAAACCAGACAGACTTCATACAATTCAAGACCCATCTGATGCTCAAGGGCGTTACCGATCCAGTGAAGCGAAGCGAGGCCATCAACTCGATTGTGGAGAGCATCTCGAAGATAAAGAACCAGATAACGCGTGCTTCCTACATCACCGACTGCTCGCACCGACTGGGCGTGAGCGAGGCCATCATCGTGAATGCGCTCAACAACTTTGTGCGCAACGGTCTCAGCGAACAGGTGAAGGAAGAAAGACGGGCGGCAGGTCTGCGCGACCAGGTGGTGCAGCAGGCGGCGCAGACGGGACAGCAGATGGGAGGAACGACTCCCGAGGCTAAACTGCGCGAGGTGGAAGACCTCATCATACAGATCGTGATTCATCATGGCGAGGAACTCATCACCGTGAAAGACTCTGAGCAGCAGGATGTGGAGTTGCCCGTGGCACAATACATCATGCTCGATATGCAGGGCGATGGTTTCGAGTTTCACAACCCTATATATAATAAGGTGTTGCACGAGGCTGTGGAACATATAGGTGACGAGGACTTCAAGGCAGAGACCTACTTTGCCAATCATCCCGACCCTGTCGTGAGTCGGCTGGCGGGCATGATGACGGGCGAACAGGAGGTGTCGACAGCCAGTCTGCAACTCAAGTTGAACCCCGAAAAGCTCAGGCAGATGGTGTTTAAGGACATGCTGAGTTTCCGTACTCATTACATCGCCCAGCGCCTGGTAGAGGTGAGACAGCAGTTCGTGCAGAACCCCAACAACATGGAACTGATTGCAGAGTTCACCAAGTTGAAGCAGATGAACAGTCTGCTGGCGGCACAAGCCAACTTCATCTTTAACTAACGATGATGTGAAGTGCAGAAAGGGAAGTTAACTTCTATAACTTCCGTACATGTCAAACTTCAATGATATGATATATTTCCACTGGATATATTTATTAGTATATGCGCTGCTTACCATCCCCACCGTCGTGGCGGTACTGATGGACAATAAACAGCCGGCGAAGACCATAGCCTGGATTATGGTGCTGCTCTTTATGCCCTTTCTCGGCATCGTGCTCTATGTGTTTTTCGGGCAGGACATCCGTAAGCAGCGACTCATCAGCAACCGTTCCATGGACCAGCTCACCAAGCGCTCGATGCTGGAGTTTGCTGAGCAGGAGAACCTGCATCTGCCTGCCGACAGCCAGCCCCTGATGCGACTCTTTGCCAACCAGAACTGGGCGCTCCCTTTCAAAGACAATCAGGTGGAGATTTATACCGATGGCTATGGTTTCGTGTTCAGTCTGCTGCATGCCATCGGCAGGGCGGAGAAGCACATCCATATAGATACCTACATCATAGAGGACGACCCCTTGGGAAATCTGATAGCCGATGCTTTGGCAGACAAGGCCAGGCAGGGTGTGGAGGTACGTCTGATATATGATGATGTGGGCTGTTGGCGCGTCAGCGATTCCTTCTTTGAGCGTATGCGCGATGCCGGAATAGATGTTCATGCCTTTATGCCGGTACGGTTTCCTGCCTTTACCAGCAAGGTGAACTATCGCAACCACCGCAAGTTGTGTGTGGTAGACGGCAAGGTGGGATTCATAGGAGGTATGAACTTGGCCCTTCGCTATGTGAAGGGAAGAGGCGGAAGAGTCTGGCGCGACACGCATCTGCGCATAGAGGGAGGTGGAGTTTATGCCATACAGCGAGCATTCTTAGTAGACTGGTATTTCGTAGACCGCACGCTGATTACCGACCGTCGTTATTATCCACCTGTCGATGCGGCTATCCGCAACAACTGTCTGGTGCAGGTGGTGACCAGCAGCCCGGTAACTCCGTGGCCCGACATCATGCAGGGCTATGTGCGCATCCTGTTGCAGGCGCAGCACTATGTGTATCTCGAAACTCCTTATTTTCTTCCTACCGAACCCGTGCTCTTTGCCATGCGAACGGCGGCTTTGGCTGGCGTGGATGTCAGACTCATGGTGCCACGTCACAGCGATGCACGGCTGGTGGAGTGGGCTTCGCGGTCATACATGATGGAAGCCATAGAGGCTGGTGTGAAAGTGTACTTGTATGAGGCAGGTTTTAATCACAGCAAGTTGTTGGTGAGCGACGACAAGATATGCTCGTGTGGAAGTACGAATGTCGACTTCCGCAGTTTTGAGAACAACTTTGAGGCCAATGCCTTCTTCTTCGACACAGACATGGCCTTGCGAATCAAGAACATTTTTCTGGAAGATGAGGCGCACTGTCAGTTGACCGACGATGTGACTTATTACATCAAGCGTCCCTTCCTGAAGCGCCTCTTCGAGTCGACAGTAAGGCTCTTGTCACCACTGCTTTAGATGATTATCTGAAGATAGAGAAGTTGACACTGCCATAGCTTCTGTGTTCCAGGAAGCGGGGATGGTCGGAGAAGTCGTAGTTCTTGCCATGTTCGAAGACGAAGATGCCTCCCTCGTTGAGCAGGTCGCCTTCGAGGATGAGCTGGGGTATCTCGGGCAGTTCCTTGAGAGCATAAGGAGGGTCGGCAAAGATGAAGTCGAACTTCTGATGACAGCTCTTCAGGAAGCGGAACACATCGCCACGGATGAGCAGGTCGCTCTCATCGCCCAACTTCTTGAAGCACTGGCGTATGAAGTTGGCATGGTCTCTGTCGGCCTCGACACTTACCACCCGGCTACAGCCTCGTGAAACCAGTTCGAGCGAAATGCTGCCTGTGCCTGCGAAGAGGTCGAGGGCGACAGCATCCTCGAAGTCGATGTATCCTTGCAGTACGTTGAAGATATTCTCTTTGGCAAAATCGGTGGTAGGACGTGCCTTGAAGGTACGTGGAATATCAAAATGTCTTCCTTTATATTGTCCTGTTATGATGCGCATTCTTTTGTTGAGTGTGATGTTGGTTGATGTATGGTTTGAGTGAGGCCATCCCTCAGGGAGGGCTTTCCTACTTGCTGAGGTAGAGCGCCTGCAGATCGAAAGGAATGTTCTTGATTTCGGTAAGCGGTGCCCGGTTGAATTCGGCAGCAGGGTTGAGAAGGTAAGTCTTCTGAATGTAGAGCTTGGTGTTGTGGATGAACCAGTCCTTGTCCGGCACATCGCCCACAACGTGCAGCTCGTCTTTCTTCTGGTCCATACCGAGCAGTTTCCATACATATAGGATGAAGTAGATGGCGTCCTTGGCATGTGTGGTGGCATAGGAGTTGAAGAACTTGAAGCGGTTCTTGTCGAAGCAGAAGATGTCGAGTTTGCCGTCGTGGAAATAGGCGAACAGCTTCTTCTGTATGCCCACAAAGCTGCGCTGGTGCAGATGGTTCCATACGGGTTGCAGCACAGGAGTGAAGCGCACGTCGGCAAAGTTGTCCTCCATCACCGTTCTCAAGTCTTTGTTGAGAGGGAAGAGCGCCACGGCGTTGAGCTGAGGCTGTACTCTGTGCATGATGATGTCGCTCTCGTGCTCCTCGAAGCTGTACTGATAGAAAGTATCTTTCTGTTTCTCGTCGAACTCGTCGACAGGGACGAGCAAGACAGGGGTGTCGATGAAGAGGCGTGCCTTTCTGTAACCACGCAACAGCAGTTCGCTTTCCTTGAAAGCCTGTCTTAGGTTGGCTGCCATTGATACGCCACTCTTCATGGCATAGGGCTCGTATGTCACTTGGCGTTCGCCTTCTGCTACCGAGAAGCTGAGGCTGTTCTTGCCGGCACGGATGGTGAGCCGTGTCTGCAGAAGTTTCGTTGTGTTGTTGTTACCAGTTGCCTGCATTGTCGTTGTTTGTTGTGATGTCTCCAATTTTTAGTCCTGGGAACCTTCCTTCCATGTTGGCATTGTCGGTTTCCTGCTGTATGGCATCTTCGTTGAGGCCATCCAAGTATTCCTCGTAGGTGGCTCCACATTCCATGAGCGGTATCTGTTTGCCGTTCTTGGTCACGATGGTGGTTGCCGAGAGCGAGAATCTCTTGTTGTCAGAGAAGGGAATGTACTGCATTTCCCTGTCGAGCCATTTCCCCTTGATAAGCGTGGCGAAGTCGCCTGTGTAGGTTCCGTGCCGCCTCTTGTAGTTCTCCTCGGCAGTTCTAATCTTCATGAGCCTTTGTTTGACGGCCGTCTCCCTTTGTTCCTTTTCCTTCTGGAAGTGGATGGGTTGCCATACACTCAGCAGGCAGAGCGTCAAAACCACGAGCACACAGGCTGCCAGGATAGAATTGTTGCTTATTTTCTTTCTCATTTCAAAAAGTATTGTTACTTTTGCATGGTGCAAAGATACAATTTTTTTTTGAGTTATGGTCATCGAATCCCTAAAATATAAGATATTGCAACAGTTTGGCTTTGCTCCTACGCAGGAGCAGGGGCAGGCACTCGATACTTTTGTCAGTTTTCTGACCGACCGCGACCCTCAGTCAGTGATGATATTGCGAGGCAGTGCCGGTACGGGAAAGACCTCGCTTTCGGGAGCCATCGTGCGTACCCTGCTGCAGATACGCCAGAAGGTGATGCTCCTTGCCCCTACGGGCAGGGCTGCCAAGGTGTTCTCGCTGGGCAGTGGGGCTCCTGCCTATACCATCCATCGCCGCATCTACAGAGAGAAGGCTTTTGCCGGTGTTGACGGTCAGTTCAGTCTGAACGACAATCTTTATACCGACACGCTCTTCATGGTGGACGAGGCTTCGATGATAGCCAATATGGGGCTGGGGGGAACAACTTTCGGCAGTGGATGTCTGCTCGACGACCTGGTGAAGTTTGTGTATCAGGGACATAACGACCGCCTGTTGCTCATAGGTGACAAGGCACAGTTGCCCCCTGTGGGCGAGGAGGAGTCGCCTGCCCTCAGCGCATCGGTGATGGAGGGATACGGTCTGAAGGTTTACGAGTGCGACCTCAATGAGGTGTTGCGACAGAGTCAGTCGTCGGGCATCCTCTATAATGCCACCCTCATCAGACAGATGATAACCCATGATGCTGTGACAGGACTTCCGCTGATACGCTTCAAGGGCTTTGCCGATATCGTGATGATGCCGGGAGCAGAGCTGGTGGAGAGTCTTGGCGACAGTTATCATCATGTGGGGATGGACGAGACGATGGTCATCACCCGAAGCAACAAGCGCGCCAATATATATAATAATGGTATCAGGAACATGGTGCTCGACCGTGAGGAGGAACTCTCGTCGGGCGATATGCTCATGATCGTGAAGAACAACTATTTCTGGACAGAGAAGGAGAAGAAGGAGAGCGGGGAGGGAAGTGCCGGCGCTGTTCCTGCCTTTCTTGCCAATGGCGACAGGGCTAAGGTGTTGAGGGTGAGCAACTATATCGAGCTGTATGGGTTCCGCTTTGCCACATTGCTGTTGCAGTTGCCCGACTATGATGATTACGAGATGCAGGTGACGGGTATGCTCGACACCTTGCAGAGCGAGGCACCGGCCCTTACCCACGAGCAGCAGGAGGAGCTCTTCAGGCAAGTGGAGGAAGACTATCAGCACTTTGTGCCATTGAAGGCCGACCGCATGAAGTCTATTCGCCAGGATGCTTATTTCAATGCCCTGCAAATCAAGTACGCCTATGCCGTGACCTGCCATAAGGCACAGGGCGGACAATGGGCGCATGTATATGTGGACCAGGGATATATGACCGACGATATGCTTACTCCCGATTATATTCACTGGCTCTATACAGCCTTCACGCGTGCCACTGACAAGCTGTTTCTGGTCAACTGGCCCAAGGAGCAAACCTGCGAACCAACAGACCTGTAGGCGAATAAAGTAGATTTTCGGGCTTAAAAACTTGATTATTTGCATAAAAAGTCGTACTTTTGCAGCATTATAGATATGTACTGTGTTTTTTTAAAAAACCGAAACTTAAATAAAAGGAATAAATGGAACAGAAGAAAGTAGCCCTTATCACGGGTATCACAGGCCAGGACGGTTCTTACCTGGCAGAGTTGTTGTTGGAGAAAGGTTATGATGTTCATGGCACGATCCGCCGTTCGTCAGTCGACTATCGTGAGCGTATCGCCCACTTGGAAGGCAAGCCCAATTTCCATCTTCACTATGCCGATCTCGGCGACTCTATGAGTATCATCCAGGTGATGAACAAGGTGAAACCTACCGAGGTTTACAACCTGGCTGCTCAGAGCCACGTACAGGTAAGCTTCGACTCTCCTGAGTTTACTGCCGATGTAGACGCCACAGGTGTGCTCCGCATCCTTGAGGCCATCCGCCAGTGCGGACTGACAGATACCTGCCGTATGTATCAGGCTTCCACTTCCGAGCTCTATGGCAAGGTGGAGGAGGTTCCTCAGAATGAGAATACTCCATTCCATCCTTATTCGCCATATGCTGTTGCCAAGCAGTATGGTTTCTGGATTGTGAAGGAGTATCGTGAGGCTTACAATATGTTCTGCTGTTCGGGTATCCTCTTCAATCATGAGAGTGAGCGCCGTGGCGAGACTTTCGTGACACGTAAGATCACTCTTGCCGCAGCCCGCATCAAGCAGGGTAAGCAGGAGAAACTCTATCTGGGCAACCTGGATTCTTTGCGCGACTGGGGTTATGCCAAGGACTATGTGGAGTGTATGTGGCTCATCCTCCAGGCAGAGAAGCCTGAGGACTTCGTCATTGCCACCGGCAAGCAGCACTCTGTTCGTGAGTTCGCCCAGTTGGCTTTCCATTATGTAGGTATCGAGCTGAAGTGGGAAGGCAAGGAAGAGAACGAGAAGGGTATCTGCGTGGAAGGTCCTGAGGAGTTGATCGGCAAGACTCTCGTCGAGGTGTCTCCCGATTTCTACCGTCCTACCGATGTTGTCAATCTCTGGGGCGATCCTACCAAGGCAAAGGCCAAGCTCAACTGGAATCCCAACACCACTTCTTTCGAAGACCTTGTCAAGATCATGGTCGAGAGCGATATGGCCAAGGTTGCCGCCGAGGATGCCGGCCAGAAGGTTCGTTGCAACCTGGCTGAGTACTTGGAGAAAGGTATCGTGAAATAATCAAGAGTTTTATTTTTCAAGAATTAGAGAATTACAGAGTTCTATTTGGTATCTCTTTTTGAAGATAAATAACTGAACTTTCGCAAGTGGTTTAAGTACGGGCTGAAGGCCCAAAAGCTCCTAGCCCAGGGCATCGCCCTGGGTATAATAGCAATCAGCAAGGCGCCCTGTAAGGG
>ERZ1034723.482-NODE-482-length-21491-cov-4.030883_pt1 | contig 21491 bp, 20 predicted proteins | sample MGYA00520637_ERZ1034723 | MGnify/ENA primary metagenome ERZ1034723 (study PRJEB33766, sample SAMN09781719) | gut metagenome | biome: gut microbiome | host: Homo sapiens | place: Madagascar | study: EMG produced TPA metagenomics assembly of the PRJNA485056 data set... | reverse complement strand
CGGCACCTTACCTCCTATGCAAAAACGGTTAAGTACTTTAGAATTTTAATTGCTAAACCAGAATCCCACTTCATCCAACGAATCCTACAGATCCATATAGATAACTACTTCATTCCCATCTTTTTCTATCAGTCCCTTTTGAACATAACTACGGAAATTTCGGATCGGATCTTCCCCATTACTCTTAAATCCCATCCAATCTTCTTCCCCGGTTATCTGTCGCAGTGCCTGACTGATCGCCGGATATGTAAACCGGCACTTAAATCTCATAACTTCCCTCAGCATACATCCTCCCAAATATGTCTACTTACTCGTCCCAGTTATGATATACAGCCTGAACATCATCATCCTCATCTAACAGATCCAGAATACGGTTCATCTTCTTTATATCTTCTTCACTGCTTAATTCTACCCATGTCTGCGGAATCATTGTTACTTCTGCGGATGCCATAGGAATGTTTTCCTTCTCTAATTCTTCACGGACTGCACTGAAATCTTCCGGTGAAGTGATCACCTCGTAGCTGTCATCCTCATCCGAGAAATCTTCTGCCCCTGCATCCAGCGCCAGCATCATCAGGTCATCTGCGTCCATCTCACACTCTTCTTTATCAATAATGATCTGTCCCTTTTGATCAAACATGAAAGATACACAGCCGGTTGTTCCTACATTACCGCCACCCTTTGTGAATGCGTTTCTTACATTGGAAGCGGTACGGTTCTTGTTATCAGTTAATGTATCTACGATAATTGCCGTTCCGTTCGGTCCATAGCCTTCATATGTGATGGATGTATAGTTAACCGCTTCTGCATTGCCGGCTGCCTTCTTAATACCACGTTCGATGGTATCGTTTGGTACATTATTTGCCTTTGCCTTTGCAATCACATCACGAAGCTTAGAGTTGTTATCCGGATTCGGACCACCTTCTTTTACCGCAACTGCGATTTCTTTTCCGATGATAGTAAAAATCTTACCCTTTGCAGCGTCGTTCTTTTCTTTCTTATGCTTAATGTTTGCAAATTTTGAATGTCCTGACATTGTTTTCTCCTTCTATTTCTCTCATTCTTTTTCAACTATGGGTCTTTTAAAGTCCCTAAACCTTCAATATTGTATCACTCTTTTAACCGCCTGTAAAGATTCTGTCCGGAATGTAACTCTTCCGACTATAGAATCGATTTCGTCATATTTTAGTAATCAGCCACCCGATCACCGGAATGGTGACAACCGACAGTGCCGTTGATATAAATACTCCGACTGAAGCCAGTCTGACATTCCCCTTATACTGACTGCTTAACATAACTGCCAGCGAGGCTACCGGCATTGCTGCCGTCATCGTTGCAACTCCGATCAGCAGACTGTCTGTTGTTATCAGTTTTATCAGAAAATATGTAATCATCGGAAGTACGATCAGACGCAGGAAGCTCATCCAATAGATCCGCCCTTCCCGGAATACTTCCCTTAACGGAACCTCCGCCAATGACGCTCCAAGCACCAGCATAGACAGCGGAGTTGTTAATGTTCCCACAACATCCAGCGTCTGCTCCATTACCTGTGGAACATGAAGCCGGACGGCAAATATCACCAGTGCCAGCACAGATGCTATGATTCCGGGGCTCAACAGCTTCTTCGGATCAAAGCCGGATGTTTGCTCCGTTCCATCGGATATCAGAATAATTCCATATGAAAAAGCCAGCAGATTGAATGGCAGATTGAAGATGGCCGACAGAAAAATTGCTTTTGTGCCATATAATGCCTCCATGATCGGATATCCCATAAATGCACAATTACTGAAAATCAGCATAAACTGATAGATGCCTCGCTGCTCCTTCGGTGTACGGCTGAGCCGGGTAAGCACCCATGCAAACCCGATCATCACTGCGTAGAAACCCAGGCCGGCCAGAAAGAAATGAAACACCTCCGAAAGACTTCCCTTGTCCATGTTCTCGAACACAGACGCGAGAATCAGTGCCGGCAATGACACATGTACTACCAGTCCGGAAAGTTTTCCGTTTGTTTTGGAATCGATCATGCCTTTTTTAGCCAGTCCATATCCCAGGATCAAGAGCAGAAACAGCTCCACCATCGTGTCGACCACAACCATCATATCCATTATTTTTCTTTATCCTTCGTGTCCTCTTTTATTTTGGTTACTTTTACCTGGACGATCATCTTGTCATGAATATCGATCGGTTGGAATGAATATCCCTGATATATAATATTGATCTCTTCATCTTCCAACGGAAGTCTTCCAAGCTCATACAGCAGAAAACCATTCAGTGTCTCGATATCCTCATCCGGAAATTCTATATTCAGCAGATCAGCTATTTCATCCAGCCTTGCCATTCCCCGCATCAGATAAGCATCCTCCTGACCAAGCTTAATGATATCATGCTCTTCTTCATCATATTCGTCTAGAATATTTCCGACAATCACTTCCAGAATATCCTCCATTGCCACGATGCCTTCTGTCTGTCCATATTCATCTACAACAATGGCCATATGTATCTTTTTCGTCTGCATATCCTTAAACAGCTTACTGATCCGTTGCGTAGGATGCACAAAAAACGGTTCTCTGGCAATCTCCGTCAGACTTGTCTCTTTATCCTTTATGTAATAACGCATGGCGTCCTTTAAATGCAGGACTCCGATAATATTATCCAGATCTTCCTCATAGAGAGGATATCTGGAAAATCCATTTTCAAGCATAATATTCATAGCTTCTTCCAGACTCAGGGCTGCGTCAATCCCCTCTACTTTCTGTCTGGAACTCATAACATCCCTGGCTTCCTTATCGCCAAATTCGAAGATATTATTGATCATTTCCGCTTCATCTTCCAGAATCACACCCTGTTCGTGTCCTTCCGTTACCATGGATCGGATTTCATCTTCTACCTGTTCTTCATAATTGGTTTTGTTACGGAATATCTTCCGAAACAAGCGACTGGGACCATTTTGGCTCATCTATATGTTCTCCTTTCACACAAGCTCCTAATAAATATTATCATTATCAAAATATCACGTTTTTCCTTATTCCGTCAATTCCCTATGTAAGTTCCAGACTGATCATAAGGGCATCATCCACCTGCTGCATGATTTCATCATCCAGATGACAGACCTTCTCACGCAGTCTTTTTTTATCAATTGTACGAATCTGTTCCAATAGTATGATCGAATCCTTAATAATCTCACACCGCCGGCAATCCAGCTCAATATGTGTCGGAAGCTTTGCTTTCGTCATCTTACTTGTAATAGCCGCAACGATCACCGTAGAGCTGTGACGGTTGCCTGCCTCATTCTGTATTACCAGTACCGGTCTTACGCCCCCTTGTTCCGAACCTATGACCGGCCGCAAATCTGCATAATAAATATCTCCACGTTTAATAATCATGTTTCACACTCCAGACTTTCTTTACTGATTAGAGTATTTCCAAAGTTATCCGGAGTATACACCGTTTTCATTTCTTAATTATTCCATACATTCTCATTCCACTGATACGGAGTCTCTGCCAGATAATCCAGCACACCTGCCCGCTGTCCGTTTAATGTATAAATACGTGGAATTCTTCTGGTCATACCACATACAAACTCATAATTAAAGCTTGCACTTGCATCTGCGATTTCCTCGACCGGAATCATTTCTTTTCCGTCTCTGCCAAACAGAGTGACCACATCTTCCACTTCTACACCCGGAATATCCGTTACATCGACCATAAACTGATCCATGCAGATTCTTCCGATGATCGGTGCTGACTTACCATGGATCAAGACTCTACCCTGATTGGACAGGGCCCGTTTATAACCATCTGCATATCCGACCGGGACTGTTGCTACCCGCGTTTCCTTCGATGTTACATACGTCCATCCGTATCCGATTCCCGTACCGGCCGGTACGGTTTTCAGATATGTGATCTTGCTGCGAAGTGACATTGCCGGAATCAAGGCCGCACTTTCTTTTTCTACTTCCTCTGACGGATATAATCCATAAGTACTGATACCGGAACGAACCATATCCAGTCCCAGATCTCCGCATTCCATGATTGCCGCACTGTTTGCCGCATGCCGGATAGGGAACCGGACACCTTCTGATTCCAGAGCGCCAAGTATATACCGGAACTGATTTAACTGGTATTCAAACGCATCCTTATTTCTCTCATCCGCCTTTGCAAAATGCGTAAATATACCCTCCAGTTCAATGCCGGGAAGCTCTGATATCTTCTTAATATCTTCAATCGACTCATGAGTACATGAGAATCCGATCCGGCTCATACCAGTATCTATTTTAATATGTACCTTTGCCTTCTGGCCCATACGCATCGCAGTCTCCGACAATCGGCAGGCATCCTTCAGGCTGAAAATATTAATTGTTATCTGATTCTCTATCAGCTCCTCAAACTCCTCCGGCATGCAGGCTCCAAGTACCAGGATCGGTGTCCGGATTCCATATCTTCTAAGCTCCGCTCCTTCTGCCAGATGAGCTACCGCATAATAATCTGCCAGGTCCTCCAAAGCCTTTGCTACCGCAACCGCTCCATGTCCGTATGCATCCGCTTTTATGACTGCCAGCAATAGTGTGTCCGGCCGGATATGCTGCCTCATTTCCATTATATTATGCCGAATGGCATCTAAGTCCACTTCTGCCTGTACATTATACCATTTCATGATAATTCTCCTGCTTCCCTTCTATATGATGAATATCCCGTAATACGGACTCCAGTCCGCTGATAATATCGCCTGCCAGCATGGATGCGGCTCCCCGCAGCTCCGACGCCCGGTCCCCGGCCAGTCCATGAAGAAAGACTCCGCTCTTCGCTGCCTGTGGAAGTGTAAGTCCCTGCGCCACCAGTGCTGCGATCATTCCCGTCAGCACATCCCCTGAACCGCCGGTCGCCATTCCGTCATTGCCGGACAGATTCATATATGAGGATTCCTCATCCGGTACCGCCACTACGGTGTGTGCATCCTTCATGACACAGATCACCTGATTCTCCTGTGCAAACCGCCGGGCTTCTTCCCACGGGCATTGCTTCAGGTCTCCGATCCTTCGGCCACTGATCCGTTCCATCTCCTTCATATGCGGTGTCAGGATCATTCCTGCGGATGCTGTTCTTTGTTCTCTCCACGCGGCATTTTCCGACAGAATCGTAATCGCATCTGCATCCAGAATCACAGGACATTCCGCCTGCATGCCCCGGCTGACCAGTCTGTGCCCGGTCTCATCGGTACCAATACCCGGTCCCAGTACCATGCAATCTGCCCATCCGGCTGCTTCCGTTATCATAGCTTCCGCTTCCTCTGCACTCTGATACACCTGAAGAAGTGCCTCCGGAAGCTTCTCCTGTATTGCTTCCCGGTTATTGATATGTGTGACCACCTTCACCAGTCCGCATCCGGTCCGGTAAGCAGCCTCTGCACTCAGCAATGCCGCTCCGCATACCGTCTCGCTGCCTGCAACTATAGCCACCTTACCGAAGGTACCCTTATTGCCGCCTGACTTCCGTACCGGAAGCAGACATTTCAGTTCTTCCGGTTCATATGCATAGCATGCAAAGGACTGCTTTTCAAAAACAACTGCCGGGAATCCGATATCCGCAGTAATCACATCCCCGCAATAATCCGGCCCTTCGTTCAGAAGCTGTCCGGTTTTCATGCAGCCGAATGTCACTGTCAGATCTGCCCGGAATGCCGTCCCATACAAATGGCCGGTCGTGCTGTCAATGCCCGACGGCATATCCACGGCACACTTCAATCCGCCAAGTGCATTCAGTGCCTCCAGCACTTCTTTCTGCGGTGACACGATCTCCCGATGCAGCCCGACACCAAACAATGCGTCGACCACCACGTCATATCTTGAGTGTTTCCATTGTTCCATCTCTTCTGTTGTAATTCCTTCTTTTATATCCATATGAAGCTGTTGCAGAATATGTTTCTGTTGCTGATACTGCTCCGATTCCCGTTTTAAACCGCCCACCTGATACACATCCACACTGCAGCCACGTTCGGACAACAGCCGTGCAATTGCCAGTCCGTCTCCACCGTTATTTCCGCCTTCCGTAACGACCAGAACCGTGGGTGCATAATGATAGCCAAACAGATCCAGTTCTTCCATATAATCCATCAATACCTGTACCACTGCCAATGCCGCCCGCTCCATCAGTACCATGGACGGAATTCCGATTTCATTGATCGTGCAGGCATCCACCGCCTGTATTTCTGTTCCTGTTGCAATTACTTTCATGATTTCAGTCTCCTTTTCTCCTCATCATAAGCTTATGATATGGATTTGTCAAACCCCTGCTTTTCCCTTGTATCTCCACATCTTTCTATGATATAATTGTGAAGTATATGAGTTAAAAGATTGGAGGAAACATCCATGATTCTGGCATGCCAGTCAGTTTCCAAGTCATTTGGAGTAAAGGAAGTATTAAAAAACATTCAATTTCACATAGAAGATCACGAAAAAGCAGCACTTGTCGGCATCAACGGTGCCGGAAAATCAACCTTACTTAAAATCATTATGGGGGAAGAATCCGCTGATTCCGGTCAGGTAACACTCGGTAAAGACAAGACCATCGGTTATCTGGCTCAGCAGCAGGAGCATTCCTATCAGCATACGATTTATGAAGAAATGCTTTCCGTAAAGCAGCATATCATCGAACTGGATCAGCAGATCCGTGATACGGAAGCTGCCATGAAACATGCGGAAGGTGACGAGCTTGCCAAACTACTGGACACCTATACCCGTCTGAACCACGAGTTCGAACAGTCCAACGGCTATGCCTACAAGAGTGAGATCAACGGTGTATTAAAAGGACTGGGCTTTCAGGAATCCGATTATGATACCGGAATCTCTACCCTTTCCGGCGGTCAGAAGACCCGTGTGGCTCTTGGCCGTCTACTCTTAAGTCATCCGGATATTATATTACTGGATGAGCCGACCAACCATCTGGATATGGACTCCATCTCCTGGCTGGAAACCTATCTGACCAATTATGACGGAGCAGTGCTGATCGTATCCCATGACCGTTATTTTCTGGACCGCATTGTTACCAAGGTCATTGAACTGGAATTCGGCACCAGCCGTGTCTATAACGGAAACTACAGCTATTATGCTTCCAGACGGGAAGAGATCCGTGCCAGTGAGATGAAAGCCTATTTAAACCAGCAGGCAGAGATCAAGCACCAGGAAGAAGTCATCACCAAGCTGAAGTCCTTTAACCGTGAGAAATCCATCAAGCGTGCAGAAAGCCGGGAAAAGATGCTCAGTCACATTCAGGTGCTGGATAAACCACAGGAGATTCGGGATGCCATGCGCATTCGATTAGAACCGGAGGTTGAAAGCGGAAATGACGTTCTGCTGATCGAGCATTTGTCTAAATCCTTTGGCAGTCATTGTCTGTTTGAGGATCTGTCCATGGATATTAAGCGCGGAGAGCGGGTAGCCCTGATTGGAAACAACGGAACCGGTAAAACTACTATATTAAAGATCATCAATAAATATCTCCCGAAGGATGCCGGACGAATCGTCCTCGGATCCCGGGTAAAGATCGGATATTATGATCAGGAGCATCAGGTCCTTTCTCCTGAAAAGACAATCTTTCAGGAAATCTCCGATGCTTACCCTGCATTGACCAATACACGGATCCGAACCGTGCTTGCCGCCTTCCTTTTCACGGGAGATGATGTATTTAAGCAGATCCATGACTTAAGCGGCGGTGAACGCGGACGGGTATCCTTAGCCAAGCTGATGCTCTCCTCTGCGAATCTGCTGATACTTGATGAGCCAACGAACCATCTGGATATCACATCCAAAGAGATTCTGGAATCAGCACTCTGCAGCTATACCGGAACTGTCCTTTATGTGTCGCATGACCGGTATTTCATTAACAAAACCGCTACCAGAATCCTGGATCTGACCGACCGGCATTTGAATGAATATAAGGGGAATTATGACTACTATCTGGAGAAAAAGGAGCTGGTGGAACGCCTGTATCAGGAGAGTCTCAACGGAAACTCTGCCGAATCTGCACCGGCTGCCCCGATACCGGATACAGCTTCCGAATCAAAGCTGGACTGGAAAGCCCAGAAAGAGGAGCAGGCCCGGATCCGCAAACGGGAAAACGACCTGAAAAAGCTGGAAGATAAGATTGAAAAACTGGAAACCCGCTGTCAGGAGCTGACAGATGAAATGTGCCTGCCGGAGGTTGCCGTTAATGCCGCCCGGTGCATGGAGCTTGCAAAAGAAAAAGAAGAAACAGAAGCCGCTCTGGAATCTTTATATGAAGAGTGGGAAACTTATGCTGATTAATCAGTATATCGGAGGTTTATTATGAAATTTGGAACTCAATTAAACAAACATAAAAATCTGGTTTTTTTATGCATCCTTGCAACCGCAATCCTGAGCCTTTTTATTATTTTTACCAATCTCTATACAAAAGATCTGTCAGGGCATCAGGCTAATATTATCTTTAATAAGGGGGACGATTTTTTTGCCGACTATTTTAATGTCACCTACTATTCCAAGGATTTAGACCCATATCACTCCACGTATAACGGTGCCGCAGAAAAAGCCTACTTCCCTCTTACCTATGTTATTTTCCACTGGTTCAGCCAGTTCATTGATTATGACTCTCTGGAGGTGCCAACTCCGACGGCTCATATGCAGATCCTGTCTGCTATATTGATCATGTCCGGATTCTGTCTGATTCTTTTTCTGGCCTTAGAACAGTTATCTGATTTGAAACGGGGATATCGCTATCTATTACTCCTGTGTTTTGCATTATCCGGTATCTTCCTATTTTCATTTGAACGCGGAAATTCTATACTGATCGCTGCCGGATGCATGGTTATCTTTCTCGCCACATATACATCTAAGAATCCGGTTCTTCGCGAACTCGGTTATATCGCATTGGCACTGGCTGCCGCTCTGAAAGGTTATCCCGCAATTCTAGGCTTACTGCTGATCTATCGCAGGGAATACAAAGAAGCCATCCGGCTGCTGATTTACGGTCTTGGATTTGCATTTATTCCGTTTAAGTTTCTGCCGGGCGGATTTCATGAGAATCTGAATATCTTCCGAGCGAATGTAAAGCTGAATTCAGAAGCCTATAGTTTCGTCCGAAATCCAAAGCTGGGACTCTATTATTTCCTTTCCTATGACTGTTCGGTCTTTCCGATATACAGAAATCAATGGAAACAGCTCTGAAACCAATTGTTTATACGACCTGTGCCATCAGCCTGCTGCTAAATATATTTCAGGACAGTACATGGAAAAAGACAGCCCTGCTGATCTGTATCACCTTACTTGTCCCTACTAACTGCGGGCTGTATTGTGCACTTTATCTGTTTCCTGTAATCGTCCTGTTCTTTAATGAAGAGAAGAAATGGTATGAGTTCATTTATGTTGTCCTATTTGCCCTGATTCTGAATCCGTTACAGATTATTCTTTGGCCAAGTAATCAAAATATCGGCTTATTACTGATCAATCTGGCAATTGTGATCCTCTTCCTCATGCTATTTGCAGAGGCCGCTTATAAAACTGTCCATTTCATTCATGAGCGGATTATCAAAAGGAAGCAGAACGTCATTTCTGAAGCCTGAATTATCGAAATATCCATGATTTAACAATCATCAATAACGGGCAAAAAAACAAAACGCAGACTGATCGATACCAGCCTGCGTTTTGTTTATCCTCTCCTGTTATTACAACAGATTCTTTATTTATGCTTCTTATCTCAGCTTCTTATTTCAGCTTCTGATCCAGCGTCTCACGGATTGCCTTGATGAATCCCTCACTTGATAATGCTGTCGGGTTCGGGATGCTTGTGATCAATGCCAGATCCTTCGTCATCTTTCCGGACTCAATGGTCTCTAAGGTAGCTGCTTCCAGTGCGTCTGCAAACCTGCCAAGCTCCGGAAGATCATCCATCTCGCCACGCTTTCTTAAAGCACCGGTCCATGCAAAAATCGTCGCTACAGAGTTCGTAGATGTCTCTTCGCCTTTTAAATGCTTGTAGTAATGTCTCTGAACTGTGCCATGAGCAGCCTCATACTCATAATAGCCTTCCGGTGATACCAGTACGGAGGTCATCATAGCCAGAGAACCGAATGCGCTGGATACCATATCACTCATAACGTCACCATCATAATTCTTACATGCCCAGATGAATCCACCCTTTGCTTTCATAACACGGGCTACCGCATCATCAATCAATGTATAGAAATACTCAATGCCGGCTGCCTTAAACTTCTCATCATACTCTGCATCATAGATTTCCTGGAAAATATCCTTGAATCTGTGATCATATTTCTTAGAAATCGTATCCTTGGTAGCAAACCACAGATCCTGCTTCGTATCCAATGCATAATTGAAGCAGCATCTTGCAAAGCTTTCAATCGACTTATCCGTATTATGAATACCCTGAATGATACCAGCTCCGGTAAAGTCATGAATGGTTTCCCGTGTAACGGTACCATCTTCTGCTGTAAATACCAGCTCTGCCTTGCCGGCACCCGGAACACGGATCTCTGTATTCTTATAAACATCACCATAAGCATGTCTTGCTAATGTGATCGGTTTCTCCCAGTTCTTTACGCATGGCTCGATTCCTTTTACAACGATAGGTGCACGGAATACGGTTCCATCCAGAGCTGCACGGATCGTGCCGTTCGGGCTCTTCCACATTTCTTTTAAGTTATACTCTGTCATACGTGCTGCATTCGGTGTGATCGTTGCACACTTAACGGCAACTCCATACTTCTTGGTCGCTTCTGCAGAATCAATCGTCACCTGATCGTTGGTTTCATTTCTGTATTCCAGACCCAGATCATAATACTCTGTCTTTAATTCAATATAAGGAAGTAATAATTCATCCTTAATCATCTTCCAAAGAATACGGGTCATCTCATCGCCATCCATCTCAACCAATGGAGTGGTCATTTTAATCTTTTCCATGTGTAGTCCTCCTGATTATCAAGTTTATCTAGCTTTTCATTTTACGCATAGTCTTTTCATTTGTCAAATCCTATGCCGGCTTTTGTCCGTTTTATTATAAATCTTACTCATCCTCGTCTTCATCCCGGTAAGCTTCATTGCCTTTGTCATTATCACCGGAACGGCGACTAACCAACAGCATAACCACCAGTACAATGATCGATACGATCAATATCACCGCTGCCAGCCAGGGTCTTACCTTATCTCCGGTTGCCGGTGATATCCATGCTATCATAGTTTCCCATGTATTCCACAGATTCATTTCTATCCCTCTCTCCTATCTCTGTCTTTCCGCTCTATATCGCTTATAATATTCCATATATTCTGCTGTGATCAGATTCATGCGAAACAACAGTTGCAAAATTTCCATATATTCTGTCTCACTGATTCCGGTATTTGCCAATGTCCGGATCTTATCATCCACCAGATCCTTATATTCCTTTGCCGTATATACCAGATTCCGCAGCAGGATACCCAGCTTATAAATATCTTTTACTATCTCCTGGCAATGTCCGTCCCTGGTCACCTGATCGTCTACCTGAAATACAGGCTGCAGCATGTCCAGTACAACCTTCGCTGATGTGTTGGTCAGATAAAGCCCATTTCCCAATTCAAACAGATTCTTATATATAACCGGTCGTCCATTGCGGTTGCCGGAGTGATAAGATGGCAGATATTTGGAAAAAATCTTTGACATCATCGTTTCTTTCCGAAACTGCGGATATTCCTCCTTCGTCCGGCATACAATCCCCGGATGATACAACAGTGTCGTGAACTCTGTCCGCGGCACTTCAATCTCACGGGTCTCCTTCTCCATGATCAGAAAATGTACCTTCCTCCGACTGATCCATATATAAGCAGGTGCCTGCAATACCTGATGCTGTTTCCATGAATCAATAATGATGCATTTGTGATCCCGCTTCACCTTATACTTATAAAAAACCTGCTTTAATTTCTTCTCGTCATAGGACTCCAGTGTTTTCTTACGTTCCTCTATCCTATGCCGGTCATCCTTTTCTGTTATTTCTGCTTCAGGCTTTGCATCTGTCTCTGTTTCTGTCTCTGCTTCAGACTCTGTTTCTGTCTCTGTTTCAGACTCTGCCACTGTCTCCGGCATGAGTTCCTCTGCATCCAGTTCTTCCGTCACAATTGAAAACTTCTGTACAATCACAATTGCAGCAATGCCTGCTGCCACACCGGCCAGAAACAGCCACATGGAATTCACTATAAAAGATACAACAATTCCACCAAGTCCTGCCAGCATAAGGACTGTGGTTCCTATAATATATAAACGTGTTTTCCAATCGCCGTTTTTCAGTCCTTCCAGAACTTTCTTCATAGTAACCACTCCCTCATCCCTGCTGTCTGCTGTATTTATGACTCGCGATTCTCATTTTCCGGTTTTTCCTGTTCCTTTGCGGCTGTCTTTAGCGTTGATGCATCCATTTCCTGATCAAGGACTGACATATCCGGGACAGATTTTTTCGTTGCACCCTTGAAGTTCCGGACTGCAACTGTCGCTTTATTCAATGGTATATTGGTACCGGCTCCGGCTATACAACCTCCCGGACAACCCATTCCCTCGATCAGACATCCGTTCTTCCGACCTGCTTTTGCCAGCATCAGTGCTTTCCTGCATTCACTTAGTCCCTCCGCATGTTCAATCTTCACTTCCACATCCGGATAATACTCCTTAATACATGACTGAATTGCATCCGCAACTCCACCGGCTACCGCATAACCACGTCCGGCTCCGGTTGCATCTTCCATCGGAACGCCCTGTCCGAAGTCATCAAATTCAATATCCTGTACAATGAACATTGCATCCAATTCTTCAAACGTAATAACAAAGTCAACATCACTCCGAACAGTTCTTCTGGATGCTTCCAGTTTCTTTGCCGCACACGGTCCGATAAATACCACCGATGCATTCGGATGCTCCTTCTTGATGATCCTGGCGGTAGCAACCATCGGTGTCAGTTCATTGGAAATCATGCTGATCGTCTCCGGGAAATACTTCTTGGCAAGCATTGCCCAGGATGGACAGCAGGAAGTCAGAAGGAATGGCTGCTTTCCACTGGCCACGGCCTCCACATAATGCTCAGCCTCTGCCATGGCTCCGATATCCGCACCCATGGCAACCTCATATACATCCTTGAAACCAAGCTTGATCAGGGCTGCCTTGATCTTTTCAGGTGTTGCATACTCACCAAACTGTCCGACAAATGCCGGTGCGATCTCTGCAATGATCTCCCGTCCGGACTTCATTGCACGGATCAGCTGGAACAGCTGGGACTTGTCTGCAATTGCTCCAAACGGACAGCTTACCATACACATACCGCAGGAAACGCATTTGTCCTCATTGATTTTCGCCCGGCCATGCTCATCGCTCTCAATGGCACCGACGCCACAGGCATCCGCACACGGCCGCCGCTTATTGGCAATGGCATCATACGGACAGTTGGCTTTACATTTTCCGCATTTAATACATTTATTCTGGTCGATAAAAGAATGACCGTTTACCCAGGTAATGGCATCCATAGGACAGACCTCCATACATGGATGCGCCACACAGCCCTTACACTGATTACTTACTTCGTAGATATTGTTTTCACAGGCATTGCATGCAGATGGGATAACCTGCATCAGCGGCGGTTCATAATATTTCTCATCAATCGCACTTTCTTCCAGCCCCTGTGTTACATGAACCGGTCTGTCCTCCGGGCGGAGAGACATACCCATAGCCAGCCGGACCCGCTCACTGGTAATCGCTCTTTCGCGATATATGTTATCGCAATATTGCGGCGTATGTCCCGGTGTTACTTTGTAGGGAATCGCCTCTATATCATCATTAATAGAATCCGAATCATATGCTACTTTTGCAATCTCCACAAATACCTGCTTCCGCAGTCTGCGAACATCTGTCTCTAAACCTCGCATCTTGAACCTCCACTCTTTTATGTCTTAATACATTTGGGATTATTATACCACCGTTCGCCCATGTCTGTCTATGAAAGAAGTTGCTTCTTCCGGCTGTCTTTCATCCGGTTGGGACTTGCTTTTTTCGCTGCAGGTCTTTATACTGTTTAATAGATTTATAAATGATGGGAGACAGATTCTTATGGCATACGTTTCTTCTATGACTTATGCAACCGAAGCACAATTTTTACAGGCAATTGAAGCAGCAAAGCTTGCACAGCAGAGCACACAGTCTGCTGCTGTTTCTTATGGTCGTGATTCTTCCGGTACATTTCAGCAGATGCTAAATACCAGTGCGGCATCCTACTCCTCCGGAACAGTGGTTTCCGGTCAGACGGTTTCATCCGTTGCCGGCGGCAATGTGACCTCTCCCGCAGATTTGGATGCTTATTTTCAGGAAGCCGCGAATACCTATCATCTTTCCGTTGATCTGTTAAAGGCCGTTGCAAAGCAGGAGTCGAATTTCCAATCCAATATCGTATCTTCTTCCGGTGCAGTCGGTATCATGCAGCTGATGCCTTCTACCGCAGCCTATCTGGGCGTTACGGATTCTTATGATCCGTATCAGAATATTATGGGCGGAGCAAAGCTGTTAGCTCAGTTATCTGAGCATTATCAGGGAGATCTTTCACTGACATTGGCTGCCTATAATGCCGGCTCCGGTGCTGTTGACCGTTATGGCGGAATTCCTCCCTTCGCCGAAACACAGAATTTTGTTGCAAAAATCAAGGCCAGCCTTGGCATATAGGCTGACCTTTTCTTTTTGTTGCTCGTTTCTTTTTCTATATCTAATGATGATAATTCTGCATACGCATCTCATATTCATCTGCGATCTGTTTGTATTTTCCGTAATCCTTCTCTTTTAACTCGCCGGAGCTCCGATACTGCTCTACCAGCTCCTGATACTCCTTCAGCGCAGTTCTCGCCAGATCCTTATAATTATTCTCCAGGTTCATCTTCAGCTCGTTTAATTTACCTTCCAATGCCTGCTTGGTTTTCCGTTTAACCATAGCCCCCCTGCCTTTCATTGCCTTACAACCATTCCCTATCCTATCGCTGTCTTATATCCTATGTCTTACCGCTTGTTTCTCTCGTACTTTGCCAGCGTATGCAATGCGTATTGCACACTGGCATACTGCTCTTCCAGGCTACCTGTTCCTGTTGATATATCCAGAGACGCTGCTATATCCGTCAGAAGAACCTCATTGATCGTATCCCGCATTTCCAGGAATACTTTCAGCTTATCCGTATAGGTATCAGCATCCAGAAACTGGATCAGCAGTGGATCCACACCCGCGGTCTCTGCTTCGTCTGCCCTCTCTGCCGTTCCTCCGGCTGCAGGCCGCACGGTCGACTGCTGATACACATCCTCCGTCTCCGATCCGACGCTCTTAATGCCTTCTGCATCGCTTCGGCTGATTCCGGTCTCCGGTTCCGGCACGATTTCCGGATAAACCCGTTCAAACCGGTACTGCTGTCCGGCGTTCGGATACTTCTCCCGGTCTACCGGCTCCAAAAACATCTCCAGCGAGCGGACATATACTATAAAATCTCCATATAATGCCTGATATACCACCATTTCCTCATTCGTCTCAGAATCATATGCCAGTGTCAGGATCTGGTACAGATTCCCCTTAAAATGACGATAACGTTGTCCCGGAACGGGACGTGATGTCTGACTCATATTAGCCCTTCCTTCTTTGCTCCATTTATAATACCTGTCACTTATTATAAGCTTTGCCTGTAGGTATTTCAAGTAAACAATTTTACATAAAGAATCTTGCCAAGTATTTCCCCTCTATTGTATAGTTAGATAATATTCTGGTGCAGGACGGCATTATCACTGATATTGTGCCGGGCACCGCAGACCTTCAGAATTACAATATCATTGATGTCGGTGTTTCCAATGCCTTTGCTATCTATACTGCGACCAGGCGAAGTGCTGAGCTTGCCGGAATCGGTCATATTACGGGTTCTATAGAAAAAGGAAAATCCGCCGATATGCTCGTCATCTCAGGAAATCCACTGGAGGATCTGCGTGCTCTGAGATACCCGGAAATGGTGATTACCAGAGGCACTATTCTCAATCATCCAAAGATCAGGAAGCGGAAGCAGGTGGAAACGGAACTGGATAAGTTCCTGTAATCACCTGTTTCTCCACCGGTCTCCTTACATCTGCACATTGAAAACCCCCATAATCTATATTATAATAATAATATCAATTTATGGGGGTACCTGCTTATGAAACTAACTTTTATTGGGGCTGATCACGAGGTTACCGGCAGTTGTCACTATCTGGAAATTGCAGGAAAACGATTGACTATTGACTGCGGACTGGAACAAGGAGCTGACATCTATGAGAATGAAGAGCTTCCCTGCGCCGCTGCTGATCTGGATTATGTATTTCTAACACATGCACATATTGATCACAGCGGTTATCTGCCATTCCTTTACTCACACGGATTCCGTGGCACCATTTTTGCAACCAAAGCAACCACCGATCTATGCCAGATCATGCTGCGTGACAGTGCTCACATCCAGGAGATGGAGGCAGAATGGAAGAATCGAAAAGCCAGACGTTCCGGTCTTCCTGAAGTGATTCCTCTCTATACTATCCAAGATGCAGAAAATGTCATTTCTCATTTTCATTCTTTAGACTATGATACTACTATTACCATCTGTGACGGAATTCAGGTGCGTTTTTCCGATGTCGGCCATCTGCTAGGCTCTGCCAGCATTGAACTGTGGGCTACCGAGGACGACCAGACCGTAAAACTGGCCTTTTCGGGAGATGTCGGCAATATTAACCAGCCGTTAATCCGGGATCCGCAATATCTTTCCGATGCCGACTATGTCATTATGGAATCCACCTACGGTGACCGGAATCATACTGCCACTCCCGATTATGTGGCATCTCTTACCCGCATTATCCGGGATACTTTTAAACGCGGTGGCAACGTAGTCATTCCATCCTTTGCAGTCGGAAGAACCCAGGAATTATTATATTTCATCCGTGAGATCAAGACACAGAACCTGCTTCCGGAATATCCGGATTTTGAAGTATTTGTAGATAGTCCGTTAGCTGTGGAGGCTACGAGTGTATTTAACCGTAATGTAGAGAGTTGTTTTGATGAAGAGGCCATGGCACTGGTCCGTCAGGGAATTAATCCGATCACCTTCCCTGGCCTGAAGACCTCCGTTACCAGTGATGAGTCGAAAGCAATTAATTTCAATCCAAATCCAAAGGTTATCCTCTCCGCTTCCGGAATGTGCGAAGCAGGCCGTATCCGTCATCATTTAAAACATAACCTGTGGCGTCCGGAATGTACGATCCTTTTCGTTGGCTATCAGGCAAACGGTACACTTGGCCGTGCCTTGCTGGAAGGTGCAAAGGCAGTGACACTGTTTGGTGAAACGATCGAGGTTACTGCTCACATTGAGAAACTGGATGGCATCAGCGGTCACGCCGATAAGGATCACCTGATCAAATGGTTGGAGGCAATGTCCCCTAAGCCGAAAAAGGTGTTTATTGTTCATGGCGAGGACAATGTCTGTGATTCTTTTACAGCCTGCCTGCGTGACGAGCATGGTTATGATGCAGAGGCACCATATACCGGTGCTTCCTTTGATCTTTTGACAGGCACATGGCTGAGTGACGGTAATCATATCCACAAGAAGCAGACCACCGTAAAAGAGAAATCTATCCGGGCTACCAATATTTATCTGCGTCTCGTTGCTGCCGGTCAGCGCCTGATTGCTGTAATCCGCCATAATGAAGGCGGTACCAACAAGGATCTGATCAAATTTACCGATCAGATCAACTCTCTTTGCGATAAATGGGATCGTTAACCAGTAGCCTAAAAAGTCCCTGCCGCATACCATATAGAAAAGGGTTCTTCGGTATGGTGACACATGGCTGCCGGTATTACCTCTGAACAACTACTATCTCCCAATCACATTATAAAAGCAGACTATGCACACCACAGTCATATCTATGGCCGTGGTGTGACAGTTGCTGTTCTGGATTCCGGTATTCAGCCACGGGCTGATTTTCTGTCTCTGCCGGATGCTTCTGCTCCATCCCGGATTCTGCATTTTGAAGACTTTGTCCATGCACGTTCACTGCCCTATGATGATGCCGGACACGGAACCCATATCTGCGGAAAAATCGCATCTTCTCATCCTATCGGTTCTGAATATCTCGGAATTGCTCCGGCCTGTAATCTGGTCGTTCTGAAGGTGTTGGACCAGTATGGAAATGCTCCGCTCAGCACCTTTATCCGTGCCCTGCGCTGGATTCATCACTATCAGTCTGCCTATCACATCCGAATCGTCAATATCTCCATTGGTACCACTTTATCTTCCGGCTATTCTCATTCCGATCTCCTGATCCAGGAAGTGGAACAGCTCTGGACTGACGGCCTGATCGTGTGTACCTCTGCAGGAAACAACGGACCGGCTCCCGGTTCTATCAGTGCCCCCGGCTCCAGCTGCCGGGTGATCACCGTCGGTGCCTCGGATGATAATATTCCTGCCCTGCGTTCCAATATCCATCGGCAGTATTCCGGCCGGGGACCAACCGGCTGCAACACTGTCAAGCCGGAGCTTGTCGCTCCCGGCAGCCAGATCATCAGCTGCAATAACCAGAGACTCGGCTACACCGCCAAGACCGGGACCTCCATGTCTACCTCTTTAGTCAGCGGTGCCATTGCACTTTTACTTGAGCAGGAGCCTTCCCTCAGTAACCGGGACGTAAAAAACCGCCTGCACGACTGTGCAAGGCGGCTTAATCTTCCTCATTTTCAACAGGGCTGGGGACTCTTGGATATCTCCCGGTTGCTGAAGTGATAGGTTTTCTATATTTTTCTCACTGTCATAATAACAAATGTATAACCTTAATTTCCACGGTTATAGTTAATCAGACATCCCTTTAAGATAATCTCTCTCTCATTATCTGTCATCTGTCCAAGGGTCAGTGTAAACTCTTTCATATCCTTGTTTACCACATATGCCTTGATCTCATCGGTCTTATTCTTAACTGCCTCAGCAATGCCTGGGATGAAGATATAATCATCGTTTGCAAACGGAAGCTCTGTATCCTTATCCTGAATCAGGAATGGAAGCATACCCCAGTTAATCAGGTTGGAACGATAACGCTTGGTTGCATATTCATTTGCAATATTTGCCCAGCCACCTAATACCTTCTGGCAGGATGCAGCCTGCTCTCTGGCAGAACCGTCACCCGGCTTTACTGCAAAGATCGTACTTCCGACACCAACAGTCTTTCTGCTGATCTTGTAGGTCTCCTTGATCTTATCCATGATTGGAGTCAGCTCGGATACTGCTTCACATGGGCAGCTATCTGCCTCAATGGCCTTCTGTGCCTTCTGAATCTCCTTGGCACGTCCAACATATGCAGGATCCTTTCTGGACAACGTAAACTCAGCCAGTCCAAGCGGATTTGAACGATATGAAGAAGTCTCTCCGGAAGGAATCAGTTCATCTGTGGTTGTAACCGGATCATGGATCTCGGATACTACCTTCAGTATCAGATTCTCCGGCAATGGAGACATGGCTGGCCAGTCCTTAATATTCGGACCGAACTTGATCTCAACTGACGGATCCGGCTTTCCAACGCCATTATATACACGGTTCTCATAAATCGCTTTATCAAAATAATACTTTCTCTTTGTAAAGTTCACATCCACGTCCGTAGCAGCAGTCAGATAACCCTTATTGGCTGCAGTTGCTGCAATGGAACGCGCATCCATCAGTGCAACGGATGAAATCTGACCATTCTGGATCTTAGAACCTTCACGGTTCGGGAAGTTTCTGGTTGAATGCCGGATACTGAATGCATTATTTGCCGGAGTATCACCTGCACCAAAGCATGGACCACAGAATGCGGTCTTTACAATGGACCCGGTCTCGATCAGATCAGCCAGTACTCCGTTCTTTGCAAGCTCCATATAGATTGGTGTACTTGCCGGATATACACTTAATGTAAACTCATCTGCTCCGATATAGGAACCCTTCAGAATATCTGCTGCCTCGCAGATGTTCTCAAATCCACCGCCGGCACAGCCTGCGATAATTCCCTGCTCAACATAAAGTCTGCCGTCTCTTACCTTATCCTTTAAGGTGAAATCAACCTTACCATCCAGACTGACCTTTGCACGCTTCTCGCAATCATCCAGAATATCCATCAGATTTGTATTCAGCTCTTCAATCGTATATACATTGCTTGGATGGAACGGCATTGCGATCATTGGCTTCACTTCTGATAGATCAACATATACAACACCATCATAGTAAGCAACCGCACCAGGATTTAACTCCTTATAATCTCCGCTTCTTCCATGGATATCATAGAATTCCTTAATCCGGTCATCGGTCTTCCAGATGGATGACAGACAGGTTGTCTCTGTAGTCATAACATCAATACCGATCCGGTAATCTGCACTTAGGTTCTCAACACCGGGTCCTACGAACTCCATAACCTTATTCTTAACATAACCGCATCCGAAAGTAGCTCCGATAATTGCCAGAGCCACATCCTGCGGACCGACACCTTTCTGTGGCTTTCCTGTCAGATAAACGGCAACAACGCCCGGCATATCTACATCATAGGTCTTGGAAAGCAGCTGTTTTACCAGCTCACCGCCACCTTCGCCGATTGCCATAGTACCTAATGCACCATAACGGGTGTGACTGTCAGAGCCCAGGATCATCTGTCCGCCGGCTGCCAGCATTTCTCTGGCAAACTGATGGATAACTGCTTGATGAGGTGGTACATACATTCCACCATAACGCTTTGCACAGGACAGACCAAACATGTGGTCATCCTCATTAATCGTACCACCAACCGCACATAAGGAATTGTGGCAGTTCGTCAGTACGTATGGGATTGGGAATTTCTCAAGTCCGGATGCTCTGGCTGTCTGAATGATTCCTACGAATGTAATATCATGGGAAGTCAGCTTATCAAACTTAATCTGAAGCTTTTTATCATTTCCGGATGTATTATGTGCCTGAAGAATCTGATATGCCATCGTATTCTTCGCTGCCTCTTCCTTTGAAAGCTTATTACCTGTCGATGCCTCATAGCCTGCTGCCGCCTGTCCATCCTGAACCAGCTCAGTACCATTGATCAGGTATGCGCCTCCGTCAAATAGTGTTACCATGAAAAGTCCTCCTTCATCTGTCTCTCATATTTTATCATCAATACCTATAACTTTTATCCTGTCTGTGGATATTAATCCATGAATTTCAGCACGAATCCCAGAATCAGGAACAAAGCTGAAACTACCACTGCAATAATATTCAGAACCAATCCCGCGGTTGCCATTCCCTTTTTGGATGATTTCCTGCCGAGATTTGCGTTCTGGATTCCCGCAATCGCCAGTATTATAAATAATCCTCCGTATAAAAAGCCGCCTCCCAACAGAGTACTGCACATCATACCAAGGTTTAAAACATTCAGAATGATACCAAGGATCAAACTGGTCTTTGCCTTTTTCGCAC
>ERZ1034723.481-NODE-481-length-21513-cov-4.551170_pt1 | contig 21513 bp, 13 predicted proteins | sample MGYA00520637_ERZ1034723 | MGnify/ENA primary metagenome ERZ1034723 (study PRJEB33766, sample SAMN09781719) | gut metagenome | biome: gut microbiome | host: Homo sapiens | place: Madagascar | study: EMG produced TPA metagenomics assembly of the PRJNA485056 data set... | reverse complement strand
TCAGCACGGAAATAATATTTTTATCGGGCAGGCCGTTAGTAACCTTGCTGAAGGTCAGGGAATCCATATCGTAAGCATAAATACCTACGTTATTTTCTACAACGATAGACCAACGTGCCTGCTCCTGTTCTTCTTCGCTCGGTTTAGGCATCATGCTGATTTCCCAGTTCATGCCCTCCTGAGTTGCAGGCTTCTTGTCTGCATCCGCAGCAAAAGCGGTTGCACAGCAAAATAAAGTCATCAATAAAATAAGCAATTTTTTCATAAAAGCTCCACTCCTTTGTATGCTAATATATCTATTAGTATACTATACTCTTATCTTTAATTCAAATTTCTTACAATACGAATTATATTTTCTTTAGACAGCTTCTGCAGCGTGTAATAATTGGCCTGCATAGCGGCGGCAACCTTCTTTGCCAGGCCCAGCTTGATAAAATCGCTTTCCGTATCAATAACCACCGAGGTAATTTTAGCCTTAGCGATTTTTTCGGCAATACTTATCGCTGCAGCTACAGGATCCTTTTCACCCTCATGCACGGCATTCGCGCGTCCGTCAGTTACGACAATCAGAATCGGCTCCAGCTCGCTGTCACGCTTGTTCAGCATGGCCAGCGTCTGCAGCGACAGCGCCAGTCCATCTGCCAGCGGTGTTTTGCCGCCGGTCGGCATTTCTGCCAGACGCTTCTGCGCCAGGTCCACGCTGCGGGTAATCGGCAGCAGCATATCCGCCTTATCACGACGGAAAGCAATCATGCCTACGCGGTCACGCTTTTGGTACGCCTCCTGCAGCATGTAGAAGATGGCACCCTTAACGGCGCGCATACGCTCACGTGCACCCATGGAGCCACTGGCATCCACCGCAAACAGGAAGGTGTTGCCGATGCGTTTTTCGCGCACCTTTTGGCGTAAATCCTCCTCCTTAATGTTCAGCGCACAGCCATTGTCCTCACGCAAGCGCTGATAGGGCGCTGCGGCACGGATAGTAGCGTCAAATGCCAAGTCCGTAACCTTGCTTTTAGGCTGTTCGGCGCGCACATAACGTCCCTGCTTCAGGTCAGTCTTGGTCACGCTGCGTTTGCCGCTGCCACGGCGCACATTGCGGTCCTTGCCCAAATCCAGCAGCATCTTCGGCAGGCGGAAGCTCTTGTCGATATCGGCCAGCTGCTCCTCCGGTGCCAGATTACTGTTATTACGCTCCTGCTGCTCGTCCTCGTCCTCATCGTCGGAAGCATCGTCATCTTCGTCATCATCGCCGTTATCCAATGGCGGTGGTGGCGGCGGCAGCTGGTTATCTTCGTTGTCCTCGTCGTTATTATCATCGTCAGGATTATCTTCGTTATCCTGCTCGTTTTCATCTTCGTTTTGGTTATCGTCCTGTTGCTCCTGCTCCTCGGGCTGTTGCTCGGGCGGCTTGCGCATACGGTGCGGCAGCACGAACTGTGCGGCCTCCTCCACGTCCTTCGGCAGCACGTAAGCGCGCCCCGCCATGGCGGCGATAGCGCGCGCAGCCTCGAGCAGATAAATTTCCGCACGATGGCCGGCACAAAAAGCCTGCGAGCACAGCTGAGCGGCAAGCATCAGCATCGCATCGCTCACCTCAACCTGCGGCAGCAGCTCACGCGCTGCCTGCACCTTCGCTGCCAGGGCAGCGGTTTCTTCCGCATACTGCTCACAAAACGCAAGGGTATTGTTACTATATGCCAATGCACGTTGGATAACCTCCACGCGCTGGCCGATATCCTGCAGTGCCTGCATATCTGCGTACATGCCGAAACGGTCCAGAATATGTCCGGGCAGAGTGCCCTCCTCCGGATTCATCGTAGCAATAACGGTCGTGCGCACCTCATGGCTGCAGCTGATGCCGTCACGCTCCACATTGTTGATGCCTGCGCTGTTGGCATCCAATGCCGCAGTCAGCAGCTCCTGACGCAGCAGATTAGCTTCATCAATATAAAGAATGTTATCCGTAGCACGTGCCAGAATACCCGGTGAAAAGCGTTTTTCGCCCAGGCTCACGGCAGCCTCCAGGTCGATGCTGCCAAAAAGCATATCCTCTGTTACGTTCAGCGGCAGCGTCAACATCCTTTGCGCACCAATTAAACTCTGCACACTGCGTGCCAGCACGGATTTTGCCGTACCCTTGGCACCGCCTATGAGCAGGCCGCCTGCTCTGCGGTTGACAAGAGCAATGAGCAAGGCCTTTTTAACCTCCTCCTGCCCTACGACCGCAGTAAAGGGATAAAGATTATTCTTAAGCATAGTAACGCTCCTTAGGCTTCGGCAGCCAAAAAGCTCTCTACCTTATTCCAATCCAGCTCGCCCTCTTCAAACGGACGGCGGCGCATACGGTGCGGCAGCACCAGCTTAGCTGCTTCCTTCAGGTCATCAAGGTTAGCCTGCTTGCGGCCGTTGAAGGCAGCCAAGGTCAGCGCTGTCTTGATAACAGTAATATCCGCACGGTGACCGTCTACGCCCAGCTCAACAGAAAGCTTGGCCACAGTTTCCAGCAGCTTGTCATCAATAGTTACCTCCGGCAGCAGCTTGCCGGCAGCAATAATTTTTTCTGCCAGCTCCTCCTGCGCTTCCTTATAGCCTGCAATGAAGCTTTCAGCATCGTTTTCATACGCCAAACGGCGTTTGATTACCTCTACGCGCTGCAGCGGGTCATGCTCGCCGGTCACGACAACGCTCAGACCAAAGCGGTCCAAAAGCTGCGGGCGAATGTCACCCTCTTCGGGGTTCATAGTGCCTACCAGCACAAAGCGTGCGGGATGGGAATAGGAAACGCCCTCGCGTTCAACGGTGTTTACGCCCATGGCAGCGGCGTCCAGCAGCACGTCTACAACGTGGTCATCCAACAGATTGATTTCATCTACATATAAAATGTTGCGGTTGGCCTGCGCCAAAATACCGGGTTCAAACTTCTTCTCGCCATGCTTAATCGCATGCTCAATATCCAGAGTGCCGACAACGCGGTCCTCGGTTGCGCTGACAGGCAGCTCAACCACGCGCATGTTGATGGTTTCCTCCGGCAAGGTGCCCTCTGCCTGCAGCTTGGCAGTACAGTCATCGCACAGCTGGCTGCTGTGCGGGTCACAGTGGAAGCGACAGCCGTACACGGCCGCCATCGGCGGCAGCAGCTCGGCAAGAGCGCGCACAGCGGTTGACTTCGCCGTGCCCTTTTCACCTTTAATCAAAACACCACCCAAGGCCGGGTTGATAACATTCAAAATCAGGGACAGCTTCATTTCCTCCTGTCCTACAATCGCAGTAAAAGGATATACAGCAGTACGTTTCATTTATATTCCTCCGTTTATTAAAAAGAGCTATCAATAAAATATGTATCTAATTATACAGTGTCTACTAGGTATACACGCAAGCGATTTAGTGAAAATTTTTATTCATCGCCGCGTTCTTCAATTTCTCCTTCAATATTCAGCAGCAGCTCCTGTAGCGACTGCTTTGTTTGCGGCTTAGCGTTCCACAGCTGGCGCTGCTCCGCCTCCAGCAAAACCTCCGTCAGTCTGCGCAGCGCCCAGGGATTAACCTCAGCAAACCATTTCTGCATATCTGTATCCAAGGCATATTTTTCCGCAAACTTCTCATACATCCAGTCCTCCATAACAGCGCTGGTAGCATCCCATTGGAAACAGTTATCAACATAGGTTGCCAAATCGCCTGCTCCCTTATAGCCAAACTCCTTCATGCCCCGTATATATTTGGGATTAATCGCCTCACCGCGGAACAGGCGCTTGACCTCCTCCGCCAACGTGCGAATCACAACATGCTGACGGTCGGAGCTGTCACTGCAATAGTTTTTCGGCATCTTGCCGCTGAAATTACGCACTGCAGCAATCATGCCGCCACGGTAAGCGTTATAATCATCGGAATTCAACAAGTTAGACTCGCGGTTATCAATATTGCTTACAGTAACCTCCAGCTTTGCCATCCGCTCTGTAAACAGCTGCGGCCTGTACTGACCTTTTTCGCCCTCGCCATAGACATGTGCACCCCAACGCACATACACATCAGCAATATCGCCCATGTCATCCCAATTGCGGGAAGCCAAAAGTGCGCTCACGCCCGCGCCATGCGCTCCCGGCGGATCGCCGAAAATGCGGTAGGATGCCTGCCTCCATGCCTGCTCCTTATCCACACCCTCGCTTTCCAGTCGCTGCGATTCCTCCACCACATGCTTGCGCACGAAATTATCCTCAAAGCTTTCATCCAGTGCCGCCACCTGCTGCACTGCCTTATCCAACCAACACACCGCTCCTGGCAGCGTGTCGCGGAACAGGCTGCTGATGCGTCCCGTAACATCAACGCGCGGACGCTTCAGCTCATCGAGCGGAATAATCTCGATGCCTGTCACCTTCAGGGTTCCCTTCTGCCAAACAGGACGCACGCCCATCAGGCGCATAAATTCCGCCATACACTGACCATTAGAGCGCATGTTATAGGTCGCCCACAGCAAAATACCTACGCTTTCGGGATAGCGGCCTTCCTCCGCTACAAATTTGTTAATCACATCCTCCGCCATCTGTGAACCAATCTTCCACGCTACAGGTGTAGGCAGCAGCTGCGGGTCAACGCCGTAAAAATTGCGTCCGGTTGGCAAAATTTCGGCGCCGCCACTTGTAGGCGCACCACCGGCACTCGGCTCGATATATTCAGACTGCAGCGCGCGGATGCAGTTGCTGCGTTCCCAGGTAGTATGCGCCAGGTTGGGATACAGCTTGTCGCAGATGAAGCCGACAATTTTTATAATATCCTGCTGCACAGTCTCATCCCAACACTTTACGCACTCCAACGCCCGCAATTTATCTTCGTGGACTACGAAACCATCATTTTGCAGCAGACGGATAATCTCCAAGCATTGGCCGTTAATTTTATCAAGCAGCATACCGTAGCTCAAAATACCGTCCGGCAACAGCTTACTACTGTTGTCAATCAGCTCATAATAATCATAGCCGTAAGCCTGTGCCAATGTTTTAGGCAGTGACGGCATATCGGGATTTTCCAAGCGCACCAACGCATAAAGATATTCCGTAAGCTTTTCGCCCTGCGGCGGATTACCCATGATGTGCAGTCCTGTAGTCATCTGCATATTCTTCAAATCCGTCAGATACGTGTGCAGATGGCTGACATATTCATCAAAATCGGCAGCATCCTCCTCACGTACCTCGTCTGTAAGGTCGGCAGCAGCAGCTTTCTCTCTGATTTGTGCCATCGGCTCACTCAAATCGGCATCCTTATCAGCCTTAAAATGTACATATTCCTCCAAAGCCTTTTCCAGCTCCGCCAGCTCATCATACACGCCGCTAATGCTCAATGGCGCCGAAAGATAGCTGATAAGGCAGGCAGCACTGCGGCGCTTGGCCTGTATGCCCTCGCCGGTATCAACAACCCAGTAGGGATAAACATTCGGCAAATCACCGGTACAGATATCGGGATAGCACTCATCCCCCATCGCTACGCCCTTACCGAGCAGCCATTCCAAGCTGCCGTGAGTACCAATATGCATCATCGCATCTGCGCCCCAGATATCGCGCAGCCAGTGATAAAAGCCTAAATAATGATGTGTCGGCGCACAGTCGGGCGAATGATAAATTTTATCCGGATCCTCACCAAAGCCACGCGGTGGCTGCATCGTAATAAAAATATTGCCGTTCATAGTGCCGGGAACAAGCAGGAAATCATCGTAAAAGAAAACCTCTCCCGGCGCTTCGCCCCAATCCTTGGCCAAGCGCTGCTGTACCTTTTCCGGAAGCGTCTTATAATAATCGCGGTATGCACTGACGAGGAGCTTGGCATCGGCATTATCAATCTGCTTTTCGCTCATATAGTCCCTGTCATTCGTCGCGCCGGCAATCAGCTCGTCAATAAACTCCTGCCTGTCTGCCGGAATATGGTCAACAACATAACCTGCATCCCGCAAATCTTGCAGCAGCAGGCGCACGCTTTCAATACTATCTATCGCCGAACAGCTGCCAATGTTGGAATTGGTCGACGGATGGTTGTGAAAAACAATGGCGATTTTCTTTTCGGCATTCGGCTTAATACGCAGCAGCGCCAGCTTTTTCGCCTTCCGCACCAGCATATTCATGCGCTCTGCAATCTCCTGCGTAACCTGCTTGCCCTCAGCATCACGCTCCATCGTCGTCACAGGGCAGCTATGGATAATACCATCAAATTCCGGCAAGCTCACGCTGTACGCCACCTCTACGGCACTCATGCCGTCAAAGTTTTCATACCATTCCTGATATGAACGATACAAGGTATAGGCCTGCAGTACCGTGATATTGAGCTTGGTCAAATCATCAAGTGCGCAGGCACGAATGCTAAACAGTGAAAATTTTATAGTGTTGATGAAAACATCGGCATAGCATTTGCCGTCCGCGCAAACATACTTGCTTAAGGCTTCTTTAAAGCCGCCGCAGCCGCTTGCGGCGTCAGGCGAGCTTGTGGAGAAGAAGCATAAGGCGTTGCACCCCAGCGCTTCAATCTCTCTGACTACCGCATCTGCAAAAACGGTATTGCCCCACAGCCAGTCACTGCGGAAGAAAACAACAGCCAGCGTAGGTCTGTCCGCCTTGCAAAAATCACGGCGATATTCCTCCACATCATGATAAACTTTGGCTGCTTGCGGATGATAAATACCATCCCACGGCAAAAGCTCGGGAGCAGGCACATTACATCCTGCCTGCAAAAACTGCTGCGCCAGCCACAGCCACAAATTTATCCAGTTCTGCAAACCTCCGAATTTATAATAATCATTTATCCGCTTCAGCTCCTCCTCAGACAGACCGCCGTGCAGTATATCCTCCGGATTACCGGTCATCAGATAGACGTGCTTCTTTTTGTTGGCCAGCAGATAGGATGAAGATTCCGACAGAAACTTAGTGCTCAGGCCAGTTCCCATCCAGGGGAAAATGACAACCTCCGCCTGCTGCAGCTGCTTTTCCATATCCCTCGTCCATTCTGTATCGCTTGAGACATACAGCACCTGTCCTGCTACAGCTTCCTGAGTCTGCTGCGCCAGCTTCAATGCATCCTGCAGATAAGTTGCAGTCTGCTCCATATTGGTGAGAAATAAAATTTTCGACATTCTTTCACCTCATTTTCCTTTTATATGAAAAAGCAGGACGGAATAAATCCGCCCCACTTTTTTAGGAATGTGAATTATGAAAAAGGTTAAGTTTTATAAAATATGCTTAGAATGCATATTCCATGCCTACCAGGAAGGAACGGCCGGGAGCACGCCACCATTGTCCGTCAGGATCTGCACTCCAGTTATAACGGGCATTAGAATGCTCTGCATAGAATTTATCGAAGATATTATTGACTTTGAAATAAATCTTCGCATTCTTATTAACATTGTAGTTCATAGATGCATCCCAAACAAAGTAGGTTGTTGCCGGGAAGAAAGCATCTACGGCATCTGCAGACTGCGGTCCCATACGGTCAATAACGCCCTTACCGATCAGGCTGGCATTAAAGTCTTTGTTGTCATAATCCAGGCCGATATCCCAAGCGCCTTTCGGTACATAGCCGTCAACATTTTTTGCACGTTGAGCAGTCGCATCAATAACTGAATGTGTATAGCCAACATAAGTAGAGAATTGCGGTGTAAATTGTTTTTTCAGTTGGATATCCCAACCGCGCGCTTTTTCATCACCAACATTCGTATACTTAGGATATACATAACCAATTCTATTCTCAGAATAACGTTTAAATGCATGTGCAGATAATACAAAGGTATCATCAAATTTATGGTTAATGCCTATTTCCTTGGTATTACCTGTTTCCGGCTTGATATTCGGATTGCCGTATGCTGCACTGTAAAGGTTGCTTGGAGAAGGCGGAATAAAATACTCGCCGTAGCTTACATAGACATTAGTTCTGTCTTTATTAAAGGTATAACCCAGGTTAGCACTAGGAGTAGTGTGCTTGCCAAAGCCGGAGTTATTATCATGACGCACACCGGCAGTCAGCTTCAGCTGGTCTGTAATATCAAACTGATCCTGCAGGAAGAAGGCTCTGTTCATCATCTTCTTGCCATTAAATGTAATAACCTTATCATGGCTGAACTCAAAGCCTGCAGTCAGTAAATGATTGCCTAACTGTGTAGACAGTTGGTCAGTAATACGTTTGGTATTGGTTTTTGTCTTATAGCCATTGAAATCAGTATCATTATCCAGATTTACGAAAGATAAAACATTCGTAGTATTGCCATCAAAATCACTGTTCAAAATAAATTTATAGTTTTGATTGTCTACTTTACCATTCTTCAAAGCAGGCTCCCACAAAGCAGTATATTTATAATCTGCTTTATAAGAATCATAAGTAGCTGTCAGCTCATGCTTATCGCTCAGTTTTTTAGTGATTTTGAAATTAGTGCTGGTAGACTTGGAAGAAGACGGTGTAGTTACACCTTCACCATCTTTGAAATCGCCACTGAGGTTTCTGCTGACGTTAGCATCCCATGACCAGTCTTTTTCTTTGCCGGACTGACCCATATAGTAGTTGGTTATGCTATTGCTGCCGCCGTCTACACGGAAATAAGTAGAAATTTTTTCCGGTTTTTTGGTAATAATATTGATAACACCGCCCTTAGCATCGGAACCGTAAAGAGTAGAAGCAGAACCTTTCAGAACCTCAATACGTTCAACATTATCCATGTTCTTGAGCATTACCGCAGAAACACGATTGCTTACATTGTTAATCTTAACGCCATCTACCAATACAACAATTTCATCAGCACCGTTGATTTTCAAAGCATTGCTGTTATCATAGCCGGCAGGAGCATAGTTGCCGATATAGACACCGGGAACCATGCGCAGTGCTTCGGATAAATCACCATAATGTCTTTCTTTGATTTCCTTGCTTGTAATAACACTTACATTTGCATTAGCTTTAAATGCTTCTACCGGAGTTCTTGTTGCCGTAACAACCATCGTACCCAAAAAATATTCCGGAGTGTTTTCAGCAGCAAACGCTGTTGTACCCCATACTACACTTGTACTCATAAGTGCAGACATCAATACCGCGTTACTCAATACCTTGACTTTGTTCATTGTTGATTTTCAATCCTTTCATAATCATCGGTTTAGTTTTTGTTCACGTACAAACACAGCTAGTCTTTCATAGTCCTGCGCTATCTATTGAAACATGAGTTATCATAAACGATATAGTAATCATATAGTCAAGTATTTTTATTTTAGTTTCTCCACTTTTTGAGAATTGTTCCGTTCTTGCGTAAAAAAGTCGGCAAGCAGCATATCGCTACTCACCGACAACACAGATAATTTTAGTTTTTATATACAGCGTCCGCCAAATCCTCTACAGCATTGACAATATACTGCGACACGCACAATACATGCTTGGCCGGCACCGTATAAACCTTTCTGTTTTTCACAGCATCCGTTGTCAGATAGCCGGGATTATTCAACAGATCTTCCTCCATCTGCTTCGGATCATGCTGACCGTCATAATTCCAGCCTGCGAGTAAAAACACCTCCGGATTGAGCTGAACCACGGCCTCCTGATTGACGATACCAGGCTTATCATAATGCAGCTCCTCCAAAGCATTGCGCACCTGCGCATATCTGCAGACATCGTTAAACGAAGCCTCCGGACTGTAGTAGGCACCGTTACTGCGCATAAAAACAATGCGCTTCTGTTTTTCCTTAGGAATTTTGCCTATTTTATCCTGCACCTTCTTCAGATGCTCATTCATCGCGGTAACCATCATCTCGCTACGTTCCTTTTCGCCCACAGCCTCGCCCAAGAGGCGTATGCACTGGCGCACATCTTCAAAGCTTTTGGGTGTTTTATAAACATAAACCTGCAGGTTCATATCGCGTAGCGACTGAATAACCTCCGGCTTGACGAAATCCGGTATCAATATCAAATCAGGGTGCAACGCCATAATTGCCTCCGAGCTTTGGCCATCTACTCTGCTTCCCACACTCTGCGCCCGCTCTACAATATTGGATATCCCCGGATCATCAACCAATCGTGAGAAGGCAGCAATGCGGCTGCTTGCTACAAGGTCAATGAGGATTTCATCAGTGCTTATAGACATAGATATAATGCGCTGGGGTTTTTCTTTAAAATACAGCTTATGCCCCTGTGAATCCGTAACAGTATAGGCTGCAGTACTGTTCGATTTTTGCGCACTATCACTGCTACAGCCTGCAACTATTAATAGTATACTCAGACACAGTAGCAGTGCTGTTATTATCTTTTGATATTTTTGTTTCGGCATATTTTCTTCATCCTTTATTTTCCTTCAGTATAGCTATTATAGCACGAACATCAGCTTTCGACATAAGCAAGTTATAGCAGTTTGGCATATGAAAAAGGCAGAACAGATTTTGCTCTGCTCCGCCTTTCTCAAAGGAGTTAAGTGTATATGAATAAGGTTAGGGGCTGATTAGAAGGTGTATTCTACGCCAACCTCAAAGTTTCTGCCCGGTGCAGAATACCAAGAAGTGCCGGTTTCAGGCAGCAAGCAGGCTCTTTGCTCAGTATAAAGTCTGTCAAAAACGTTATTGCATTTTGCATAAATATTGATAACCTTAGACGGTTTATAGTTCATGCCTAAATCAAATACCCAATAGGTATGATAGGAGCTTGCTTCTGCAGAGGTATTATCACCATAGGTTTTGGCAAAACCACCTTGCTTTGCAATGGTACCACGAGCAGCCAGATTAGCACTAAATTTTTCCAGATCATAGCTTATGCCAATGTTCCACGCACTACGCGGAACTCTGCCATCGCTGTTCGGGTTTTTATTAGGAGCAGTCGGTTTAATATAAGTATAGGTATAACCAACATTAGTAGACAGATGGCTGTCAAAGGCCTTGCGTACCTGAACATCAAAACCAGTAGCAACTTCCTCACCAGAGTTCAAATATTTCTTAGTGCCAGAATCATAATTAATGGTATCCTTCATATCACGTCTGAAAACATGCACACTGCTTACAAATGTCGGATCAAAGCGATAATTTACACCACCCTCAAATGCAGAACCAGTTTCCGGATTCAAATCAGGTGTACCATATTGACCATACAATTGAGACGGATAAGGAGCTACAAAGAATTTTTTAAAGCCCAAATAATAATTCAGCTTATCATTCGGAGTATTACCTAAAACAATGCTTGGCAACCATTTAGAACCATAATTGGAATCGTCATTATAACGCAAACCATAGGACAAACTCCATGTATCAGTTAAAGCAAAATCGTCATTAATATAGATTGCTTTATTGGTTGTGCTCTTATCGCTGTATTTACTGGAAGCACTAGTCATGTAATTGTCAACCTTGTCTTTATACCATTCAAAACCACCAACAAGAGTATGTTTATCATCAGCCTTCACAGTAACTTGATCACTCAAACCCATAGAACTGTAGTGATAAATATAAGGTTGAGTTTTTGCATTAGTTTTACCAGGATTCTTCCAAGTAATTTCATCAGAAACATGTTTATTTCTGTATAATGCCAGTTGATTAGTAACCTTGTCGCTCATTTTTTGAGTATATACGATATTCAGCTTGCTGTTATCTTTACTACCTGTATTGAACTGATTATTTGCCTTATTTGAAGCAACCACATTCCAGCCACCAGTAGGACGCAGATAATCAGCCTTATAAGTCTGATAGGTTACGTTAATATCGGCATTATCATCAAATTTCTTACCAATCTTGATCATATTGTTTTCGGAATTCAAATGCTCAGGAATTTCTCTGTTCCAACCATCTTTAAAATTTCCGGAAATCTTCTTTTGTAACGCCAAGTCCCAATAGAAGCCATCCACATTGCCTCTATGAGTCAAGTTGTAGCGTTCCTTACCATAACTGCCGGTTGCTGCTGCCAATTTGGTAGATACACCATTTTCAGTAGCTTTTCTTGTAATAATGTTAATAACACCGCCAGCTGCATCAGCGCCATACAAAGTAGAAGCAGAGCTTTTTAAAACCTCAATACGCTCAATAGAATCCATATTGGATAATTCAGATGTAGCCATTTTTCCATATGTGCTAGAACTGCCATTGATATTTGCACGCACACCATCAATCAAAACTACAACCTTATCACTGCCATTTAAGATTAAGCTGTTTGAACTATATACTTCACCAGTATTACCATACCCAGAAATGGTAACACCAGGAATATCTCTCAATGCATCTTGAACATTAGAATAATGATTTTTCTCAATAGTATCTCTAGTAACTACACTAATATTAGCATTAGCCTTGAACTCTTCTACCGGTGTTCTGGTTGCAGTTACAACTAATTCTCCCAGCATATACTCCGGTGTTTCATCAGCATAAACCGCTGATGCACTACCCAAAAGCAGTGTCAAAAGCACCGCGCTGCTCAAACCCTTAACAACCTTCATAAATTTGCACATCCTTTACTCATACTTTATTTGCAGGTAATTCTTTAGGTTAAAAAATTCTATTTGCAAATCATTTTCATCAAATAGCATATATAAGTATAAACTATATACCGTTCATACAGTCAAGGGAAAATTTATTCTCCTCGTTCCTCCAATTCCCCCTCCATCGACAGAAACAACTCTTGCAAGGCCTGCTTTGTTTCCGGCTTAGCCTGCCACATACCACGCTGCTCCGCCTCCAGCAAAACTTCTGTAATACGATGCAAAGCCCACGGATTTACCTCCTGCATCCATTGCTGCATATCCTTATCCAAGGCATACTTGGCTGCATATTTTTCATACATCCAGTTTTCCATAATATCGCTGGTTGCATCCCACTGATAGCTTACCGCAACATATGTCGCCAAATCGCCGGCGCCTTTATAGCCATGCTTCTTCATACCTGCAATATATTTAGGATTCATTGCTTCGCCACGGAACCAACGCTTCAGCTCTTCCGTAAGGCTGCGCAGCTGCACCTTGCTTCTGTCAGAACTATCGCTGACATAATTACGCGGCATACTGCCCTTGTAACTGCGTACTGCTGCAATCATACCGCCGCGATAATTATTATAATCATCACCGCTGAGCATAGAAGATTCCCTGTGGTCAACATTTTGCACCGTGATATCTATCTGCGCCATACGCTTTTTAAAGACCTCCGGCATATAGGTGCCTTCACTGCCCTTACCATAAGCATGTGCGCCCCATCTGGTATATACTGCAGCAATATCATCAATCGTTTCCCAATTTTTAGCCTCTAAAACAGCTCCTGTACCAGCGCCATGGGCTCCGGGCGGATCACCAAATACGCGATACGAAGCCTGCCTCCAGGCAGCACTCTTATCCATACCGGCTTTTTCAAGTTCTCCGGCTTCCTCCAATACATGCTTACGCACAAAGTTCAATTCCGTCGGTTCATCTAACGCGGCAACCCTCTGCGCAGCATCATCAAGCCAAATAACGCTTCCTGGCATACTGTCTCTGAACAAACCGCTAATACGTCCTGTTACATCTACACGAGGACGCTGCAGCTCTTCGAGCGGAATAACCTCCAAATCCACGACACGCTGACTTCCTGACTGCCAAACAGGGCGCAACCCCATCAGATACAAAAATTCAGCAACACATTGTCCATGATTACGCAAATTACTTGTAGCCCACAATATTATGCCAACGCTTTCAGGATAACGCCCTTCTTCTTCAATAAACCTGCTAATAACATCCTCAGCCATCTGCTTGCCAATTTCCCAAGCCGGCTTTGTCGGCAAGCAGCGTGGGTCGATACTATAAAAGTTGCGTCCCGTAGGCAGTAAATCAGCTCCGCCGCTTGTAGGCGCACCGCTGGGACAAGGATCAATATATTTGCCGTTTAATGCGTTTAAAGTATTTTGCTGCTCCAAGGTAGTCATAAGCAGACTGGGGGCAATATGCTCGCAGATATACGTCAGAGATTGCAGCAGCTTATCCCGCATTTCCCCCTGTAAATCCTCCGCCCAGGATAAGTTAAATACTTCTTCAATTTTAGCAGCATCAAAAGAATTCTTTTGCAAAATCAAGATAGCTTCTTTTGCCTGCTCGCGTATTTTGTCCAAAAGCATACCATAGGTCATGCTGCCATCAGCCAGCATCTGCTCGCTGTGCTCCATCAGCTCATAATAATCATGCCCATGCATATCAGCAAGGTTTTTCATCAATGACGGTACCTTGCCGTTATCCAGCTTCGTCAACGCCAGCAGATATTCTACCAGCTCTTCTCCCTCCGGGGACACGCCCAAAACGTGCAGGCCTGTACTAATCTGCATATTCTTTAAATCCGTAATAAAGTTGTGCAGCTTACCGATATAATCATCAAAATCCTCAGCTTCGCTTTCCGGAACATCCTCGTCAAGATTACATTCTGCAGCTTTACTACGAATCATTTCCTTTATGCTGTCCATACCTGTGGCGACAGCATCGTCATTTTTGAAATGGCAATATTCCTCCAACAGGTTTTCCAAATCTGCTAATTCTTCGTAGGTACCGGAAACACTCATCGGCGCGGACAAATAGCTTATCAGGCAGGCAGCACTGCGGCGCTTAGCCTGAATGCCTTCACCGGTACAGGTAATCCAATAGGGATAGATGTTAGGAATATCACCTGTACAGATATCAGGATAGCAGGCATTGCTCATAGCATTGCCCTTTCCCGGCAGCCACTCCAGATTACCATGCGTTCCCACGTGAATCATGGCATCCGCCCCCCAGATATCACGCAGCCAATAATAAAAGCCAAGATAATGATGTGTCGGTGCGCAATCCGGCGAATGGTATATCTTACCGGGGTCATCGCCAAAACCGCGCGGAGGCTGAACCGTAATAAAAACATTGCCGTTGAGCATACCGGGAACAATCAACACATCGCCGTAGCGAAAAACTTCCCCCGGTGCTTCGCCCCAGTCGCGTAAAAGCTGTTCCTGTGTTTTTTTAGGAAGCTGCTCATAAAAGCTCGCATAATCCAGTTTTTCCAGCTTACCGTCAGCTGTTTCCAATAACGCCTCCGAAATGAAGCGTCGGTCATTAGTAGCGTGTGCCGTAATATCTTTTACAAAGGCCTGACTGTCTGTCGGTATATTATCCAGCCTGTATCCCTGCTTTTGCATTTCTTCCAACAGCAGGCGTACGCTTTCAATCGAATCCAGACTGGCAGCGCTACCGATATTGGAATTGGTCGGCGGATAATTATGAAAAACTATCGCTATTTTTTTATCACAAGGCTTTTTATAACGCAACGAGGCCAGCTTGCGCGCCTTTCTTGCCAGCATATCAATGCGGTCTGCAAGCGGCATGCGGTAATGTGTACCGTCCTCACGTTCCTCATTGGTGGAAACCGGCACAGAATGCAGAGCTCCGTCAAATTCAGGCATGCACACAGCATAGGAAACCTCATTCGGAGTTAGGCCAACCATACTCTGCTGCCACCATTTAGAAGGCATATAGGTATTTACTACCTGTAGCACAGGAACTCCCAGCTGCTGCAAATCCCGCAGCTTTAAAAAACCTGTTACTGTCAACGAAAAAACAAACGGATTTATCAGCACATCAATACAAGGCCGGCCGTTTTTATAGAAAAGTCTTTCAAATGCTGTTGCCAAACTTACCGCACCGGTCTTTTCGTTCGGCATCGTGGTACTGAACACAGCAATAACATTACAGTTTTGTGCTTCTATCGCCTTGATAATCTCATTTTGATATGCAAGGCGTTGCCAAAGCCAATCCTCACGCGAAAAGATAAAACCCACAGTAGGCTTGCTGCTGTCATAATGCTTTGCCAGATAAGCATCAAGCTCGACGAACTCATGCTTAAATTCCGGATGATAGATTCCGCACCACGGCAGCTGCTCCGGCAGCTTATAAGCTCCCTTTTGCTGCGTAAAGGCAGCAACAAGATATAAGCACAGATTCTGATAATTCTTCAGACCACCACAGGCCAGATATTCCTTCAGCAGGCTCTTTTGCTCCTCCTGCAGGCCGTAATCCATCTTATCATCACCTGGGTCAATGATATCAAAAAGATGACACAGCTTCTTTTGCTGTAAAAAGGCAGAAGCTTTTTTCAGATAATCACAGCTCAAACCTGTACCCATCCAGGTACAAAAGAAAAATTTTGCCCCCTGCAGCTTTTGCTTCCAATAGCCGTTCCACTGCTCACTGTCGTTGATTTGGATTACTTCTACAGCATTGCTGATTTCTTTGTCCTCTATGGCATTTAAGGCATCACGCATCCCAACATAATGGGGTTCCATGTTGGTCACAAAAATAATTTCTGCCATCTCCCTGCTCCTCTCAGCTTACTTAAAATATTCAGGATACACCAGCTTATCAATAGCCAAAACACTGTCGGCAACATATTGGCTCACACAATACATATCCTGACCGGACAGCGTTACCAAATTTTTATTTTGAATTGCTTTTACGCTTTGTAAAGACTGGTCATTGAGCAATTCCTTTTCTGTTTCCAGAGTATGAGTGGGCGCACCGTTCCACCCCGGCATAATAATGACATCAGGATTGCACTGAACGATAAACTCCTTGGAAACCGTGGTATTCTGCCCTGTCTGCAATTGCTCCATACAATTATCAACCTGCGCATATTTGCAGATATCGGCAAAAAGCGAACCTTTAGTCCCAATCACACCATGACCTGACATCACAACAATCTTTTTCTGCTGTTTGATGTTGGCAGCCGTGATAACTGCTTTGGCCTTGGCGATTTTGGCATCATATTCCTTAATCACCGCTTCACCCTGCTGCTTAGCATCAACGACATCGGCAATCTCACGAATCGCCTTTTTTATATCCGCCACCGTATATGGTGTTTTATAAACATAGACGCTAATACCCATATCGCGGATAGTCTGAATGCTGTCTGGCGTCCACCAGTCTCCCAAAATGACAAGGTCCGGTTTTAAGGCCATGATACGCTCTACACTCGGCGTGCCTTTAATGCGCTCCTTGACCGCCTTGCTTTTTTCCACGACATGCGAAATTCCTGCATCATCACAAAGATAGCTTACAGAAGCTATACGCTCCGGCTCCACTAAACCAAGCAAAATTTCATCACAGCTGATAGAAAAGGAAACTATCCGCATAGGATGTGCAGGTACCTTTACCTCATAGCCCTTGGCGTCCTTGACAACTCTCGTTCCGTTGTTTTCCGGCTTATCATTGCCGCATCCTAGGCAAGAACAACATGCTATAATTACACAAATAAAAAATACTGCTAACTTTTTCACTGTCATTCACCTTAAATATCTGCCAAATTTATTATTACAAATTCTGTAGACAAAACCAGTTTCTTTACTTCATCAAAATCTATAATCAGCACTGCTTCACATCCTTCATAGGTAAAAAGCACTTCACCATTGCAAAGGACAGCACTTTGCGCACGGCTGCAGTCCATGCCTTCCGTACCCGTCTGATTACAGATAAGCACCGGAATACCATTTGCCGAACGGCTCAAACGCTTCCACGCCTCCTCCGGCGGGCCTGCATGTCCTCCAGGCGGCCAGGCAGCAACAACTACAGCAATCTCTGCTCCCTGCTCAGCAATTTTTTGTCCGTGTTCAGCAAAATACGCATCTGCACAAACCAGAACACTGGTATTGATACCATCTAAATTCCATACCTCAAATTTTTCTCCGGGATGCGCCCAATTTTCTGTTATCCAGGGGACAACCTTTGTCTTATCGTGACGATTGTAATATGTTCCATCTTGCGAAATAACAGCACAGCTGTTATGCGGTGTCCTTTCATCAACAAAACCGCAGCCCAAAAACAACCTTTGCCTGTAGTGCCTGCAAGCCTCCATAAACTCCTGTAAAAGATTATTTTGCAGTGAAGCAAGCTGAAACTGCTTATCGTCGCGCATCATATAATAACCCTGCAAAGCCATTTCCGGTGTAAGCACCCAGCTTGCGCCATACTGTGCCGCCAGCTTCATCCCCTGTAAAATTTTCTTTGCATTATCCGCTTGCGGTCCGCAGCAATATGCAAAATGCAAAAAAGCTATTTTCAAAATTCAGCACCTCGCTCTAAAAACATCTATATATGAGTGTGGTGGCATAAGCTTTTATGTGCCTATGCCACCACTGGTGTATGAGAAATAAGATTATAAGCTATTAGAAGGTGTATTCTACGCCTGCAACAAAGTTACAGCCCGGTTGTGAATACCAGCCAACTCCGCCAGGATTACGCATATCATATGTCATATCAGTATACATGCGGTCAAAGAGATTGTTTAACTTAAAGAACACATTCATACCCTTAACAGGCTTGTAGTTCAAAGCAATATTAGCAGTCCAAACACTCTTATATGTATCTAATACCTGAGCTTCATTAGCTTTACTGCCGGGGCGGTCTACGATACCCTTAATATTCAAGCTGCCATTGAATTTTGCTTCGTCATAGTTAAATGTCAAATCATATTGTCCTTTAGGGATGTAGCCATTGCGGTTAGGATTAACAGTTGCAGAGGCTGCCGGAATATATGTATGTGTATATGCAGCAGTAGCGCTGAAGTGATCATCAAAAGCCTTAGTCAGTTGAACATCCCAGCCTTTAATAGTTTCTGCACCTGCATTGTAATACTTCCAATTAGCACTGTTGAAACCAATAAGATTATCAGACTCTGTACGATAATAATGTGCAGAGAATGTTGTCTTGTCATCAATACGAGTATTAATACCGATTTCCTTAGTTTCGCCTTCTTCAGGATTCAGCTTCTCACTGCCATAGAACGGATTGTACAGCTCATACATGTACGGAGCACGGAAGAATTCCTTATAAGATACATACATGTTGGTCAGATCGTTAAATTTATAGGAAAGCACGCCGCTGCCTGTGGTTTTGTTGCCATATTCCGAATGCTTGGAGAAGCGCACACCGGGAGTAAAGCCCCAAGCACCAAACTGCATCTGGTCCTGAATAAAGAATGCCTTATTATCAACAGTACCGGTCATGCTAGGTGTGTACTGATCGTGATATTTGTTCATGGCATCTTTATAATAATCATAACCACCGATGATAGTATGATTGCCATCCTGATATGTCAGCTGCTCCGAGAAGCCCCAGGTTTTTTCACGCATCTGCCACAGTGTTGCAGGATGTCTTGTATCATCGTCCAAATCCGCTGTACGGGAAAAGTAAGTCAATCTATTGCTAAGCTTATCATTAAATTTATAGTCAAACGCAACAGTATACTTAGTATTATCCTTCTTGCCTTCTGTCATACCACCGGTAAAAACAGTCGGTCCCATCATAGAGGAACCTGTTTCCGGTCTGCCGTAATCCAGCTTGTAGCGGGAATAAGAAACATTGATATCAGCTTTATCGTCAAATTTTTGGCCCAGCTTTACACCATAGCTCTTGCTGTCAATTTTATTAACTGTTGCGTTGCCATGGCCATCCTTATATTCTCCCATTTTATCGGTCTGACCATTTACAGTCCAATAGAAGCCGGACTTTGTCATGCCTTCATTAAAAATATTATAGGTTTTCTTATCATAGCTACCCCAAGCGCCGGAAATTTTAGTAGTGCTTTCTCCGGCCTCCGGCTTGCGGGTGATAATGTTGATTACACCGCCAACAGCATCACTGCCGTAAAGAGTTGACGCAGAGCCCTTCAGTACCTCAATACGTTCAATATTGTCCATATTGCTTACTTCAGAAGGCTGGAATACACTGGATACGGAACCGTTGGTGTTGGCTCTTTGACAACCAAAACTAAAACATGACTGGTACCGTTTACATACAAATAATCGGCAGAATAATTGGCACCGGTAGCACTGTAGTTTTGAATAGCAACACCAGGAACTGCACGCAAAGCTTCACTTACAGTCTGATAATGCTTTTCTTCAATATCCTTACGGGTAACAACGTTTACGTTAGCATTTGCTTCAAAATTGCTTTCTGCAATTCTGCTGGCAGTAACAACCATCTGATCAAGGTTAAATTCGCTGATTTTTTCTTCAGCAAACGCACCTTGTGCATTGCCGGCACAAATACCGGTTATCAGCATACACATTAATAAACTCTTAGAGCTTTTCTTCACAATAACACCTCATCTTCATAAACTACAGAACAACTCTTGACAAATGCTACGTCAAGTATTTTAATAATATATAGAATAAAAATCCTAATTGTTCTGCTTATCATTAAGAAGAATTTTAAAGTATCTACCTATAGTATAGTCAAGCATTATTTTCACAGGAGATTTATGAATAAATTATCAGAAAAATATTTTACAATCGGAGAATTTGCCTCTCTGTTCAAGCTATCGAAGCAAACATTATTCTATTATGAACGCAATAATATTCTTAGGCCTGCTTATATTGATGAAAACGGTTATCGCTATTACTCTTTAGAACAGTATTTTATCTTTGATATTATTATCAATATGCGTAAGCTGGGAATTCCTCTGAAAGATATTGCTGCCTATTTACAAACCCGTGATATTAATGCTCTACAGCTTTTTTATAAGCGCAAGCAGACAGAATTTCAGCTGCAAATTGACATTATGCAGCGCAACATTGCTAATTTACAGACTAAAATAAATCGTTTAGAAAAAGCCAAAAGCATTACCACTGACAAAATCACTTTAGAAGAACAATCAGATGAATATTATATAGCAACTCCTTTCTCTGCTACGGAAATTTCGCTAAAAGAAAAAATAAAGCTGGTTGCCAAGCACAACTATCCTTTCGCCAGCAGTGAACTATTAAATGAATATCTGATGGGATACATTCTGCCCAAGGATGCTCTGCAGCAAGGCAATTTTTTAGCAATGTCACATCTTTATACCCGTATCTCCCATCCTGATGAATACACCGACGTGCAAATAAAAAAAGCAGGCCTATACGCCTCCATTTATACTCCCAACGGTTTCCATACACAATACGAATACTCTTTCAAAAAGCTTTTGGCATTCATTGAACGTAACGCTTTAACAATAATCGGCGATGTGTATATTGAACAATTAAGGAATTATTGGTCTACTGCTGATTATACAAAATATATTGTAAAAATAATGATACCTGTAGATTATCTCTAAAAAACAAGCCCCTAAAGCAATCTTTTAATTACTTTAGGGGCTTATTCGTCATTATTTTGCTTCGCTTAACACTTTTTGAAACAGCTCATGCACTTCTTTATCGGATTTTCCTTCAGCCATAGCAGCTTTGGCCTGTTCGACGGCATTTTTATAATTTTTGTGCGCTGCATCATCAGGAAGATTATCGATATCATAATTCATGACACTATTGAAAATCTCATGAATTTCTTCTACTGATTTCCCTGCAGCTTTTGCAGCCTCAGCATGCTTCATGGCCATTTTATAGCGATAGCCTGCGTGGGGTGTATTAGGTAAAACATATTCCGGGTGTGACATATCTTATCCTCTCCTCTGTATTTATTTTTTGGACAAGTATATTCTACGGTATATACTCATAGTAGAGTAAAGCACTTTTTTCATAAAACTATTTTGGATAATATTGAGTCAAAATTGCGAAAAGCAAAGCCTCTCTTTT
>ERZ1034723.480-NODE-480-length-21663-cov-13.756618_pt1 | contig 21663 bp, 18 predicted proteins | sample MGYA00520637_ERZ1034723 | MGnify/ENA primary metagenome ERZ1034723 (study PRJEB33766, sample SAMN09781719) | gut metagenome | biome: gut microbiome | host: Homo sapiens | place: Madagascar | study: EMG produced TPA metagenomics assembly of the PRJNA485056 data... | reverse complement strand
TGGTGCGGAACTTGAGGATATTGAAATGCTGTTTGTGGATGCCCACCCGCTTCTGCCTGAAAAAGATCGGTCCCGGGGAATCGATCTTGATGGCAAGGCAGAGGATGAGCAGCAGCGGCGAGAGCACGATCATGCCGCAGAGGGACAGAATGACCGCCAGCAGCCGCTTGATGCCGTTTCGATACATGGAAGATCCTCCCTTTTCAGAGTACTTTTTATTATAGCAAGCCATTCGACAGTTTGCAATCCATTCCGTGCAGTTTCTCGCCTGATAGGCTCAGGCAGGTGCAGCAGAAGTATTGGCTGTTGCACAGACCACAAAACGCCTGTTTTGTTGCATTATTTATCCTGTTTTCTCTCTTGTTCCGGAACGATTTCTGCCGTATCATTATAGTAACAACTCTATCTGAAACAGGAGGTCTTTTCTGTGATCCAACGTTTTTCTTTCGGGCATCCCTTCCCCACCCAGAGCGTTGTGCTGTCTCTTCCGGCGGAAAGCGGCCCCGTTCCCTTTCTGACTCCCGATGGCAGCGGCTGGCGGTTCCCCCTCAGTGAGCAGGCTGCGGTCTACGGTCTGGGCGAAATGCCCCGCGGCATCAACAAGCGCGGCTGGCACTACATCACCAACAACACCGACGAATCCCGCCACAGCGAGGACAAGCTTTCCTTCTATGGTGCGCACAATTTCCTGCTGGTGCGGGACGGCAGCACCTGCTTTGGCCTGTTCGTGGATTTCCCGGCCAAGGTGTATTACGACATCGGCTATACCCGCCACGATCTTTTCTCTTTCCACACCGAGACTCCCGACTATGATCTGTATCTCCTCTCCGGCGGGAACGAGAACGCGATCTGCAAGGAGTTCCGCACCCTCATCGGCCGCAGCTATATCCCACCCAAGTGGGCATTCGGTCTGGCACAGAGCCGCTGGGGCTACAAGACCGAGGAGGACGTGCGGGAGGTTGCACGCCAGTACAAGGAGCATGACCTGCCGCTGGATATGATCTGCATGGACATCGAGTATATGCAGGACTATGCCGATTTCACCGTAAACAAGGAACGGTTTCCAGACCTTACAAAGCTCTCCGCAGACCTGAAAGCACAGGGCATCCGGCTGGTGCCCATCATCGATGCCGGCGTGCGCGTTGACCCCAACGACTCCACTTGCACTGAGGGGCTGGAAAAGGGATACTTCTGCAAAAAGGCCGACGGAACTCCCTTTGTGGCGGCAGTCTGGCCCGGCAAGGCCTACTTTGCCGACTTCCTGCGCCCCGAGGTGCGGGAGTGGTTCGGCCACAAATACAAGGCCCTGACCGACTGCGGCATCGAGGGCTTCTGGAACGATATGAACGAGCCCTCCCTCTTCTACTCACCGGAGCGGCTGCGCGCTTTTCTGAACGATATGGCCGCCCTGCGGGAGAAGGACAACATTGAGCAGGAGGAGTTCTTCCTGCGTGTGGTGGGCGGTGCCATGGGCCTGATGAACAGCCCGGCAGACTATGCCAGCTTCTACCACGAGGTGGACGGCCGGAAGGTGCGCCACGATCAGGTCCACAACCTCTACGGCGGCAGCATGACCCGCGCCGCTGGCGAAGCCTTTGCCGACCTGCGTCCGGGCCAGCGCACCCTGCTTTACAGCCGTTCCAGCTTCATTGGCAGCCACCGCTACGGCGGCATCTGGCTGGGCGACAACAATTCCAGCTGGGCCCAGCTGCTGGCCAATATCCAAATGATGCCCAGTGTCCAGATGTGCGGTTTCCTGTACAGCGGTGCCGACCTCTGCGGCTTCTCCTCCGATACTACGCCGGATCTTGCCCTGCGCTGGCTTGAGTTCGGTCTGCTCACCCCGCTGATGCGCAACCACTCCGCGGTGGGCACCCGGATGCAGGAATACTACCGCTTCCCCGAGGTGCTGCCCGCTGTGCGCAATATGATCCGTCTGCGCTACGCCCTGCTGCCCTACCTGTACAGCGAATTTATGAAGGCCGCGCTGGAAAACACCAGCTACTTCCGGCCGTTGGCCTTCGACTACCCGGATGACCCCGATGCCCGGGAGGTGGAAGATCAGCTTTTGCTGGGCGAGGGCCTGATGGCAGCGCCCGTCTATGTCCAGAATGCCCACGGGCGGCATGTCTATCTGCCCGAACCCATGAAGCTCCTGCGCCTGCGGGCTGTGGACGACTACGACGAAGAGATCCTGCCCGCCGGGCACCACTATATCCGCTGTGCGCTGGACGAAATGCTGCTGTTCCTCCGTCCGGGTCACATCATTCCCGTGGCACAGCCCGCCAACAACACCGCTGAGCTGGATGATGCCAGCCTGACCCTGTGGAGCTTCCTGCCCGACGGTGAATCTGCGGAGTACCGGATGTACCGGGATGACGGCGTGACAACAGAATATGAGAAGAAAGAGCACTGGAAAACGCTGCAGATCCATCATTCCTGATCGAAGTGTCCCGGAAAGGCAGGATCTCCCCTGCGCAGCATCTTGTATTTTACAGAAAACTGTATTATAATATAGGTGTTCTTTACAAATTGCGTTGTGCCGCAAAACGGCACGGCGCATTTTTTACGCTTCAATTTTGGTGCAAGAGTATGAGAGAAGTTTCAAAGGAGGCGGAGCTTTCATGGCACAAATGTCCCAGGCCGGTGATCTGACCAGCGGCCCGATGCTGAAAAAGATCATCCTGTTTTCCCTGCCGCTGGCGGCATCCAGCTTTTTGCAGCTGCTGTTCAATGCTGCCGATGTGGTCGTGGTGGGCCGATTCGCCGGCAGCGCCGCGCTGGCAGCAGTTGGTTCCAACGGTGCGCTCATCAACCTGCTGGTCAACCTGTTTGTCGGCCTTGCGCTGGGTGCAAATGTTGTGGCTGCCCGCTGCTATGGCGCAAAGGATGACCAAGGCGTGCACGAAACGGTGCAGACCGCCGTTACCCTGAGCCTTGTGGGCGGCGTGCTGATGGCTTTTGTTGGCTTTTTTGCAGCCCACGGCCTGCTGGAACTGATGTCCAGCCCTGAGGATGTCATTGACCTTGCCACCCTTTATCTGAAGATCTACTTCATCGGAATGCCGATGACCATGCTGTACAACTTCAACGCTTCCCTGCTGCGTGCCGTGGGTGACACCCGCCGCCCGCTGGTCTGTCTGGCGGTGGCAGGTGTCATCAATGTGGTGCTGAACCTGCTGTTCGTCATCGTGTTCCAGATGAGTGTGGCGGGCGTGGCGCTGGCCACCATCCTCAGCCAGACGGTATCCGCCATTATGGTCACGGTGCTGCTGGTCAGGGAAGAGGGTGCCATGCACCTTGACCTGCGGCATCTGGGCATCCACAAGAAAGCCATGCTGCAGATCATCCGGATCGGCCTGCCCGCCGGTCTGCAGAGCACCGTGTTCAGCCTGTCCAACGTGGTGATCCAGTCGGCCATCAATTCCTTTGGCTCCACGATCGTGGCCGGAAACTCTGCCGCATCCAACCTCGAGGGCTTCATCTACACCGGCATGAATGCCTTTGCGCAGGCGGCCGTGACCTTTACCAGCCAGAACGTGGGTGCCCGCCGGTACGACAACCTCGACCGCGTCATGCGCAACTGCCTGCTCTGCGTCACTGTGGTGGGCCTGTTCCTGGGCTGCGGCGCTTACTTTGGCGGCGAGGTCCTGCTGCACTTCTACTCCACGGATGAAGCCGTGGTGGCCGCCGGCCTGTCCCGGATGCAGATCATCTGCACTGCCTACTTCCTGTGCGGCATAATGGACACTTTGGCCAGCTGCCTGCGCGGCCGCGGCTACTCGGTGATCCCCATGATCGTCAGCCTGGTGGGCAGCTGCCTGCTCCGTCTGGTCTGGATCGCAACCATTTTCCGGATGTTCCGCTCCACCGGCACGCTGTACATCAGCTATCCCATCAGCTGGGCCCTGACCGCAGGGGTGCATCTCATCTGCCTGCTGGTCGTGCGCAAAAAGATGAACGATCAGCTGAAGGAAGAGAGCCGCCTGGCCGCATAACAGAAAACGCTCTCCTGTGCTCAGCAGGAGGGCATTTTTTGTTTACAGTATCTTCTTTAACAGATATCGGTCATACCCGCCGTACATCTCACGGCGGTCGGCAATGACAAAACCGCAGGCAAGGGCATTGTTCAGGCTGTATTGATTTTCCGGGCTGACGGTGGCCCCGATGCCCACGATGCCGGGCCGGACAAGAGGCAGCGCCGCTTCCAGCAGCTTCCGCTGCAGGCCGTTGCCCCGCCAGTCCGGGTGGACCACTGCGCTGTCTGCATTGGCCCAGTGCTCCCACTCCTCCCGGGGCACCCCCAGAAAGGCCGCATAATTGTGTGCGCTCCGGCCGCAGTAGCGCAGGATAAAGTACGCCCCCAGCCGTTCGCCGTCGTATGCCCCGATGCACAGGTCCTCCCTCAGGTAGGCCGTGATATTCTCCAGTGTGTCCGGCACAAACTGCTCCGGGTGGGGCATAGCGGCCCGCACTTCGTTCTGCAAAGCAAAGAATGCGGCGGCATCCGCAGGGCCGCACCGGCGCAGGCGAATGGGAAGCTGTGCAGGCCGGCCGCACACTTTTTGCAGTATCAGTTCCATTTTGTGAACCCTCCAAAAATAAAATCATACTTTCTGCTGGATTCCAGTATAATTACCATTCAAAATAAAGTCAAATCATGCTATAATGAAAGCAAGAAAATCTGTCCGGCGCAGCTTTTGGGATGCAGGGCAGGTTTTCCCAAGTCCAGGCGGGCACTGCCCCGCCCGCGAACCGGAGGAACAGCCCATGAAAGAATCCAGCTCTTCGTCATCCATCCGCCTGGGCGGTGCGGTCATCAGTGACCGTGTCGTCGCGGCGCTTCTGGAAGAACTGCGCACCGGCCGCTACGCCGATGCCGACCGCCTGCCCGCCGAGGTCGATCTGGCCGCGGAACTCGGTGTCAGCCGTACCGTGATCCGGGACGCGCTGAGCGAGATGGAGCGCGCCGGTTACATCGAGCGTGTGCGCGGCATTGGCACAGTGGTCAACCGCACCGTGCTTGGCCTGCGCAGCCGCCTTGACCAGAAGCTGGAATATTACCCGCTGATCCGCAGCTTTGGCAGCTACCCCCACGCCGATGGCATCCAGATCTATCCCATCCGCGCCGGGGCCGAGCTTGCCCGGGATCTTGCCATTGCACCGGGGGACGAGGTCATCTGCATCAAAAAACGCATCCTGGCCGACACCACCCCAGTCATCTACTCCATCGATTATCTGCCCCGCGCCCTCTTTGGCAGCCGGGACTACACCCGCATCGACCTGAGCGGCGGCGTGTTCGATATCCTGGAGCAGGAATGCAACCAGCAGATCTCCTCGAATGTGGCCCACCTCAAGGCCAGCTGCGGCGACGAGGCCATCCGGGCTGCCATGCGTCTTGCCCCCGGCGAGGCCATGCTGCTGCTGGATGAGATCTGCTTCAACCGTCTGTGCCACCCGGTCATGCGCTCACTGAGTTATTACACGAATTTCTTCGATTTTTCCATTCTACGAAAATTACTTTGACGGAGGTAAAATTCATGCGCCATCTCATCGATCCCTTGGATTTCAGCCAGGAGGAGATCACCTCTCTGCTGGATCTGGCCGACCGCATCCGCTCCGACCCTGCCGCTTACCAGGACGTTGCGGCTCACAAAAAGCTCGCCACCTTGTTCTATGAGCCGTCTACCCGCACCCGCCTTTCCTTTGAGGCGGCCATGCTGAACCTGGGCGGCCATGTGCTGGGCTTCCCGAGCGAGAACGTCTCCAGCGCTTCCAAGGGAGAAAGCGTTGCAGATACCATCCGTGTGGTCTCCTGCTATGCCGATATCGTGGCAATGCGCCATCCCAAAGAGGGTGCGCCGTTCCGCGCTTCCCGCTACTCCCGCATCCCGGTCATCAATGCCGGTGACGGCGGCCACCAGCACCCCACCCAGACCATGACCGATCTGATGACCATCCGCACCCGGATGGGTCGGCTGGATAATCTGACCATCGGCCTGTGCGGCGATCTGAAGTTCGGCCGCACCGTCCATTCTCTCATCAAGACCATGGCACGCTGCAAGAACATCCGCTTTGTCCTGATCAGCCCCGAGGAGCTGCGGGTGCCCGACTACATCATCAAGGATGTGCTGGAAGCCAACGGCATCGAGTACTGCGAGACCCGGAGCCTGGAAGAATCCATGCCTGAGCTGGACATCCTGTACATGACCCGTGTGCAGAAGGAGCGCTTCTTCAACGAGGAGGATTACATCCGCCTGAAGAACAGCTACATTCTGACCAGCGAAAAGATGGCCCTTGCCAAGCCTGAAATGGCAGTGCTGCATCCCCTGCCCCGCGTGAACGAGATTGCACTGGATGTGGACAACGATCCCCGTGCCGCCTACTTTGAGCAGGTGCAGAACGGCGTATACATCCGCATGGCACTGATCATGACGCTGCTGGGTCTTGCCGACCCCAAGGCACCGAAGGAGGGCAACTGATATGCTGAATATTGACGAGATCCAGAACGGCATTGTGATCGACCACATCAAGGCAGGCACCGCTGTGGGCCTGATGGAGCTGCTGGGCATCACCGGCAACAAGACCGCCAACGTGGCACTGATCCAGAATGCGCGCTCCCACAAGGCCGACTGCGGCCGCAAGGACATCATCAAGGTCGAGGGGGATGCCTCCTGGCTGAACCTGGACGTGCTGGCCTACCTTGACCCTGACATCAGCGTGACCGTGATCGAAAACGGCAAGGCTGTGCGCAAGGAAAAGCCGAAGCCCCCCAAGCGTCTGGTGAACATTGTGCGGTGCCGCAATCCCCGCTGCATCTCCTCCATTGAAGAGGAATGCGACCAGATCTTTGAGATGAGCTCCAACGGCAAATACCGCTGCATCTATTGTGAGCAGGAGCTGCAGGTGAAGCCGGAATAATCGGTACAAAAGCAAAAGGCAGTGCGTCCCACGCGGCGCACTGCCTTTTTTGTTTGTTATACGAAATCCTCCCGCATCGGGGTGAAGATATCCAGCAGGATGCCCGCTTCCGTGCAGGTGCAGCCATGCTCCACACCGTCCTCCTTCCGGCCTGATCTCAAACAAAAAAAGCCCGACAAAGCTCCCTCCGGCAGCACCGCCCGGCATCCCATTCCCACATACGATGCCGTGCAGGTGCAGTGCATTCAGAAGGTCTCTATCTGCAGCAATCCCCCAAGATCGCCATTCAGAGCTTCGTCAGACTTTTTATTCGTAAAGACGTTCCGGCCCACGCACACACGCCTGCGTTCCCGGATGTTCCTTCCTCTGTCGGCCGCAAACCATACAGCGGGGAGGCGCTCCTGCCTTTAACTTGGTTTCATTGTAGCAGATTCCGATGAAACTTTCACCCCAAATGTCATATTCTGCAGGGTTTCATGTCATAACTTGCGGAGCGGGATGGTGCAGGTAAAGCGGAACCAGCACCCCCGGCAGCTGATGGTATATTCGCCGCCGTATTTTTTCAGCACATCCCGCACGTTCCACAGCCCGAAGCCGTGGCCCGCCCCTTTCTGAGAGATGCGGGGCAGCTGACCGTCCGCGAGGTTCAGGTCCTTTTTCACCCGGTTGCGGACAGAGAGCACCACCTCGTCCTCGCTCTTCCGCATCCGCACATAGACCTCCGGCGGATCAGCCTGCGCGGCGGCCTCAATGGCATTGTTGAGCAGATTGGAGAGCACGATCACAAGATCCGTCTGGCCCATGGGCATATCCTGCAGATCGGGCAGATCAAAATAGACCATGACTCCTTTTCGGCTGGCTTCCTCGTACTTTTTGCTGAGCAGGGCATCCAACAGGGGGTTGTGGGTGTTCATAATGGTGGTATTCGCCGCAATGGTCTTTGTGAGCGTGGAGAGGTAAGCCTTTGCTCCCTCGTAATCGCCCTGCTGAAGCAGCAGAGCCAGTGCCTCGGTGTGGTTGGTGAACTCATGGGTCAGCCGCCGCTGGGTCTTGTAGGATTCCAGAAGAGCTTCTGCGCTCTCCTTCTGGCGCACAGCCTCCACCATCAGTGTCTGCTGCTGCAGCATCTGGTCGTTGACCATCTGCACGATCCACAGATGGATCAGTACTGCTATGGTCAGGCCAAAGGTCAGCATCATATTCATCATGCTGGGCACTTCGCTGCCGCCGGATACCATCAGCACGATGTTCAGCACCACAACGATGCCAGGAAAAAATGACATGACCAGCATCTGCGGCGGGGTCAACGCCTGCTCCCGCCGCCAGCGCCGGATAATGTAGGCTGCAAGCAGGCCAGCCCCCACAACAGCAGCAACCAGCAGGAACAGACAGCTGCGGTAGCGCCAGACCTCCCGGACGGGAATGTGCTTGCACCAGGCAAAGGTGTAGCTGACTGTATTTTCCGTCAGCAGGCACATAATGCCGTTGACAAGGCAGGCCGAGAGCTTCTGGTTCCAGCTTCCGCCGAAAAAAAGCACCGTGACCAACAGGTAGATGACGTTCAATATCACAGATCTAACATTGAAAAAGCCAATATCATACCAAATCGAGACCGCCAGAAATACTGCTGCCAGCAGGGCTGCCCACAGGCAGGGGAAGCGGAATCTCCTGCCGCAGCCCAGAAATGCATGGTCCACCATGATAAAAGCCGCCCACTGGCCAATGCAGACCAGATGCCCCATCAGAAACCAGAGCATTTCCTTAGTCATCCCCAAACTGCCCCTTCCATTCCAGATAGGTGCTGCGGATCTCAGCATAGCCGTTCCGGCTCACGCCCAGCTTGACCCCATTGCGCAGGGTGACCATATAGCTGCTGATCTGCCGGATGTACTTCATATTGACCACCGCGCTCCGCCCCACCCGCAGAAAGCCGTTCTCAAACAGGGCCTGCGGCAGCTCATTCAGCTTGCCATAGTAGGAGCACAGGGGCTGGTGGGCCACATCTCCGTAAACGTTGATCTTGCGCAGGTCGCTTTCGAGGTAGTAGATGCTGTCGTAGGGCAGCTCGGTCTCGGTGCGGTTCTGCCGGATGGTCAGGGTCTTGGGAGCCCGGTGATCCTGCTCGTGCAGAATGGCATCCAGACAGCGGGGCAGCTGGCAGTCCAGATCGCGCTTGAGGATATAGCGGAACGCATTCACGGTGTAGCCCTCCGGGGCAAATTCCAGATAGGCCGACACATACACCAAGCAGATCTCCGGGCTGCACTGGCGCAACTGCTTTCCCAGTGAGATGCCGTTCATGGTGTCCAGATCCACATCCAGCAGCGCCACCTGATACAGATCAAGATCCCGCCGGGCCAGTGTCTCTTCCCCGCTGTGGCAGACGGTGCATTCCACCTGCAGGCCCCGCAGCGCAAAGAAATCCCGGACGAGCGTTTCCACGCGGGCAGCAAATACCGCATCATCATCACAGATCAAAATGTGCATTGTGTCCTCCAACAAAAACGCCCTCTCCGCCAGTGCTTCGCACTGCCGCTTCTCCCAAAGGGCGAGGCAATTGCTGCTCTGACTTCAGGCTGTGCAAGTTGCTTCCCCATCAGATGCGTTGCCCTCCTTGGGGAGCTGGCGAGCGAATACGAGACTGAGAGGGTTTATTTCCTTATGCAAAGAACTTGTCGTAGATGCCAAAGGCGAAGATGAACAGCACGATCACGGGCAGACCGTAGGTCAGGTAACCGCGCATCCAATCGTGGATCTTCAGCCCCTCGCCGGTGTTGACTTCCTTCTTATAGTTGTCCCAGCCCCAGCCATAGCGGGAAACGCAGAACAGCAGGTAAACCAGGCTGCCCAGCGGCAGGAACAGGTTACTGACAAGGAAATCCTCGAAGTCCAGCACTGCACCGCCAAACACGGCAAAGCCATCCCAGGCCCAGAGGTTATACCCCAGCACGCAGGGCATGGACAGCAGGATGATGAGGAACAGGTTGACCAGACTGGACTTTTTACGGGTGCAGCCGGTCAGCTCCATGCCGCAGCAGATGATGTTCTCGAACACCGCCAGCACGGTGGACAGGGCCGCAAATGCCATGAACAGGAAGAACAGGCTGCCCCACAACCTGCCCAGCGCCATGTTGGCAAAAATATTGGGCAGGGTGATGAAGATCAGGCTGGGGCCTGCGGTCTGATCCACACCAAAGGTAAAGCAGGCCGGGAAGATGATGAGACCGGCCGTGATGGCCACAAAGGTATCCAGCACCACCACACGGACGCTCTCGCCCAGCAGGGAGTGTTCCTTGCCGATGTAGCTGCCAAAAATAGACATGGCACCGATGCCCAGGCTCAGGGTGAAGAAGGCCTGATTCATCGCACCCACCAGGGTGTTGACGATGCCAACCTCCTTCATGCGGCCAAAGTCAGGCACCAGGAAGAAGGAAAGACCCTCCTTTGCGCCATCCATGAAGAGGCTGTTCACGGCCAGAATGACCATGATGAGGAGCAGGGCGATCATCATGCCCTTGGTCACACGCTCCAGACCATTCTGCAGGCCCTTGGCGCAGACCAGAATGCCCAGAACGACCACGAACACCATCCAGAAGGTCATAATGCCGGGGCTTGCCAGCATCTCGGTGAACTTGCCCGCCACCTCGTCTGCGTTCAAGCCGGAGAGCTTTCCGGCGGCAGTCATATAGAAATAGTGCAGCATCCAGCCTGCAACGGTGGTGTAGAACATCATCAGCAGGTAGCAGCCGACCAGAGTAAAATAGCCGTGGATATGCCACTTCTGGCCCGGCTTTTCCAGCACCTGATAGGCCCGCACCGGGCTTTTGCGGCTGGCACGGCCCACAGCAAATTCCATGGTCATAATGGGCAGACCCAGAATGACCAGGAACAGCAGGTAAAACAGCACAAAGGCTCCTCCGCCGCCCTGACCTGCCATATAAGGAAATTTCCACACGTTGCCAATGCCGATGGCACAGCCTGCCGACAGCAGGATGAAGCCCAGCCGCGATTTCAGCGTTTCACGTTCCATAATAAATTTGTCCCCTCCAATAATTTCAGCCGCCCGCCTTCTGCACGAAAAACAGGCGAAATCAGTTTATTATATCACAAATTGGAAGAGAATGGAGTGCTTTTTCGTATTTTCCCTTGCAAATTTCTTTCATCTTATATAAAATAGACAAGATGAAATGTGTACAACACGGAAAGGAACAACCGGATGGTCTCAGACGAAACAGCCTACCGGAAGTATCTGGCCGGAGACGAGGCTGCCGCTCAGCTGTTGGTGGAGCGGTATGGCGACGCGCTGACCCTTTACATCAACGGCGTGCTGGGCGATATCCACGAGGCAGAGGATCTGATGATCGAGGCCTTTGCCCATATTTTTGCAAGAGAGCGGCCCATTCAGGATGGCTGCTTCAAGGCTTACCTCTATAAAACCGGGCGCAATCTCGCATTGCGCTGCAAGACCCGGCGGCGGTTTTTTCTGCCGCTGGAGGAACTGCCTTTTGAACTGCCGGACGAGGCACTGGCCGAAACCGGGCTGTTCCAGAACGAACAGCACCAGCAGCTGTACGCCGCACTGGGCAAGCTCAAAAAGGAATACCGGGAGACACTTTTTCTGGTCTATTTTGAAGAACTGAGCTACCGGCAGGCCGCACAGGTGCTGGGACGCACCGAGCAGCAGGTAACGAACCTTGTGTACCGGGGCAAGCAGCAGCTGAAACAACTTTTGGAACAGGAGGGATATCAGTATGAAAACTGATGCCGAACGGATGGCGCTGATCCGCCAGCGCACGGCCCAGCTGCAGCGTCAGGCGCGCGCACGGCAGATGCTGCTGATCGATGCAGGCTGTATGGCGGCTTGTCTGGCGCTGGTGGTCTGCCTGGGCCTTGCCATGCCCGGCTGGGCAGGCACATCGGTCGCGCTGCATGTTGCCCCCACCGGCACCGCCGGGATGCTGAGTGAGCGCGGAGCCGACGGTTATATCCTGGTGGGCGTACTCTCGTTCCTGCTGGGCTCCTGTGTGACCATCCTGCTCTACCGCCTGCGCCGCAGCAGTGAAAAGAAGCACACGAGGGACGACGATGAGCTTTGAGATCATTGACAACACCTTTCAGGTGATCGTGCTGGCTGCGATGGCGCTCCTCGCCTTTATCCTCGCCTTCCGGCGCAGCAGCCGCTCCTGCCTGATCCTGGCGTTCGGCTACGCCAGCTTTATGATGGGCACTTTGTACTACCTGCTCCATCTGATCATTCTGGGCCATGGGCCGCAGGTGTTTTATGTGGCCGAATGCTCTTGGATGGCCTCGTATTTCTTTTTTCTCTCGCTGGAGATCCTCTATTGGGAGGGCCTGCGCCCGCCGTTCTCCCCTTTTGCGCTGGCGGCCGGGGTGGTCATTGCCGGCGTTGTCATGCGGGTGCAGGTGTTTGGCCCTTCGCCGCTGATGTCCGGTGCGCTGGCGCTCACCTTTGGCGCGCTGGCCTACCTCTGTTTTTCGGCCCTGCAAAAGGAAAAACGGCTCCGGCCTTATGAGATCGCACTTTTGTTTGAAATGTCCTTGCAGATCCTTCTGTTCGTTGTCTCCGAGTTCATCCGTGATTACACCCGGTTCAGTCTTTACTATGCTGTGGACATCCTGTTGACCCTCACGCTGGTCAGCTTCCTGCCCCATATCCTGCGGGAGGAGCCCCATGACCTACATTGAAAACATCTTTTTGTGCCTGGCGCTTCCCATGCTGCTCTCCCTGCTGTTCACATCGGGCAGCCCCCGGCGCTTTACCCTGTTCGTGGTGCTGGGCATGGCCACCTGCCTGCTTTCGGCTTATGTCAGCAGCTTTTTCATGGGGCGGCACCAGTGCAGTGCCGTGACCACCGCCATTGAGATCGCACCTGTCTGCGAGGAGATCCTGAAGCTGCTGCCGCTGCTGCTCTACTTTTTGATCTTTGAGCCGGATTCCCACAAGCTGACTCCTGCGGCCATGGGCATTGCAGTGGGCTTTGCCACCTTTGAAAACGTCTGCTACCTGACCGAAAACGGTGCAGGAAGTTTTGTTTTCCTGCTCATCCGCGGCATGTCCGCCGGGGCCCTGCATCTGGTCTGCGGCATCCTGACCGGTCTGGCACTGGCCTATGTGTTCCGCCGTCCGTGGCTCACCTGCACCGGCACGGTGGGGATTCTGGGGGTCTGCATGGTGCTGCACGGCATCTACAATCTGCTGATCACCGCCGACGGCTTCTGGCAGATGGTCGGGTACTTCTTTCCTTCTGCCATCATCGTCACCCTGTTTGCGGCAAGGCTGCTCCGCAGGGGCAGGCACACTGTTTTTCGCTGACCGTTTCCCGCTCTTTTCCGGAGCGGGAAATTTTTTTGAACTTTTTTCAAATTTGGGTGAAAGGAATCGGCGCGAACTGTATTATAGGAGATAGAGAGGACGGAAAGCAGCCGCTCTGATGATCTCTCAAAAGGAGGGACTGTCCATGACCCAGAAGGCGAGTGTTCGTATGGAGGAAATTCGCCGCCGCACACGCAGGCTTCGTCAAAGGCGAGCACATCGAATCAACTGCACTCTCTCCGCAGTTTGTCTGTTGTTGACAGTCGGCATTGCGTCCCTGCTGTATCAGGAGCATGTTCCGGGTCTTTCCATCGTTCTGGCCGGGTACGGCTCGGTGCTGCTGCACAGCGGCGCTGATGCTTATATCGTGGTCAGCGTCGGCTCCTTTGTCACCGGCGTTGTATTCACGTTGCTCGGCATCCGGTACAGGCAGTACAAAGCACTGCACCGCCCCTTCTCCCCGGATGCTGCAGACAAGGCTTCCTCCCAAAGCCTCTCTGACGACCAGTAGCGCCCTCCATGCTCTTCTCCCACACACTTTTCTCCATACCCCGAAAAGGCTCTGCCGTTTCTCCCGGCAGAGCCTTTTCCCTTTTAACCAAAAACAGCACGCCGAAACCGAACGGCGTGCTGTTTTTTCTGGTTCTATGGTTATCTGTCCCACTTGTCGCACAAGGCGTTGATCTGGTCAGCAAACTTGGCAAGATCCTTGTTGGCCCCGCCCTCGTTGTGCTCGATGACGCGGAGCAGCCGCTTGCCGGCGCTGACCAGCCGCTGGAACACCGTTGCGGCGCGGGACGCGCCCTCGCTGGGCTTGTGCTCCAGCCGGACACGGGAGCCTTCCTGCAGGCAGACCGCACCTTCGGCCCCAATGGCCCACTGCTCCCCATTGTAAGGGGCACAGGCGGTAAAGCCCTGCTCGGTCAGGGTCTGGGCAAAGATGTTCTCCACCTCGTCCTCGCCATGGATGACAAACACCCGCTTGGGTTTGGGGCTGAACGCGTTCACCCAGGCCAGCAGGCCCTCGCGGTCGGCATGGCCCGAAAGGCCCGTCAGCTGACAGATCTCTGCCTGCACGTCGATGGTCTCACCGAACAGCTTGACATTGACGGCACCATCGATCAGAGTGCGGCCCAGCGTTCCCACGGCCTGATAGCCCACAAAAAGGATCGTGCACTCCGGCCGCCATAGATTATGCTTGAGGTGGTGGCGGATGCGGCCTGCCTCGCACATGCCGCTGGCCGAAATGATGACCTTTGGCACCCGGTCGGCGTTGATCATCCGGGACTCATCGCTGGTCACGCTGACCTGCAGGCCCGGGAACTGGATGGGGTCGATGCCCTGGGCCAGCAGCGCTCGGGTATCCTCGTCAAAGCAGTCGGGATCGGTATCTTTGAAGATGCGGGTCGCCTCAATGGCAAGGGGGCTGTCGATGTAGACCGGGAAATTGCCGTGGCCGGTGACCAGACCCTCTTTTTTGATCTCACGGATAAAGTAGAGCAGCTCCTGGGTACGTCCCACCGCAAAGCTGGGGATGACCACATTGCCGCCCCGGTCAAAGGTGCGCTGCAGGATCCTGCTCAGCTCCCCCACATAGTCCGGGCGGGGACCGTGGCTGCGGTCGCCATACGTAGACTCCATAAACACATAGTCCGCGTCCCGGATCGTTGTCGGGTCCTTGATGATGGGCTGATGCTGGTTGCCGATGTCCCCGGAGAAGACCAGCTTGGTGGTGGTGCCGCTCTCAGTGACCCAGATCTCGATGCTGGAAGAACCCAGCAGATGGCCCACATCGATGAAGCGGATGACAAGGCCCGGGGCCAGCTCGATCTTAGTGTTATACTCCATGCCCCGGAACAGCTGCATGGCCGCCTCGGCATCCTGCACGGTGTACATCGGCTCCACCGGCTCGGCACCGGCACGCTTCGCCTTGCGGTTCTTCCACTCAGCTTCAAACTCCTGAATGTGGGCAGAGTCCCGCAGCATGATGCTGCACAGCTGGGTCGTGGGCTTGGTGGCATAGATCCTGCCCCGGAAGCCGTTGCGCACCAGCAGCGGCAGCTGGCCTGTGTGGTCGATATGCGCATGGGTCACCAACACGCCGTCAATTTCACCCGGTGCCACAGGGAGGGGCTGGTTTTCGTAGACATTCTTGCCCTGCTCCATGCCGCAGTCGATGAGGTAGCGCTGCCCAGCTGCTTCCAGCAGGGTGCAGCTGCCCGTGACCTCGTGGTTGGCTCCCAAAAATGTGAGCTTCATAGATACACCTCCCAGTTTGGTTCTGCACCCTTAGTATAGCATAACTCGCCGCGTCCATCTGCCCAAATCGTGTCAAGAGTTATCGGGCAAAGCGCCGAAATTTTGAAAAAGTTTTTATACAATCTTGACAAACCACCCCCAACTGAGATAAACTTTATTCGTATGACGTAACTTCTACAGAGATTCAAAATAGAGAGGTAGTTATTTATGGTTCGTAACGATTTGCGCAACGTCGCCATTATCGCTCACGTTGACCACGGCAAAACCACGCTGGTGGATGCCATGCTGCGTCAGAGCGGCGCTTTCCGCGACAATCAGGTCGTGGCAGAGCGTGTCATGGACAGCGGCGATATCGAGCGTGAGCGCGGTATCACCATTCTGGCCAAGAACTGCTCCTGCACCTACAAGGGTGTCAAGATCAACATCGTTGATACCCCGGGCCACGCCGACTTTGGCGGCGAGGTCGAGCGCGTGCTGAAGATGGTCAACGGCGTGCTGCTGCTGGTGGACGCTGCTGAGGGCTGCATGCCCCAGACCCGTTTTGTTCTGCAGAAGGCTCTGCAGCAGAACCTGAGCCTGGTGGTTGCCATCAACAAGATCGACCGCCCCGATGCCCGCATCAAGGAAGTCATCGATGAGGTGCTTTACCTGCTGATGGATCTGGGCGCTTCCGATGAGCAGCTGGAATGCCCCATCCTGTTCTGCTGCGGCCGTCAGGGCACCGCAAGCCTGGACCCCGATGTGCCCGGCACCGACCTGATCCCCCTGTTCGATACCCTGCTGGACACCATCCAGCCTCCTCAGGGCGACCCCGAGGCTCCCTTCCAGATGCTGGTCTCCTCTGTTGACTACAACGAGTTCGTTGGCCGCATCGGCATTGGCCGCATCCAGAACGGCGTTGCCAAGGTCGGCGAGGAAGTGGTCGTGTGCGACTGGCACAACCCCGACCTGAAGATGCGCGGCCGCCTGACCAAGCTGTACGACTTCCAGGCCAATGGCCGCCAGCCCTGCGACAACATCACCGCAGGCGATATCGTTGCATTCTCCGGCCTGCCCGATGTCACCATCGGCAACACGCTGTGTGCTCCCTCTCAGGTTGAGCCGCTGCCCTTCGTGAAGATCAACGACCCCACCGTGGAGATGACCTTCTCCGTCAACGACAGCCCCCTGGCCGGCCGTGAGGGCAAGTACGTCACCAGCCGCCAGATCCGTGACCGCCTGCAGAAAGAGCTGCTGAAGGACGTTGCTCTGAAGGTGGAGGATTCTCCCACCACCGATTCCTTCCGCGTCATGGGCCGTGGTGAGATGCACCTGTCCATCCTGATCGAGACCATGCGCCGTGAAGGCTACGAGCTGCAGGTCTCTCCCCCGCACGTTCTGACCAAGGTCATCGATGGCAAGACCTACGAGCCCATGGAGCACGTTGTCATCGACGTTCCCACCCAGTATCAGGGTGCTGTGATGACCGGCCTGGGCCAGCGCAAGGCCGTTCTGCAGCAGATGGAGTCTCTGGGCACCGACCGTGTCCGCCTGGAGTTCCGGATGCCCAGCCGCGGCCTGTTCGGCTACCGCAACCAGTTCCTGACCGATACCCACGGCGAAGGCATCCTCAACCAGATCTTTGATGGCTACGATGTCTGGGCCGGTATGATCGCCAACCGTTCCACCGGTTCTCTGGTCAGCTTTGAGACCGGCGAAGCCGTTACCTACGGCCTGTACAACGCGCAGCAGCGCGGCACCCTGCTGGTGGGCGCTGGCGAAAAGGTCTACGAGGGCATGGTCATCGGCTACACCGCTTCCGGCGAGGATGTGGATGTGAACGTCTGCAAGACCAAGCACCTGACCAATACCCGCGCTTCCGGTTCCGATGACGCTCTGCGCCTGATCCCCGTCAGCAAGCTGAGCCTGGAGGGCTGCCTGGAGTTCCTGGCACAGGATGAGCTGCTGGAGGTCACCCCTGAGAATCTGCGCATCCGCAAGCAGATCCTGAACCACGACCAGCGCATGAAGGCCAAGAGCAAGCTGAAGTAAGCTGCTTCCCTTCCAATAAACAGATTTCCCCTCTGCGGGTCAGTCTTAGTGCTGTCCTGCAAAGGGGATTTTTTATGTTTCTTTGAGTTTTCCATAACCGCTACAGTACAGCAAAATATTTCCCGCAATGACTGCCGCGCCAAAGTCTGCCGCCATATATGCTGCCGCAATGCCCTGCACCTCAAAGAAGAGATTCAGCAGGTAGAGCAGCGGGATCAGCAGCAGTCCCTGCCGCAGAAGTGACAGCATCACAGCCCCGCCTGCCCGGTCAATGGCCTGCAGATAATTTGTTGCAAGATAGCTTAACCCAATGACCGGGCTGCCCAGAACCAGAAAAACCACAAGCTGTGTTCCCAGTTCAAAGGCAGTTTTTTCCTGAAGAAACATCCCGATCAGCATATTGCGCCCGAGATAACAAGCACCGCCTGTAGTCATTCCAAATATGATTGTTAAAAAAATCAGGTCCTTCAATAGTGCTCTGAGCCGTTTGGTATCTCCCGCACCAAAACTATATGCCAGCAGCGGTTGGCATCCCATGCAAAGTGCCATTGTGGCCATTCCGATCAGCATCGTTGTTTTTCCTGCTGCCGCCATTGCCGCAATAGCAGCCGTACCATATCCGGCAAGCAGGTTGTTGCTGAACGAGGATGCAAAGCCAGCCAACAGACTGCTGATGCCATTGGGCAGGCCCAGTGCAATGATATTTCCCAAGATTTGCGGCTTTTTCAGAGCCAGACGCAGCCTCAGTGTCAGGACTTTCCCCTGCCGGACAATATACCCCAGATACCAGAGGGTCGCCATTACATTCCCCAACACACTTGCCGCTGCCGCCCCACTAACTCCAAAGTTCCATACCAAAATAAACAGCGGATCCAGAATCAGATTTACGAGCGTCCCCAGAAGATTTCCTATCAGGCCTTCCTTTACCGCTCCCTCTGCCCGCACCAGCATCGCCATGCTGTTGGCCAAAATTAGAAATGGTGCTCCTGCCGCCAGAATAACCAGATATCGCTCTGCGTAAGGCGAGATCTCAGATGTTGCTCCCAGGGCATCCAGCAACGGCTTTCTCACCAGGATCAAAGGGATTGCCGTCACGATTCCCAGCCCGATCCCTGTCCAGAAGCACAGTGAAGCACAGGCCTTGCCCTGTTCAATTTCTCCCGCGCCAAAACAACGCGCTATAATGGCACTGCCGCCCGCGCCCAGCATGGTAGCCACTGCCGCCAGAATGGAAAATACCGGCCCCACAACAGACACCGCCGCCACCTGCGCCGTGTCTCCCAGCCGCCCCACAAAGAACATGTCCGCCATATTATACAGCACCATCACCAGAACGATGACGATGGACGGAACCGCCATACTGAAAATCGCCTTCCAAACAGACCCTGTCCGAAATAATTCCTCGTTTTTCATTGGTGCCTCCCAAAATCGTTTGTATTTCCAACTATTTAGCGGATATCCAACTTCTCGTTGCTTATCCTAGCTTCTGATGGTATACTATCATCAAACGATTCTGTCTGCAATCAGCAGTTTTCTAAGTTCCTGTAGTTTAACCAACACTTTTGTCATATCACGTTGGTTAAACCACCTGGAATCACAAAGTCGATGGGAGGGATTTTAATGGACCTTCGGGTAAAAAAGACAAAACGCGCAATTCAGAACGCGTTCTACGAGCTTCTGCGGGAAAAGCCCGCTGAGAAAATCACCGTCACAGAGATCGCCAAGCGGGCTGAGATCAACAAGACAACTTTTTATGCTCACTATGAAACATTGGATACTCTTGTGGCGGAGCTGGAACAGCAGACGATCCAACGTGTCGTGGAGCACATGAGCGGTGCCTACCAGCTTCTGGAACAGCCAGAGGCTTTTGTACGGAATTTGTTCGAAATGATGCGGCAGACAGCGGATTTTTTTGGTGCGCTTCCCATTTCTGCCACCAATCATTTTTCGCAGTGTCTGCAATCCGCTATGCAGGAACAGCTTCGGCAGCAGAATATTGATCCTGCGCAATATGAGAATATCGGTGCCCTGTTGACTTTTATTTCAACCGGGCTGATCGGCTTGCTTCATTCAGACCCCGTTCTTGCTCAACATCAGCTGGAGTTCATTGCCGCATTTGTAGGTGGCGGAGTGCACAGCTTGAATTTTTTATAGTAATATAGAAGACAGCCCGATGGAGACCTTCAATGCTTCCATCGGGCTGTCTTACTTTTTATTTTCATTCAGTTTCCCGCATACGCGCTGCCCATGGTCCAGGAGTTGGAAGCCGAATACTTTGCGTGGTTGCGCAGGTAGGTGACCCAGGCACCATAGCCGTTTCCGGCCGAGAAGTGGACTCCATCCGGAGCCGCCAGCATCTCCTTCAGATTCCCGTTCTCATCGGCAAAGGTCTCCCACAGGTCAAGGTAGACACAGCCCTTGTCTGCAGCCAGCTTTGCCAGCTGCTCGTTCACCGAGCGCAGGACATCGGACGCAAGACCGGGCTTTTCCGCAGCGGCCTGGGGCCGCACCGGCGGGATGGACTGGACATAGATGACGCAGCCGGGCAGGGCCTGCCTGAGCTGATCCAACATCTGGCCATAGTAGGCCAGAAAGCGGTCTGCCGCCCCAAGCGTGGTCAGCGTGTTGGTGCCCAGCAGGATATAGAGCTTTTTCGGCTGGGCCGCTGTCAGCACATCCATTGCCACCTCTGAGCCGCGCACGCTGCTCTTGACTGTGCTGCGGTTCACGATGGCATCGGGGCCCACACCGGTATAGCCGCAGATGAGCGCCCCGCCCAGGTTGATGCTGTAATCGGAGAAGCCCACGGTCAGGCTGTCGCCCAGCAGGGCCGCATCCGAAAAGTAACTCAGATCCACCTGCCCACAGCTGGGCTGACGGATCACGCTGCTGTCATACGCCTTGACCTGATAGGCCCCCGCTGCCTGCCGGGCGGGGCCGAACTGTTCCAGCGTGACAGCCGCCGCATCGGCGGCTCCACTGCCTTCCCCTGCCGTACCGCCGGCGCTGTCTGCTGCAGAGGCTCCCGTATCTCCCTGCATGGGCAGCGGAGCCAGGATATTGGCCGCTGTGCCCGCCGCCGGGCTTTGCTGGACAGCCTCGCTCTGCTTTTCGCCATTTTCCAGAATGGCCGTGATGGCCAGCGACAGCAGCAGGATCGCTGCAATGACCCCCGCCAGCCGCAGGCCGGTGCCTGCCTTGCTGCGCCGTCTCCGGCCATGGGTGGAATGATATTCGTGTGAGATTCCCATTCTCTTTCCCGCCTTTCCCTGTTTTCTTTTCTCTATCATTACGGTCAGTATCCCCGAAAAATTGCAAAGTTTGCATTCTGCACTCCGACCGACCCTGTGTTTTTGTAGGATACGCCAAATATTGTATCATAATTTTTTTGCCCGTGCAACCAATCAGGTCTTGCATACAACAGAGAAATAGTTTACAATAGTATTGTTGCAGGAATTGCACAGTTTTCATTGAATCAGATGCACATCCTGCATTCTTTTTGTACGACTTGCGGCGCGCATCCGCAATCTCCTTCCCCGGGCAGTGCAGGGCTCTGGGAGGACACAGAAGGACTTGCCGCGCTTTGCAGGACGTGAAATGTTGTTCTTTTGGATAAGGAGGACGTATGTCAAAAAATGTCATCATCGGCCAGAGCGGCGGCCCCACCGCCGTTATCAATTCCAGCCTGGCAGGCGTATACAAAGCTGCCTGCAGTCTGGGGGCCGATAAGGTCTACGGAATGAAGTACGGCATCGAGGGCCTTTTAAAGGAAGAGATGCTGGAACTGAATGTTCTGCTGGATGACCGCATGAGCATCGAGCTGCTCAAGCGCACCCCGTCCAGCTATCTGGGCAGCTGCCGCTACAAGCTGCCGGACCCGGACGTGGACTCTACCCCGTTCATCAAGCTGTTCACCCTGTTTGACAAGTACGATATCTGTGCGCTGTTCTACATCGGCGGCAATGACTCAATGGACACCATTGCAAAACTCTCCCGTTACGGTGCCCAGGTGGGCAGCAGCGTCCGGTTCATCGGTGTGCCCAAGACCATCGACAACGACCTTTGCCTGACCGACCACACCCCCGGCTACGGCTCTGCCGCCAAGTACATTGCCACCA
>ERZ1034723.479-NODE-479-length-21713-cov-2.960615_pt1 | contig 21713 bp, 20 predicted proteins | sample MGYA00520637_ERZ1034723 | MGnify/ENA primary metagenome ERZ1034723 (study PRJEB33766, sample SAMN09781719) | gut metagenome | biome: gut microbiome | host: Homo sapiens | place: Madagascar | study: EMG produced TPA metagenomics assembly of the PRJNA485056 data set... | reverse complement strand
TGACTTCCTCAAGGAGCATTCCGCCGACAACGAAAACAGTACATATGTGTTCTTTAACAAAGTTACTGTTTCTCGCAACTTCTTCGTCCGCTGGTATGCAAATACCGCTCTCTTCTGGGGCTCTATTGGCGGCGTTATCGTCCTGGCCGCTGCCATCTGGTTCCTGGTAACATCTAAGCGCAAAAAGAATAAAGAAAAGTAATTAAATTCGTGTGGCTCCCGTGCAGGAGAAATCCTGCACGGGAAGCCCAACACTATTTATTAGAAGTTGAATCACATCACATATCTATGTGCTCCAACTTGTAATAAATGGAAAGAACTGTAAGAAGGTAAAGCTAATATGAATGTTTTAATTGATAATAACTACATAAAGGAAATGAAGTGCGGCTCTAATTTCGCATATATTTTAAGCGATAATAATGCCTTCTTGTCTACAGAGTATAAGGTCCTGCAGAGCCAAGCAAGTAGTTGCTTTGTCAAATGCATGAAGATGGCGTATAACGGGAAAATTCAGCTATACTACCTTACCAAAGGTTTGAAGTCTTTTGCAGCTATGCTCCCTGCTTTGGATCCGGAAAGCCTAATGATTATCGTTTCCAATCTGTTTTCGGACATTATCGATGTTAAAAGCAACGGATTTTTATCCTGCCAGAATATAGATATTGCCTTTGAGCGTATCTATGTTGATCCATCAACTTATAAGGTGTTTTTGGTGTATCTGCCTTTGAGTCGACATGTTTATGATGAGTATTCAAGCTTTGAAAATGAGATAAGAACCGGATTGGTAAAGCTTATTTCCGGGATAGCAGCACTCTCGTCGCCCAAAACTATGCAGCTTTCTGCTGATCTGTCAAACGGAACCTACAGCATTGAGGATATATGCGCTCATATTAAAGGAAAAACTATTCCGCGCGGCGGACAGTCCGAACCGCACCGGGAAGCTGTGCAAACCGGTCTTTTGCGTATTGTTGCGATGAATGCTCCTACACATGTTGAAATTGCAGTGACAAAGGACGATTTTGTGATCGGCAAGAAAGCGGAGCTCTGCGACGGAGTGATTGGGTTTAATAAAATGATTAGCCGTTCCCATTGCAAATTCAATCAATGTGGCAATCGGTATACCGTTACTGACTTGCAAAGTGCCAACGGAACTTATGTCAATAAGGTGCGGTTGCAGCCGAACCAGCCTTTTCCAATCAAGGACGGTGATATTGTTCGACTGGCAAACAGCGATTTTCAGGTAAGAATCGGTTAAGGAGGGATGGTATATGGCTAAGCCAAGGGTAATTATTGCAGACACCGATGCCGGATATATCGTTCCGTTGCAGCTGAAATTTGCGGAGGACTTTTTTGAAAAGGTCGATTTGGAGATCATTACCGACACAGACTACTTTGAATCCCTGTTTTCCACTCCGCAGAAGATTGATATTCTGATCGTTTCCGAAGACTTATACAGCACGGCGATGCAGCGGCATAACATTTCGCATATCTTCGTTATGAATGAACAATATGAGGAAGATAGAACCGCTGATCTCAATGTCAATCATATTTTCAAATATACGAGCATCAAAGAGATTTTCAACGAGATCACCGGCAAGAGCGTTGATGTTCTCAAAATTGGCACAGCAGAAAAGCAGGAAACGCGGGTTGTATTGTTCTATTCCGCGAGCGGCGGTGTAGGAAAAACCACGCTTGCAATGGGCGTAAGTGCTTCGCTTACCAAGAGTTATAAACGAGTCTTGTACATAAATGCAGCCCGGTTGCAGGTCTTTCAGCATATGCTTGAAAATCATTCTTCGATTACGGCAGCAGATGTATACTCAAAGCTGGTTTCGGCAGGCGATAATATCTATTCCGAGATTAAGCATGTCATCCGCAAGGAGTTGTTCAGCTATCTTCCGCCGTTTAAGGCTGCGCTGATGTCGCTTGGATTAAGCTATTCGGTTTTTGAAAAGATCATCCTGTCGGCAAAGAAAAGCGGCGATTACGATTTCATTATGGTAGATGCAGATGTCAGCTTTGACGAAGACAAGGCGGCGCTGTTAAATCTTGCGGATAATGTAATTGTCGTGGTCAAGCAGACATTGGCTTCCGTATTGGCGACCAACATCCTGGTGTCTAATATAAACGGGGCAAATGCAGAGAAATATATCTATATTTGCAACGACTTCGACAAAGAGAATGACAACGCACTTATCTCTCCAAAAGTGTCTTTGAAATTTTCGACAAGTGACTATATAGACCACTTTGTTCACTACGAGAGTATGATGCCGGAAGATTTTTCCAAGGAAAACTGTATGCAAAAGACGGCGTATCTGATTTTATGAGGTAAGTTCAAGATGAGAAAAGAAACAGCAATCATTATTTTTAACATTATAAAAAGGAATTTTTCAGTGGATCTTGAAGTTCCGCTTGATATATCTGCAAACGACCTTGTCAATGCACTGAACAGTGCGTACGATCTCGGCATTGACACTTCGGATATAAAAAATTGCTATCTTAAAATGGAAAACCCGATTTCGCTGCTTAAAGGCAATAAGTCGCTTGCGGATTTCGGAATGCACAACGGCAGCGTTATCAATTTCACAGAATAGGAGGCAAGGGAAAATGAACAGATATAAAGCAACCCTTTCGAGTAATACCGTTTATAAAGAAATTGAACTTGCTTCTGATATGCAGCAGGTAAAGGTTGGCACGGGTGTGGATTGCGATGTCCGTCTTCGCAAGGAACTGTTTTTCGGTCAGATTGAGCTTGTTTTTGCCAAGAATGGGGACAGTTGGACGGTAAACTGCTCGGACAACATGTATTTGACCGTGGGCGATATCCGAAAGCTGATGACCAAAAAGCTCATTCACGGCGATGTGCTTGAAATTAAGTATCAAGAATCGGATAACCTTGTGTTTACATTGGAATTCCTGATTGATTTTGATGAAGGAAAGAGAAAATATGAGAGAACCATAGATGTTTCCGGTGTGAACTTCGTGTCCATTGGGGCTTCACAAAATTGTAATATTGAAATTGACGGAGAATTTGTCAAGAATGATTCGCTTGTTCTTAATAAAAATACCGAAGGCTTTGTCGTTGATATTCAGAATACCACCTACGGTGTATATATTAATGGTAAAAAGGCAAAAAGTAAGGACATCATTAAGGATGGAGACTTCCTTTCTATCTCAGATTACTTCTTTTATTTTAAAGAGAACAAGATTTGGACTCAAATTCGCAATGACTTGGTAGTAAATTCGCTCAATTACGTCGATAGACCTGAGCAGAATTCCTATCCGAAATTTAATCGGAATACCAGAGTGCAAACAATTGTTAATAAAGACGATATCGAGGTTTTAGATCCTCCTGCAAAACCACAGAAACCCAAAAATAATCTCTTGACAAGATTATTGCCTTCAATTGGAATGCTTCTTGTTTCGGGTGTTACCGCATTCTTTGGCGGAGCAATGATTATTATGTCGGCAGTATCTGGCGTAATGGCAATTGTCACATCTGTCATTGCTCTTCAACAGAGCAAAAAGGATTACAAAAAAAGTACCGAGGAACGTGTTGAGAAATACAATGCTTATGTTGCAAAAAAGAGAAGTGAAATCGAGCTGATTAGAGCTGAAGAGAAGCAGGCGCTTGATAAGATTTATATTTCTCAAAAGGAAGCAACTACGCGTTTGAGCGAGTTTTCTCCGAGCCTGTTTGATAGAACAACAACTGATCCAGATTTCCTTTGCGTGAAGCTTGGTGATGGCTCTGTAGAAGCTAAACGTAAGATTAAGTACAAGAAGCAGGAACGTCTTGAGGTCGAAGATGAACTGCAACTTATTCCAGAGCAAATTAGCGATGAGTTTAAGTATGTGCATTCAGCTCCTGTTGTGTGTGGTTTTAAATCAGCTAATGCAGTAGGCATTGTCGGTAATGAAACATATAGATTTAATATTCTTAAAAATCTTGTGGTTGATATTGCTGCAAGGCAGTATTTTTCAGATGTAAAAATGGTCTTCGTTGCAGAAGAAAGAAATGCCGATCGTATTTCTTGGTTGCGCATGTTGCCTCACACTTACGATGAAAATGCAAAATTAAGAACACTCATTACAGATAATGAAAGCAAGAATATTGTCTTTGAGTATTTGTATAAGGAACTTACCATTCGAGAGCAACGCAAAAAGCATGATAATAACATTGTGGTTTTCTTCTATGATGAATATGGCTTTAAGAACCATCCTATCTCAAAATTCGTAGAGAAAGCAAAAGACTTAGGCGTGACATTTATTTTCTTTGGAGAAAAGGAGGCAGATATTCCGTTAGGTTGTGGATATATTATTGAAGAAAAAATGGATAAGGCCGTATTAATCTCTACGACCGACAGCAGTCAAACAGTCGAATTTACATATCCTGTACTTCCGAATGAAGATGCGAAGAAAATTGTTGATTTGCTAGCTCCGGTTTACAGTGAAGAAATTTCATTGGAGGGTACTTTAACCAAGAGTATTTCGATGTTTGAAATGTTGAATATTCTTGCCGTTGACGACCTGAATCTTGAGGAGCGTTGGAAGAAGTCTCAGGTGTTTAAGTCAATGGCGGCTCCAATTGGTGTAACAACTAATGGATTGATTTCATTGGACCTTCATGACAAGGCTCATGGCCCCCACGGTTTAGTTGCTGGTACAACTGGTTCCGGCAAATCCGAGATCTTGCAGACCTATATTCTTTCTATGGCTACTCTATTCCATCCGTATGAAGTTGGATTCGTCATTATCGACTTCAAAGGCGGTGGAATGGTAAATCAGTTTAAGGATTTGCCGCATCTTCTCGGTGCAATAACAAATATTGATGGTAAAGAGATTAATCGTTCGCTGAAATCAATTAAAGCCGAGCTTCAAAAGAGACAACGGCTTTTTGCTGAGGCAGAGGTTAACCATATAGATAAATACATTCGGAAGTTTAAATCCGGAGAGGTTGCCACTCCGTTGCCTCATCTTATTCTTATTGTTGATGAGTTTGCTGAATTAAAGGCGGAACAGCCGGAATTCATGAAGGAACTTATTTCTGCTGCACGTATTGGACGTAGTTTAGGCGTACACCTTATCCTTGCTACCCAGAAACCGTCCGGACAGGTTAACGAGCAGATTTGGAGTAACTCAAGATTTAAACTTTGTCTAAAGGTTCAGAGTCAAGAGGACAGTAATGAGGTGCTGAAGTCACCGCTAGCCGCCGAAATTAAAGAGCCTGGTCGTGCTTATATGCAGGTTGGCAATAATGAAGTGTTTGAACTTCTACAATCTGCCTACAGTGGTGCTCCAGAAAAAATGGATGATACATCTATAAAAGAGTTCTCTATTTACAGCTTGTCTTCTTGTGGCAGAAGAACTCCTGTATATACTCAAAAGAGAAAGAAAGCAGAAGGCATAAATACAACTCAGTTAGATGCTATTGTTGATTATGTTTCTTCTTATTGCAGTAGCAAGGGTGTAGAAAGATTACCTAACATCTGCCTGCCTCCTCTCGAAGATTACCTGACGGTTCCTAACAATCTTGGTAATTATGCTTTGGATTCAATTCCTTTGGGAATTTATGATGATCCTGATTCTCAGTATCAAGGTTTAGCACATTTCAATCTGTGCGATGATAACACAATGATTATTGGTGCTTCTCAGACAGGTAAAACCAATTTGATTCAGAGTATCATTAGACTCGTAGCAGGCAAGTATTCACCGAAGGACGCCGTTTTCTACATAGCTGACTTTGGTGCGATGTACCTTAAAAATTTTGAATCGCTTCACCATGTTGGTGGTGTTGTAACTATCTCAGAGGGCGAGAAATTCAAAAACCTTTTCAAACTGCTAACCGAAGAAGTTCAATATAGAAAAGCAAGATTCTCGGATTGTGGATTAAGTTCCTATGCTGCCTATCGTGAAGCAGGATACACTGATTTGCCTCATATCTTCTTTGCAATTGATAATTTTAGTGCTTTTAAGGAAGTATATGCAGATGCATATGAAGATCAGTTTGTTTATCTTACTCGCGAAGGTGTATCCTGTGGTATTTCTATCATAGTAACCAATGCGGCTACAAATGGTCTCGGTTATAGATATATGTCCAATTTCGCCTGTCGTCTCTCGTTTAGATGCAACGACGCTGGCGAATATATGAACATATTTGATCGTTGTAGAATACAACCGAAGGATGTTCCTGGTCGCATGCTTTGCAAACTAAATAAAGAGCTATACGAAATGCAGTCGTTCATTGCGTTCGAGGGCGAAAAAGAGCTTGATCGTTCTAATGCTATAAAGATGTTTGTAGATGAAATAAATGCACAGTATCCGAATGAGTTGGCTAAGAAAATCCCGAGCATTCCTGAGGTTCTTACATTTGACTACATTGACAACAACTACAATGTTCAGTCTTCCGGATATCAATATCCGATTGCTCTTGATTATTCTAATATTGATGTTGTTACCTTGGATCTTAAGTCTTGGAATGAATTTTGCATCATCGGTAAAGACACAAGTAAGAAACTTGCGGTGGCTAACAGCATTATGGCTTCAATCCATCATAATGTACTGAGCAAGCCAGTTGAAATGTATATTATTGATGGTGTAGAAAGACAGCTCAAGGCAAAAGCAGATTTAGGGTATGTTGAGAAGTATACTATTGACTATAGTGAGATTGGCACTATCTTTGATAGTCTGATGCCTGAACTTGAAAAGCGTCATCAATTACTGATGGATGGAGAAATTGATCAGCTCGCAAAATGTGCACAGATCATCATCATTATTAACAATAAGGATGCAGTTGAATACATGTCTTCTACTAAAGAAATCCTTGAGATTTATACTCGTATGGTTAAGCAGTTCAAATCTCTTGGGATTGCGTTCATCTTCACGGATGTAGAAGATGCTGCAGTTGGATATAGTGGCCCTGAATTGCTTAAGAAATTCAAGGATTCAAAGAAGGCAATTATTACAAGCAATCTACAAGAATTCAAATTCTGCGATATTCCGTCCACAGCTGTTCGTAATAACAAGACGGTTAATGTTGGAGATGTGTTCTTGTTAGACGGATCTGATGTTACAAGAATCAAATTAGCAGAGGAGGTACGCAAATGAGTACGACTGATACAAGAGTGTCTGGCGAAGAATTTAGTTTAGACACATCGAACTTTGCCTCTGTCATTAGTAAGGCGGACAGCCTGGCTGACAAGATGGGTGAACTGAAGAATGACCTGGATAACCTTAAAAACAATCTAATGTTCACATGGGCAGGAAAAGGGCGTAATACTTTTGAAAAGAAGTACAGGCTTTTAAGCCAACAGTTTGGTGACCTGAAAGAAGATTTGCGCGAAATTGCTGAGGGATTAAAGGAAATGGAACAGGAATATATCCAGGCGGATACGGATCTGTCAAAGGCCCTCGATGGCAAAGACAACAGATATTAAGGAGGTGCTTTGTAATGACTGTTGACCAACTGAAAGCGCAACGTAAAGCAAAAAAGAACTCCTTTAATACTTATGCAAAACGTCGTAATGCAATCAGAGACATAATTAAAAAAATCGATAACAAGTTGGACGACGATATAAGAGATGTGAATAAGCAGATTTCTAATTGCATCTCAGAATTGCAGCAAGGCTTAAAGGGAACAAGTAAAGTGACAACAATATGTGATGCTATGGAAGGTTCCAAAGAGGGCGGAACAGGCTCTGGTAAAATTGCATCATGTAGGAGCAATTTGTCCAGTGAGGTAAGTAGATGTCAAGGTAGAATTAACACGCTGGACTCTGAAATCAAATCACTTGAGAATCAAATAAGAGCTCAAGGCGGAACAATTTATTTCTGGGAGTGATATTATGAGTGAGATTTATATTCATTATGGGAATCTTCAAGATTCCGTAAAAAAATCCCAGAAAGTTCGTGGAGAGATATCCGGATATGTAGAGGAAATCAAAAAGCGAATTACCACACCGATATCCGGACTTTCTGGTAGTGATCCAGCAGGCTATGCTTCAACAGCTTCGAGCCTTGCTTGGGAGAAAATAAATTCATTAAACAATAAAGCTAATCGGTTTTCAGCATATGAAGGAACTGTGAATACTTTGATTTCCACAGCAAAATCAAAGGACAAGTATGTGTCAAATCAAATAGAAACAATTGCTGGCATGTATGTTGAAAAAAGAAAGTGGTATCAAAAAGCAGGCGATTGGATTTACAATACATTTTGTGTTGACGTTGCAAATAATTGGGATTGGACTAGAGACTTTTCAGATGCAGCCAAATGGGTTGGGAATAAGATTGGAAATGCATTTGAACCAATAGTCGACTGGTTTAAATATGGAGACGGAAAATATGTTTGGAATATTTTTACAGCTGTTGTCGGTACCGTTGTTGCTATAGGTGGTGCAATTGCAGCCATATGTGCTATTCCTTTTTCTGCTGGTGCGACTATTCCAATTGTTATCGGATGTGTTAGTGCAGTGGCTGCCTCAGTTGGCGCAATAATTACAACGGTAAACTCTGTGACGAGTGTTGTTCAAAACTCAAAAGCGATTTCAAAAAGTGGTGATTTGTTTGATGAGAACGATGGAGATCCGAGTGCGGCTCGATATTATGGAAGTCAAACAAAACTCAGCACCTACATTGAAAAAACGGATTTGGGAGATAAAAAAGCCAACGAGAACTGGGAAACAGTCGGAAAGACGGTTGATACAGTAAAAGTGGTGGCTGATGTTACTTCCTTTGTTTGTAGTATTGCCAATCTTGGTGTGGTTCATGATTACAGAATCAAGAATGGTTCTGATATCAACACTAGAGTTAATCATGGCAAATGGGACGAAGGTTTTGATTTCTCCTATAAAAACATAAAGAAGAACATTATGCACGATATGGGGTATAAGGTTTCTTCTGGCAAACTTGATAAAAAAGAGGCGTTTAGAATCGACAAGAGCCTTTTTGCGAAAAAATATGATACTGACAAATTTACGCTCAAGTGGAACGCATGGGATTTTAAACTTGGTAAGAAAACCCTCCTTTCTGTTGATAAAGGAACATGGTCATTAGGTGAAAATGCAGTTAAATTCTTTAGAGGTGCCAAGGTGGTTAAGAATGTGACCGATATTGGGGAAAATGTAGTGACATTAAATGACTACTTTACCTATCGTGATACGGCACCTTCCATGGAAAGTGCTGCTGATGCTGTTGAAGCCACCACGGACCTTTTAGGACACACGAAGTTCTATTCTCCTTTCGGTGATTATGGAACAGACGCAGGAAAAACAATTTCTGATATTTTAGAATTGTTTGCTGGATAGGAGGATAGAGTATGGAATTTAGAATTGAACAAACCAAGAAAAAGCAATATCAAAAGAACATCGCAGGTTCTTTAAAAAGTGTACGTATAATAAAGGCAATTGCTAAGATTCTATTACTGATTGGTATTGTTGGTGGCGGGCTATATGCAATCCTTAATTATATTATGCCCACACTTAGCATTGTAACAGTTAATGGTGTTCCTCAAAAGGATATAAGTTGGATCATTATTTCAACATCTTTTATTGTTGCTCCTTGCCTTATTCTGTCGTTGGCATTAAATACATTATCAAAGAATCTTGCAGGTGGCACCAATTCGGCACGAGTAGATGAAAGTTTAATTTTGACTGGGAGCACCATTAAATACTCTTACAGACAGAAGCATCACTCTCTTTCGAGTGAGAGAAGAGTTTTGTCAATTGATTTTAACAAGATGGATTCAATTGTCTATGATGAGAAGACTCACCTTTTAAAATTCACTGGTGAGATTCTTAGTGAATATTATGATGATTATAAAAAGAGAAAGCCTGTTGATATTAACACACTTGAAGAGTTTGTAATCTGCGATTACTTTACTCCAAGTTTAACAGAGGCCTTGCTCTCTAAGGGCATTAAGGTAAATGATTAGGAGGTGCAACTATGGACACAGAAAGATTTAGTGACCATATTAGCCAAGGCATTGCACTTATGACTGAGCAAAAGTACGAAGCCGCAAAAAAGGAGTTTAAAGCTGCAATTCAGATTGATGTCAAATCCTATGATGCGTACATTCATTTGGGCAATGCTTGTGCTAATTTAGGTCAATTTGACGATGCCTTGACTGCATTTAAAAATGCTCTTGTTGTAAAAGCCAATTCTGGTGAGGCATTATACTCTATTGCAAATATCTATTTGCTTAAAGAGGAAAGACTTAAGGCTGTAGAGTTTTATAATAAGGCGGAAGAAGCCGGCTTCAAAAAAGCAGAGATTTATCAGATTCTTGCAGGCATTTTCTTTGATGCAAACGATGTTGCTCAAGCGCTGCGCAATATCACAAGAGCAATTGCTGCAGAACCTTTTGATGGTGAGCTCCGTCTTTTCAAAGCAAGAATTTATCTTGCTGACAACAAATATGATGAGGCACTTGATACATTGGATGAGATGCAAGAGGTTCTTCCTGATGCTTTTGAAGCATACGACTTGAGAGCGCAAATTTACTCAGGTATTGGGAAGTACGAAGAAGCTCTAAAAGTCAGCGAGATGGGATGCCAACGTTTTCCGGAAGATGCGAATCTTGCTCTGACGAAGCTTAAGGTCTTGGTTGAAATGTGCAAAGACCAAGAGGCAGCAGAGCTTATTGAAAAAATGAAGAGCAAAGGTCAATATGACAAAGTGATAAAGGAAACTGCAATTCAGGAAGCGATTCTGTTCTTGAGACAGCAGGACACCGAAGCTACCTTGAGAATTCTTCAAAAGGCGAATGCCGCTCTTGGTGGTGACGCAGATATTATATATTTGATTATGGACATCTATGGTAAAAGCGAAAATTATGAAAAAACTATAGAAACTGCTGATTTATTGATTAGCATGAATCCTGGCGAGTATTACGAAAGCACAGCGCGATATTTCCATGCGCACTCTCTCGATAAAATGGGTAAGGACACTGAAGCAAAAGCAGAATATCGCAAGCTTACTTCTCTCTTGAGAAAGGTGACGATCAATAATCCTTCTTTTTATGAGGGTTATATCTATCGGTTGCTCAGTCATACACAATTGGGAGAATTTGATAAGGCCCTTGAATTGGCAGAGTATATGGAAAATCTTTATCCGGATCGTGCTGACGCTCATGCGTTTAGACACTTTATATATAAGGAACAGGGAAACAGTGATAAGGCAGAAGAAGAAAAGAATGCTGCACTCAAAATTAACCCCGACATGAGACTGTGAGGTGATTGAATGGCCTGGGGAGATCCTACATCTTTGAAGTTTGATGTATCAGAAATTCAAAAGATGAGAACACAAGTACAAACAACATCAAAGGATTTGGCAGACTTTAAGACCTCATTGCTCCAAGAAGTTGAACAATTAAAAAACAACTGGAAAACGCCAGCGGGGAAAAAGTTTACTGAAGAAGTTGATACTGACTGGGCAAAACAAGTTGATAAGTACATTACAATTATTGATGCTGTTGATGAGCTACTTGGAGTAGCTGAAAAAAGCTACAAGGAAGTAGAAGAAGAAGTAAAAAAGATTTCATTTTAATTGATGCAAAACCGAAAGGTTTTACATAAAAATTTATTATTAGAAAGGATGACACACAATGGCAACACGCGTAGAAAGATCTGGTATTGAGGCATGTATCTCTAAGGTTAATCAGGCAATTGAGGATCTCAATGCAGCTGCAAAGCAGGTTAACGATTCCATGAACGAACTTCCGAACTACTGGGAAGGCGAAGCTTATGATAAGGCTCGTGTAGTCTATGAAGAGCAGTATCAGGGCCTTCTCACCACAACTGTTCCGAAGGCTGTTGAGGACTTCAGGGACTACATCAACCAGTGCAAAGACAAGATCATTGAGTTGGATCAGCAGCTTGCTGGCAACTAAGCACTCGTCTGGATTGCAACAACGGGGTACCAGCATCCTTAAGGTGTTGGTACCCTTAGTTGTAATTACGGCTTAAAGGAGTTTTGTATGGAAATAATCGGAAGAATTGCAGTGAAACGGAACAAAAAAGAAAGAAGAAAAAAAGCATGGCTTACTATTGGTCTAATTGCCTTCCTAATCACAATGATATGTGAAGTGATTTTGGGTAATTTGGCCTTTCTTGCTTTAATCGTTCCCCTTTTATACTTGCTCAATCTAAGAAATAAGATGGGTAAAAGTGTTCTTTATAAGGATGTAGCTATTTTTATTGAAAACGAGGAATTAGAACAGAAAATAGAAATATCAAACTGCGAATATCGAGATAAGGTGTTGTATTCTGTTAGATTTACATTAACGAATGGCAGCGACATTATCATATCTTATTCCAAACAAGAAGAACTTATTTCTATAAAGTGCAAAGCGAATAAAGTGCTGTTCTTGGGAAATACGATTGTTCCTTCTTTTGAAGAAAGATTTTTCAATATTCAGTTTTATGTTTCTTTAGATGATGCGAATAGTATAGCAAACAAGTTGCACTGTCCATTGAATGTGACGAGGTAGAAATGTGCCTATTAAAATAGTCAGAAATGACATTACTAAAATAGAATGCGATGTTATTGTCAATGCCGCAAACTCTTCCTTGTTAGGCGGAGGCGGCGTTGATGGCGCTATACATAGAGCCGCCGGTAGAGGACTCCTTTTGGAGTGCATGAAACTTGGCGGATGCAAGGTCGGTCATGCAAAGCTCACGAAGGCCTATAAGCTCCCTTCGAGGTTTGTGATTCATACCGTTGGCCCCAAGTGGAGGGGCGGTCACAGGGGCGAAAAAGAGCTTTTGGAGAGCTGTTATCGCGAGTCGCTGAGGATTGCACTGGAAAATCATTGCCAGACTATAGCGTTTCCGCTGATATCAAGCGGCGTATACGGGTACCCCAAGGATCAGGCGCTAAAGATAGCAATTGACACAATTACTGCGTTCTTGATTGAGCACGACATGCTGGTCTATATTGTGGTATTTGATAAGACCGCTTTTCAAATTAATGAAAAGCTTTTTGTGGATATCGCGGCTTATATAGATGACAAATATGTAGATACCAATTTTATTTTCAGAAGTACTTACCGGGACGATTTTGACGAAAGCACGGTTTTAGGTGAAACTTGCATTCTGCCAGATAAAATTGACACATGCGAACAGCCGGTATCACACCACACTTATGCAGAGATGCCTGCGACTGTATCTCTTGAAGACATGGTCAATCAGATCGATGAGAGCTTTTCGCAAATGCTCTTGCGTAAAATTGATGAAAAAAGAATGAGTGACACTGAGTGCTATAAAAGGACAAATGTTGATAGAAAGCTATTTTCCAAGATTCGAGGGGATATTCATTATCATCCGAGTAAAACGACTGCGATTGCATTTGCAATTGCACTTGAACTCAGTTTGGATGAGACAAAGGATCTTCTTATGAAGGCTGGCTTTGCGCTCTCTCACAGCAATATATTTGATATCATCATCGAATACTTTGTTACAAACAAAAACTACAATATCTTTGAAATAAATGAAGCTCTGTTTGCGTTTGATCAGAGTTTGTTAGGGGTTTGATTCTATGATTTATACTGCCGGTACGAAAAAAGCCTTGAAGCTTTGCTTCGAAGCACATAAGGAACAGGTGGACAAAAGTGGTGCGCCATATGTTTTCCACCCATTTCACCTTGCGGAGCAAATGAAGGACGAACGCACTACCATAGTCGCCTTGCTGCACGATGTCGTGGAAGATACTGACTATACATTTGATAATTTAAGAAATATGGGATTTGATGAAGAAGTTATTGATGCGCTCGTGCTGATGACGCACGAAAAAAGCGTCCCATATATGGCCTATGTTGAAAAAATTAAAGCGAATCCCATTGCGCGTGCTGTGAAACTGGCAGATTTACAGCATAACAGCGATCTATCCAGAGTTGATCATGTGGACGAAAATGCGTTGAAAAGAAAAGAAAAATATTCTGAAGCTATTAAACTGCTTGCAGACTGAGATAGATTTGTCGCTTTGTATGCGACCTTACCTTCGATAAAAAACCTATAATGAAATTACAAGGGTGTTAAACCTATGAACATTATCGGAGGTGTTCAAAATGAAAGAAAAAAGCAATAACATCACAGAACTGGTATTTATCCTTGATCGTAGCGGCTCAATGTCCGGACTTGAAAGTGATACCATCGGCGGCTTTAATGCAATGATTCAAAAGCAGAAAAAAGAGAATGGTGAAGCCTATGTTTCGACTATCCTTTTTGACAACGTGAGTGAGGTCCTTTACGACCGTATTAAGCTCAGAAATGTCCCTAAGATGACTGCAAAGGACTATACAGTTCGCGGTTGCACCGCACTTGTTGACGCGATCGGCGGTGCCATCCGCCATATTGGAAATATCCATAAGTATGCACGCCCGGAAGATGTTCCTGCTCACACGATGTTTATCATTACTACCGATGGTCAGGAAAATGCAAGCTATCATTTTAGCAGTGATGAGGTAAAAAAAATGATTGAGCATCAAAAAGCCAAATATGGATGGGAATTCCTCTTTATCGGCGCAAATATCGATGCTGTAGAAACCGCAGCACATTTTGGCATTGGTAGTAATCGTGCAGTTAAATACAATGCTGACAGTGAAGGGACACAGCTTCTTTACGAAACCCTGTCTGCTCCTATTTCCGCTATGAGAGCTGATGCGGCGATTTCTGACGATTGGGGTCAGAGCATTGAGGAGGATCATAACAATAGAAAGTGAAGGCTTTGTTTCAAATGCAAAGCACCGCAGTTGGCATACCTCCATCGACGTGTGTGCCGGAACGACATTTGATATTGCTAGGAAATATCGTTCCAGTGGTAAAATTGCAGTGCTAAACTTTGCCAATCCCGAACACCCGGGAGGTGGCGTGCAGCTTGGTGCGATGGCACAGGAAGAATGTTTATGCAGAAGCAGCAATTTATTTGCCTGTATCAACGATCCTAACATTTTCGAAGATTACTATGGTTACCATAGAAGGCTGAAAAGCCGCTTCTATTCTGATCGCCTGATCTACACGAAAGATGTTTCGGTTTTTAAGGATGACAGCATAGTTCCGCAGATGATGCCTAAAGCTGAATGGTTTGCGGTCGATGTGATCACCTGCGCGGCGCCTTATCTTGCAAAAAGGAAATACACCAATACAGCTGCGTTGCTTGCACTGCTAAAGAAAAGAGTAAAGAACATTTTTGAAGCGGCGAGAGATAATAGTGTGGATTGCCTTATTCTTGGCGCATTTGGTTGCGGTGCGTTTAAGAATCCACCCTTGGTTGTTGCGGAAGCATTTCTTCAAACAATCGAAGAACAGCACTATATGCATGACTTCAAGATCGTTTTTGCCATTAAGCCAACATGTGAATACTGCCCCAATCTCAGTGTATTTCGTAGGCAGTTTGACGAATATGCCGCTGACGCAGGCGAAAGAACGATGATACTTCCGGACAGTTTGGAATTTAGATTCTGGAGAAATCCAAAGCTGCCAACAGAACAACGCTTTTCTTCCGATGATCAGTTCCGTACATGGCAAAGGGGAAATAGATATTTCGGAAAACAGTTTTCTGTTTTGGGAGATTCAATCAGCACACTTGACGGATACAATCCAAGGGGATACAAGGTCTTCTACGCTGGCGAGAATTGCGCAAGGTCCGGTGTGATTGAAGCCGCAGATACATGGTGGGATAAAGTGATCGCCTTCTTCGGCGGTGAGCTTTTAGTCAATAACTCATGGTCTGGCAGCCGTGTAACCAAGGTAAAAGAGTATGAGCGGCTGTTTCCCTCCGGCTGCTCGGACGAACGCACATCGGCGCTGCATATCAACGATGTGATGCCCGATGTGATACTGGTTTATCTCGGCACAAACGATTGGGCGTTTGGGGCAAAAACAGGAAGTGACTCCAGAATCCTTGGCGAGGACAGCAATGAGCTTTTTAATGAGGCGTACGATCGTATGCTTAAAAAGCTTAAGACTAATTATCCGGAAAGCGAAATCTGGTGCTGTACGCTATGCGAGACCTTTATTTCAGCACGTCCTGACTTCAAGTTTCCGCATCAATACGCCGGCACTCACATCGAGGAATATAATGAAATCATCCGTAGGGTTGTAAGACGTCACAGCTGTAAATTAGTTGATTTGCATGACTCTAAAATGGCGTATGATTCTATAGATGGTTCGCATCCAACCAACACCGGAATGAACACCATTGCAACAATGATGATTCGTAGCATAGTTGGGTCTGATGCAGACCGGTTCCTTGATTGTGAAGATGGCCAGCACGAATATGAAATGTGTGGTCAGGATGGACATGGCGACTATTATAGATGCCGGAAATGCGGAAAAGAAAAATTTGTTTGTCCTTGGGAGGCGTTGATGGTGGAACAGGATAAAAATATAAATAACGAAAGCGAGTATGTAATGTTGGATCCCAATATAACTACCGTCCTCTATTCAACCATACTGCGTTTGACGATTGAAAGTACCGGCAAGGTGGTTCAATTCCAAAAGGATGTTGTTGAAGTAGGCCGTGACAAAATATGCGACTTGTTATTAGAAGGCAAACCCACCGTTGCGCGCCGTCAGGCTACATTCTTTTACGAAAAAAATATGTGGTTCTTGCGCGACAATTTCTCTACCAATGGCACTTGGCTAAACGGTGTGAAAATTCAGCCCGGCAAGAAATATCAGCTTGCAACCAACGATGAGATTAATTTCGCAATGACGGAAAGAGTGATTTTTGATAAGCGCGAGCAAAATGCGCAGCCTACCGGAGACCCGGATGCAAAGGCATTGGCTTTTCTGGAAGCGGGAATGTCAACTTTTGCCAAATCTGAACATAAAGATGAAGCGGCGTTTAAACTGATTGTCGCTGCGTTGTTAGATGCGCCTTTATACTTCCCGGTTGAAATAGATTTGGAAGCTATGCTCGGTTCTGTTGACTACGCAAAGCTGAAGGCCGGCGATACCTTGCAGCCTACCAAGGATGTTAAGATGCGAATTTTGACATTGGAGCTGGAAAACGATGTGGAGGTTGTCCCAATGTTCACATCGAATGATGAAGCAAATAAAGGGCCAAGTGCTTCCCTCATCAGATTCCACCCCCAGGACTATTTGCCGAAGCTTGTGCAGATGGACAAGCCTGTAATTGTCAATCCATTCAGTGAGAACAGATTTATATTTGACAAACAACTCATCACTGAGGTACTGCTGCCGCTTGTCCAAAATAACAAGGAGCCACAGACTGCTCCTGAGCAGCAGACCGAGACGCAGCAGAATAAATATATTGGGCAGATCATAGACGGGAAATATGAAATTCTTAAACTGATAGGGCGAGGTGGCTTTCATACCACATACCTTGCTAAAGATATCCGCTTAGACAAAATTTGGGCTGTTAAGGTGTGTGATAAACAGGATCGCAGCTACAGCCCCGTCCTAAGAGATAGTATTCTTGTTGAGACATACATGATGATGAAATTGGATCACCCGGCGATCCCGAGGATCGTAGATATCATTGAGGATGAAAACAGCATATTTGTTGCAAGAGATTATATTGAGGGTGAAACGCTGGAGACGCTCATAAAGCGCTCCGGGCCACAGCCGGTTGATAAAGTTATAAACTGGGGCAAGCAGCTTTGCAATGTGCTTGGATACCTCCATTCGCAGAAACCGCCTTGCATATATAGGGATGTAAAACCGGCCAATATGATTCTGCGGCCCGACAATACTGTGGCGCTTATTGACTTTGGCATTGCCCGAACATATAAGCCTGGCCAACGTGAAGATACCGTGATCCTGGGCACAAGGGGCTACGCTGCGCCAGAGCAGTTCGGCGGCAGCCAGACAGATGCGCGTACAGACATTTTTGGCTTAGGTATGACAATGTTTCGGCTTGTGACGGGAATTAATCCCACAGAACCGCCATATGAGGTTAAGCCAATTCGTTTGGTGAATCCAAATTTGCCCCAAGGCTTAGAATACATCATCTCAAAGTGTACGCAGCCGAATCCGGAGGAAAGATATCAAACATGCTATGATTTGATGGACGATATGGATAACTATCTGGATCTGCCAAAGCCGAAAGGTTTCTTTGGAAAACTGTTCGGCAAGAAATAAAATTTACCGAATGGCACTGCGAGGCTTGCCCCTCAGTGTCATTCGACTTATAATGCACCACTCTCCGCTCCCCTCTTGAGGAAGACCGCGGCACAGTTAAATATAATGTGAATTATGGCGAACTGAGCCACCCGGGCGCAGCTTTTTTCGACGGCGAGTTAAACATAATCAAATGTCAATTTGCCCACACGCAGTTATACATAATCAAAACGGTTGTAAACGCATCCCTTCCCTCGTGTAATAGGGATAGGAGGCGATCGTATATGAAAGAATTTGAGGAGTATCTGAGACGCATCGGAAAATCCGAAAATACTGCTTTGACATATTGCCGTAACATCCGAATGTATTTTAGTTGGTGCCGGGACAGCTTCGGGTCCGAGCCAAAGGAACTCTACCGTTCCAATGTCTTGGAGTACATCTCTTATATGCGCAATATCCGAGGCTATAGTCCGAAGTCTGTTAATAACCACCTGTCGGCGCTGCGCTGCTTAAACAAGTATCTGGTACAGAGTGGTCGGCAGTCAGACATGGCAGTTTTGGACAGTGACTTCATGAAGGTACAGATTCAATATGCCAGCCCATGCTCCGTTGATAAAAAAGAGGTAGAGGCATTCCGGCAGCGGATGTTGGAAAGCGGAAGCAAACGGGACTTTGCAATCGTGACCTTACTGGTCTATGCAGGTCTGCGCCGCAGCGAGTGTGTCGATCTGAAACTTGATCAGGTAGATCTCGTTGCAAAGGAGATCCGCGTCATCGGCAAGGGGGACAAACAGAGGCTTGTTTATATCAATGACCGGATTGCTGCAGCCATTCGGGAGTACCTGAAGGAGCGTAACGCAGACAGCCCCTACTTATTTGCTAGTCGACAGTGTGCGAAGCTTTCGGCGTCTCGGATCAATCAGATATTCAACAAATACTCTGATACAATCACGCCGAAGACACTCCGACACTTTTTCTGCTCCAACGCTTTGGAGAATGGCTATTCGATCCATGAGGTAGCCAACCAGGCCGGACATAGCAATGTGCAGACCACACTGATTTACAGCAATCCATCCGCAAAGCAGATGAAAGAAAAAGCCAATAAGCTTTGAGACGCTATGAGAAAAAATGTTTTATGCACGGCGATTGTTCTGATTTCAGCAGCCGTAACGGTATATGCAGCACACCGAATTTATCAAGAGCATTCCGAGTATCGTGAGGGTGTCGATTCTTATTCCGTCTTGGAAACCTATATAAAGGAACCGCAAACGGAACCCATACCTGAAGAAAGCAAACCAGAGCAGGATGAAATGTCGGAAAATGCAATCACATGGCCGGTGGTAGACTTTGTAGCTCTGAAGAGCATCAATTCTGATTGCGTTGCATGGATCAGGATTGACGGAACAGAGATCGACTACCCTGTTGTACAGGGGCATGACAACAGCTTCTATCTGAAGCATTTGTTTGGCGGAGAATGGAACGGTGCTGGCTGCATCTTTTTAGACTCGCGTGTTGAGCCCGATTTGTCAGACCGACACAGTGTTTTGTATGGCCATCATATGAAGAATGGTACGATGTTTTCTGATATCGCAGACTATAAAGATCAGACTTACTATGAAAACCATGCAACAGGAATGATTCTGACCCCATCGAAGAACAACTGGATTGAGTTTTTTGCGGGCTATGTTGCCGGTGCCGATGATGAGAACGCTTGGAAGGTAACGTTTGCAACGGAAGACGAATATGTCGATTGGCTGAACGAAACTGTTGGCCGCTCTTGGTTCAAGAGCGAAGTAATACCAACGGCCGAAGACCGAGTTATAACATTGTCCACCTGCAGTTATGAGTTTAATAATGCCCGCTTTGTGTTGGTTGGCCGTCTGAAGTAGATTGCTTTGGCATATGCCATAAAATAAAAGACCGCAAACAATGCGGTCAAATCATTCGGGTAATGACGGTTGCGATTTTTTCAAGCCCGTGTTTTTCTATGTATCGGTAGGTTTCATACAGATCCGAGAAGGATAATGCCTCATGGAAATATTCCGTGTAGTCCTGGGCGGTTTTCAATAGCGGATACCGTCCGCCGGCATTAACGGCAATATAGTGCTTAGCGTTTGATACTTCTTCCATTTCCAATCCTCCCGACGAATCACACGATATCTATTATAATCGTTGTAGACGGCTTTTTCAAGGAGTTTGGTGAAACTCCTTGGGGACATAATGAATACCGTATCATAAGCGGAAAAGGCAACCGAGTTCTGTTTTGGTCAACTCGGTTGCCTTAATTTAATCACATAAGTCTATCACAGATAGTTGATGGGAATAACACGGTCATTGCCTTTCAGTGTGATAAGCCTGTCATAAAGACAAATCACTCCGCCCGGGCCACGCTTTGTGCCGGGAATCTTGTTGAGCAAATCGAATGCATCCATATCCTTCTTCTGTGGATCCGCATGCTTTTTCATTTCGAGAGGATACAGTGTTCCGTTTTCTTCGATCACCAGATCGATCTCATTCATATCCTTGTCGCGGTAGAAATACAGCGGCGGTTCAACGATTCCCTTGTTATAATAACTCTTGATGACTTCGGCGATCACGAAGCTCTCAAAGAAAGCACCGGCCATAGCGCCGTTTTTCAAAACATCCGGCGTATTCCACCGGGTAAGGTAGGCCGCCAGCCCGGTATCCAAGAAATACAGCTTTGGAGTCTTTACTGCACGCTTGGTAATGTTGTTTGAGTATGGCTTCAGCAGATAAACAATGTTGGAGGCTACAAGAATCGAAAGCCATCTTTCTGCTGTCGGCTGACTGATCCCGACATCCCGTGCCATAGAGGCAAGGTTGACGAGCTGCCCGGTGGACGCTGCGGCGGCAGTCATAAAGCGAGTGAATTTTACGGTGTCTCCAATCTCAGACAGATCGCGAACATCGCGTTCAATATAGGTTCGCACATATGCGCCATAAAACATCTGCCAATCAAAATCCGGATTCTCACAGAGCTCCGGCATAGAGCCGTGGTGGATCGTCTTCCATACATCCTCGTATGGAATGTTGGCAAGCTGCTTTTTGCGCTCATCAAAATACTCATCCGTCGGCAGAAACGGTGTGTCATTGGAAACGCCATACCTCTCACGCAAGGAGAAACCGAGCAGAGTTACCAGCCCGATTCTGCCGGACAGTGATTCACTAACGCCCTTCATCATTTGAAACTGCTGAGAGCCGCACATGAAAAACTGACCTTTTTTATGTTCCCGGTCTATAAACATCTTGATCTGAGAAAACAATTCCGGCGCCTTCTGGATTTCATCAACAAATACCGGAGGCGGATTGTCTTTGAAAAAGGTGCCGCTTTGCTCCTGTGCAGCCGCACGGACAATCAGATCGTCGAGAGTTGCATAGTTCATCCCTTCTGTAATGCGCTGAAGCATGGTGGTTTTACCGACCTGCCGCGGGCCGGCGACAAGGATCGCGCCAAACATTTTGGAAAGCATATTCACCGTTGCTTCTGCATGTCGTTTAATATATTCCATAAAGCCTCTCCTTTCGGCTGATTTAATATCCGATATTATTATAGCCGGATTTCTCAAAAAAAATCAACCGACTTCACGAATTTTTTTCAAATTCATTGTGGTACAA
>ERZ1034723.476-NODE-476-length-21739-cov-6.291782_pt1 | contig 21739 bp, 17 predicted proteins | sample MGYA00520637_ERZ1034723 | MGnify/ENA primary metagenome ERZ1034723 (study PRJEB33766, sample SAMN09781719) | gut metagenome | biome: gut microbiome | host: Homo sapiens | place: Madagascar | study: EMG produced TPA metagenomics assembly of the PRJNA485056 data set... | reverse complement strand
CAAGGACCAGCAGCACAACCATCAACGTTCTTCTCATTATTTCAGACCGATAGAGAGGATGGCCATCTTGTTCTCATCATCGTTGTCGTCTCCCTTGAAGACGGCGAGAGCGATGACGACATTCTTTCCGCTGTAGGCTGAAAGGTCATATTCAAAGTTAGCGTAGAGCTCCGGCTCGTCCTTTCCTCCGCCCTCGTTGATGAACTTCCAGGCTCCGTCGCCGGCTGACGCCGCGAAGTTCGCCTCGTGTCCGTTGCCGACAGTGTGGACCTTAGGCTCAAGGAATGCGACGGCGCAGTCCTCGGTGATGGCGGCAACCTTGAAGTAGGTAGGATGCTCGGTGCTGAAGTTCCTGGTCTTGAGGAAGAGGGTCTTCTTCGCGTTGACCGGAAGCTTGGCGTAGAAATATGATTGTGGCTCGTCAAGTGTCACTGGAGTTCCTCCTCCGTTGGTCTTGATGACGAATCCCTCGCCGGCGAACGGTTCGCTGTCCTTGTGGATAGGCATACAAGCCCAATAGGCCGCGAAATGCTTCTGCTCTCTCCAGGTCTGGTAAGCGTCGCGGTACATTTCAGGACCATCGATGTCCTCTTTCCCTACATTTGAAATGCCGGAGAACTCGTCAATCTCTGTTATAGGCATTGTAGAGCGTACAATTTCCTTGGTCATCTTCCAGTTGGTTCCGAGTCCCTGCACTTCCTCGCCTGGGCACCAACCCCAATCGGAAGGGCATTCCTTGGCGAACACGATGCGGCGGAGAACAAGCTGCTTCCAGTAGTCACCTGTGCGTACCCTGTAGGTACCGATGGCGAAGTAGATCTCTTTTCCGATGTAAGGAGTGAGGTTGAACTCAAAGTCCGGACGGTCACTGCTGTTTCCGGTAGTGTATGCGTCGTTTCCATATTTGCGGATGTCACCGATTCTTACAGCCCCAGGTTCAGCGGCGGTAGGGTCGATCACCATAACGCCGAAGTTGGTAGGATCCGCATCATCCGCAGCGTGAGTGCGCACCTTGAGGTACATCTTGCAGTTGTCTGCTGTGATGGCTTTCTTTCCGTAAATGTAGGAGTCGAACACATCAAGGTCAGCGGGATTGTTCCAGTCGCCGTCATCCTCACGGTTTCTGATCTGAATCGCTGTTCCTTCATTCTGTTCCTCGAACCATCCTTGGTGGCTTGTAATGGTTCCGAGGAAATCGGACGACCAGTCGAAGTGAGGATAGTCGTCACCGTTCTTGCCACCTCTGTATTCATTATAATAGAAGGTGTTCGCGGTTGCGGCGATTTGCTCAAGCGTGAGTCCTCTGAGAAGTTCCTTGCTTCCCATCAGAACTTCGCCGAGATCTACGATGAAGTCTCCGGTGAATGATGCCTTCTCGACTTTCTTCTCGACAGTGACGCATCCGGCCTTTGTGAAGGTCAGGGTGTAGTCATCGATTGTCAGGTTGTCGAAGAGGAAAGTCCCATCAGTGCCGGTCTCGATGTTCTTGGCTCCGTTGAGGGAGATGGTCACACCAGCGAGCGGGGCGTTGCCGTTCTTCGCGTCAACGGTTGTGCCTTTGATCGCCGCGCACGCCACAGCCATAATCGCATCGACATTTTTGGCGACCTTGTCCACGAACGACTTCTCGGTGATTGAAACGGCGGCCTCAGCGTATCCGTCCTTCTTGAATGTGACAGAGTGCTTGGTCATCGTCACTCCATCGATCTTGTAGGAACCGAAAGCATCGGTAGTCGCTGTCTTCTTGATGTCCGCGATCTCAACGGTCACGTCTGCGATCGGGGATCCGATGTCGCTTGTCACGGTACCAGAGACAGTTCCGGTCTCGATTTCCGGGTTCTTGTTCTCATCCTCTTTGCAGGATGTGAAAGCCATTCCCATAAGAACGGCTGCCAGCGCCATAGCGCCAAGAGTTTTTAGTGTCTTCATTTTGTTAGAGTATTACTATTGTCTTAATATTCCTTTGTAACGTTTTGCAAATTAAGCGTCCAAAGGTTAAGTTTAGGGTTAAATTAAGATTAATTCATTGAGATTTTTGGGTTAATTTCGTGGATTTTTGATAATTTTACAGAAAATCGTCATTCAGATGCGCCGTTTTGCTATACTGCTTCTACTCCTTTTTATCTCCGTTCCGGGCTTTTCGCAAGGGCTCGGATTCTATGGGCACGACTGTCAGATTGACAAGAGGACTTCGTTCGAGATCAATCCGAGATGGTTCGGGAATTGCCACAGGGCACTGCGGCTTTCCTTTGGATTCCGGGCGATGCCGGGCGCGTCTGACGGTTACATCTTCAGGATGAAATCGGGACGTAAGGATGATTCCCCAATCGTGAATTTCTTTTACGAGGAGACATCTGAGTCTTATCTTTTCAAGCTGATTCTGGAAGGAAAACGCTTCATCGCGCAACTGGATATCCCTAAGTCGCAGGTAAGGATCTCGCAGGACTGGACAGACATCTCCCTGACCTTTGATTCGGACAAGGATCTTGCGACGCTTTGTGTCGGGAACGACTGGGAAGCGTCCGGCTCCATCGACCTGCCGAACACAATCCGGCCTCGCATCTGGTTCGGAAAGAGTGAGTACCTTATAGATGTTCCTTCGTTCGCCATCAACAATCTGAGAATCTCTTTTGACGGTGATGTGATCACATTTCCTTTGGACGAGGATTCCGGTGACATCGCCGGCAGTTCCCGTTGGTATCTGCGAGGGAAGACGGTGAATCCAATCTGGCTGCTGAACGGGGCGTATCATTTCCGCAAGGTGGCTACCCGCAGGTCCTCCAGGATGCTCTGCGCCGGTTTCGACCAGCAGCATCACAGCATCTATATGTTCAACAGGGATTCCCTGTTTGTTTTGGATCTTGTTACTGAGCATCTTACGGGCCGAGCCACATCCAATCCTTGCCCTGTGTACAATGCCTGCGCGACTTCGTTCATCGATCCTGATGACGGCTCGATCTATGCTTATGAGGTCTTTTATGATGATGCCGAGAACAGAGACCGTCCTACTGTGGCGAGACTTGATCCCGAGAGCCTGATCTGGGCTCCCGTGTCCTTCGAGTCGCTGGATATGCAGATGCATCATCATTCGCAGTGGCTTGACAGCGAACGGGATAAATTCATAATATTCGGTGGTTACGGCAACCGCCGTTACAATGGCTCCTTCTACGATTTTGATCTGTCTGACCACACTTGGACGAAATGGGACATTGAGAGTGGCGATGAGATATTCCCTCGTTTCTTTTCCTCGATGGGATTTGACAAGAAAACCGGCAATCTTTTGATATTCGGAGGGATGGGCAATGAGAGCGGTGACCAGATCGTTGGCCGTGAATATTCATACGACCTTTTCGAGGTGAATCCTCATAACAAAAGTTCCCGCAAGGTTTGGACAGCGGACTGGAAAGGCGACAACTGCGTGGCTGTCAGAGGGATGGTTGTCGAAGGAGACTCCTTCTTCACGCTCTGCTATCCTGAATATGAGACTTTTTCCAAGTTGCGTCTGTACCGTTTTTCGCTCTCGACAGGTGAAATGGAGGTCTTGGGAGATCCTATCCCCATCAATTCCGATAAGATCACGACCAATGCCAACATCTATTATGACCCGGATCTTGGGATTATGGTGGCTTTGGTCGAGGAGTCTCCCGATGACATCGCGTCTTCCGTCTCCACCTATGTGATCTCTTATCCTCCTGGTTCCGGGAAAGTCTCGACCGTGGTCTCCAGGATGCGCCGCAGGCTTGTTACGATAATCCTGACCGTTGTCCTGCTTCTGGCCTCGGCCCTTGTCTTGATATTCACAAAATCGGCGAGAAGGAAACGTTCGCATTTAGCCAAGCTGCCGACATTCATCCGGTCCAATGATGACAGGCCGGACTCCGTTTATCTTTTCGGAGACTTGACTGTCATTGACCGTGACGGCAAGGACATCACCGCCCGGTTTACCACCAAGCTTCGCCAGATGTTCCTCATTGTCCTCAACAGCATTGATGACGGCGGGGCTTCCTCGAAGAAGATCAGTGGCCTTCTGTGGCCGGACAAGGAGGAGGACAAGGCGAAGAACATCAGGGGAGTGACCGCCAACAACCTCAGGAAGTTCCTCGGTGAGCTTGACGGCATCAGGATGGTCTATGAGAACGGAAAGTTCAATTTTGAGTTGACACCGGAGTTCAATTGCGACTATCTTGAATTCCTTCGTATGCTTGGTTCCGGTTCACCGGATATGGATGCGTTGCTCGCTATCGTGGCCCGAGGCAAGTTCCTTAGGAATGAGTCCGATCCTATGTTCGATAAGATGAGGGGTGAGACCGAACGTCTTGTCAAATCCGTCGTGACTGTCGAACTTTCCAGACGATTCACCCTCAAGCAGTATGAGAACACTGTCCTTTGCGGGGACATATTGTTCGGTCTGGATCCTCTGGATGACGAGGCGTTGGCGTACTCAGTCCGTGCCCTGATGGCTTTGGGGGATGAGGACAAGGCCGGCCGTCTCTATCAAACATTTATAACAAAGTACAAGAAAGACTACGGAGAGGACTATTCCACCTCGTTTGAAAGCATTCTGGCTGACAGGTCTTAGGATCAGTTCTGGATTCTCTTGGTGGTTAAAACCTTAAATCTTCTATCTGGGCTAAACAGTCTCTAATAGACAGCAGATATCGGCATTAGGAACGATTCTCTGAATATTCTTGAAAATTTTTAGTACTTTGTCTTGCAAGGTATTTGAAAATATTTATATCTTTGCATTGTAAAATTAATTGCAAAGCAAGGTCTTGGGCGGGCAATGAAGTTTAAGCGCCAGGACAAGATAATGATAATTAAATAGTTAAAATGAAAAAGGTTGTAAATGTCAGTGTTGGAGGCCGGAGTTTTTCTCTGGATGAGGATGCCTATGCAAGGCTTCTTACTTATTTTGATCACTTCAAAGCCCGTCTTGACCGTGACACACAGTCGGCCAAGGAAGAGGTGATGGCCGATCTGGAGAACCGGATCGCTGAGCTGTTCGATCAGGGAACCGGCGGAGCTTCCTACCGCGTTGTCAATCTGGCTCTTGTCACGAAAGTGGTCGAGCAGCTCGGAATGCCGGATGGATCCAAGGAACCCGAATCGGGAGCGGGCGGTCAGGAACAAAGCCAAGGGAATGAGGCTGATGATGAATATCCTAAGTCAGGATCAGGCGTTGATTTCACCTATAACGGAGCCCAGGGAACCTCCCGCAGGAGGCTTTTCCGAGATTTGGACAACAAGACCATCGGGGGAGTGTGCTCCGGCTTGGCGGCGTTCCTCAATGTGGACATCACGATTGTCAGGATTATCTCACTTCTGACCCTGTTGCTTTGGGGAACCGGTTTTCTGGTTTATCTTGTTTTGTGGATAGTGGTTCCTGTCGCCAAGACCCCTGCGGACAAATGTATGATGAGGGGTCTTGAGCCGACGGCCGAGAATATGGCGAGATTCAGCCAAGGGAGGAGCGGTTATGGAAAATAGCGCCGACAATGTACGCTCCCAGATGCGCAAGGGAGTCCTTGAATATTGCATACTCAGCATTCTGGCGCGCAAGGAGGCCTACGCTTCCTCGATTCTTGACGATCTGAAATCCGCGAATATGATCGTGGTCGAGGGCACCCTTTACCCGCTTCTGATCCGTCAGAAGAATCAGGGCCTGCTCTCCTACCGTTGGGAGGAATCCACGCAGGGACCTCCCCGGAAATATTACTGCATCACCGAAAAAGGTCGTCAGCAGCTCCGCGAGATGGATCAGGCCTGGCAGGAGATAGTGGAGACAATCAAAACCATAAAGCAATGAAACAAGTTGAATATGTCAGCATCGGCGGCTATGTGTTCTCTTTGGAGGACAGCGCCAGCCGCGCAGCCAAGGAATATCTTGACCAGCTCGAAGCCTTCTATTCCGGAAAAGAGAGCGGTGCGGAGGTTATGGAAGGAATAGAGGAACGTATGGCGGAACTCCTTCTGGAGAAAAGCGGCAAAGGTGGTGTCGTCACGCTCGCTATGGTTAATGACGTGATCTCTGTCCTTGGCCGTCCGGAGACCATAGAGGAGGAGTCTTCGGACACACCTGGCGCTTCGACGGTTGGTGAGCAAGGTCGAACCACAGGCTCAGCGACCGCAGATCCGGATGCTGAGCCTGCCGAAGCGTCCCGCCGTTCGTCAAGGAACTCTTCCCGAAATGACGCCAAACCTCGCCGCAGACTCTACCGCGACCCCGTCAACGGAAAACTGGCCGGAGTGTGCAGCGGCCTTGCCACTTATTTCAATGTGGATCCTGCCATATTCAGAATCATATTCATCGTCCTGACCCTGTTGGGCGGATTGAATTTCAGATTCTGGCCGCTTGAGCCGTGGATTCATATTTCCATTCCGTTGGTGTACATAGTCCTCTGGATCTGTATGCCGGCCGTGAAGACGGTACGTCAGCGTGATGAGCTAAGAGGCGAGGGAGGCACGGTCGATGACATCAGCGCAAGGGTCCGCAGCACCCCTCGTGAGGAGCAAAGGACCCGTGATTCGCAAACCTGGAGAAATATCAGCAGGATATTCTCCGTCATATTCGGGGTGTTTCTTCTTCTCGCCGGAGTCGCAGGCATAGCGTTCCTATGCTCATTCTGGTGGGGCGGTGAGGTACTTGGAAACAGCTTTTTCTACAATAAATTGATTGAGCGTATTGCCTTGGAGACCCCTGAGCTTCTGTCATTCATCTCCGTTCCTCTGGTGATGGTCGCCGCCATCCTTGTGGTCGCCATCCCTCTGTTCATTATGCTCTATGGCGGAGTGATGCTGATCTTCGGCCTCAAGTCCCCGAAATGGCATCCTGGTCTGATTCTGTTCGTCATCTGGCTCATCATCCTGGTGGCTCTTGCCGTCTCCTCTTTGATGACATTCGCGGTGATTGTATGATCATTTTATGAAATGAACCTTAAATGGACTTGATAGGAACCGCCGAAGTGTTTACTTTTGCAAAAACATCAACAGCAGTTCTAACTTTACAAGCGTCGGGATGCCATCTGAAACATCACGGCGCTGTTTTTTATACCTATTACACAGCCACTTTCCTCCTATATACATAGATATTCCGGGTTATTTTGTTACTTTTGCAATCCTCGCCAGGCGGCGACAACTGACTGCAATGGTTTTAAATGAGTTTGAGAAAATGAATATCCTGAAAACATTGCTCGCTTACATAATGGTTGTACTCCTGCTTTCAGGCTGCGGTGGAGACGCTGTGCCCGAAAAACTGCTGCCACCGGATCCCCCGTCCGTTGGGGCGACGGTTGACGGCCGCACGATAGTGCTGACAGCCGAGTTCAAAAGCGACGACAACCTCGACGGCATTACCGAATATGGTTTCTATTTCGGCCCGGACGAGGAGAATCTGGACTGCCTGAGATTCCGCAAGTCGAACGATCGGTCATATTCATTGACAAGAGAAAACCTTGAATATTCAAGTTCCTATTTTTATAAGGCTTGGGTCAGCAACGGCCGTGAGGAGATCGCCTCGCAACTTATGACGGTCAGAACAGGTGATGCCCCTGTAGATCCGGACCCACCGGTAGTTGATCCCGACCCTCCTGTGGATCCTGATCCACCGGTCAATCCTGATCCGCCGATTGGTGGCATAATCCAATTCAAGGATCCAGCCGTGAAGGCCATTTGTGTCGCCAACTGGGATCGGAACGGCGATGGTGAGTTGTCCGTGGATGAGGCTGAAAAGGTTACGGACGTTGATAATGTTTTCACTGGGAACAAAGAAATTGTCACTTTTGGTGAGTTCAAGTACTTTACCGGCATTGAGGATCTTGCTGAAATGGCGTTTAGGGAATGCTCTAATCTTGTCTCAATTGAGTTGCCTGCAAGAATTACTTACATTGGCAAAAACGCATTTACAGACTGCATCAATTTGGAGCGGATTATAATGCCTTCCTCGATTAGGATTATAGATGAAGCTGCGTTTGCCCGTTGTAGAAATCTTATTTTGAACGAATTACCTGACAATATAGTTAAAATGGGGGAGAGTGTCTTTGCCTACTGTAATAAACTTAAACTTACCAAACTGCCGTCAAGATTGCTGTCTATAGAAAATTGGGCTTTTATTGAATGCAATGAACTTTGTTTGACAGAACTTCCGTCGGGGCTTGTCTCAATAGGAAATCAAGCTTTTGAAACTTGTTACGTGTTGGCATTACAGAATCTGCCTGATGGAATTCAGAGGATAGGAGATGGCGCTTTTAAGTACTGCTATGAGCTATGTATAACAGAACTGCCCTCACAATTGGACAGCATCGATCGTTCTGTCTTTTTAGAATGCCATAATATCCGTTTAAAAAAACTTCCCGCTAATATAAAGTCAATAGGCGTAGGATCTTTTGAGAATTGTACATCGTTGGAAATTAGTGAAATACCAGATGCGGTCCGGAAGATTGGCGAAACTGCCTTTAGCGGATGTGTAGGAATAAAGTCATTGGTTTTGTCCAAAGGACTTACCAAGATACCATCCAAAGCTTTCACGAATTGCCATTTTAAGGAGATAACGATTCAAGAGAATGTTAAACTGATTGAATCTGACGCTTTTGCCAATTGCGACAGACTTGTGACGGTAAGGTTATTGCCAGAAACCCCACCGGAAATGCTGGATGAGAATCTCGGTGTTTATCTCGATACAATCTATGTCCCGGCAGCCTCACTCGAAGCCTATCGCACCGCTCCCGGCTGGAGTCGCTGGAAAGACCGATTCCAACCGATTGTCTCAAAGTAGTCGATAATCGCCCGATGACATTGGGGCAGATTTCTATGATGGATTGCCATTGTTCTTATCCATCCGCAATCTCTTGCTGGACTTAATCTCGTGTAGTCCTCGCTTTTGAATCGTTACCCGTTATTTAGGAAAATGACAGGAGCGATAATGCCTTAAATTGCTCCAGTCACAGTCAAAAAACATCGTGACAGGAGCGTAAGCGGCGTGGAATGCTCTTGTCGTAGTTATGATTCTAAGGCTACTTCCCAGGATTCGATCGTCCGTGTCTGGGTGGAGATGTTGACCCCGACCTTGACAAGTATCCTGCCGGTCGCTGAGCCTGCCGAAGTACCGCAACCTGTCTCAGAACCGGTCGCTGAGCCTGTCGAAGCACCCTCTTCGCTCTCCGCCCCCTCAAACCTGTACGGAATCAAATACCCTTTCTCGTCAATCTGCCTGAGCGCCTCCTCTGCCGATCCATCCACTTTGAACTCAAATACATAGATCCTATCCTTGGTCCGGCACACGGCATCCGCACGTCCGATTGCGGACTTGACCTCGGCCTGAGTGTAGTACCCGAGCAGCGAGAAGATCAGGTAGATTATCGTCTGAAAGTGCTTCTCGGACTTGTTCTCCAGATCGTAAGGGATTCCGGCTAGATAAGACTGCATAAGCGTCAGTGCCTTGTCAATGTCGTGCCTGTACATCGAGGCGTAGAACTGCGCCACAAAACCGCTGCCAGTCATCTGACGGTTCTTGTACTGAGCCAACAGTCCCTGTGTGAATCCAATCTTAACCTCTTTGTTAGGGTAGCCCAAAGTGTATAGTTGCAGTTCTTTGTCATAATCCTTGATGGTCAGATAGCCAGTCTGATAGAGCATTGGAAGCGAGTTGTCATTGATTTCCGGTGAGACGTCAAAGTCTGATTCAGGAATCAGCGGCATACTGTCAAGGGTTGTCTCGTCAATCGGATTCTGCCTCAGCCGTTCAAATAGGAAAGTCGGCGTCCCACTCTCAAACCAGTAACTGCCAATTCTTTGAGCCGCGAGTGCCTTCATCAGACTGAACGGATTATAAATGTCCTCTGACCCTTCGCAGAAATGGTATCCATCATAATTCTCCTTCAGCAATAGCCTCGCTTCCTCAAACCGAATATTCAACCTCTCCGCCAGCACTTGGATAGGCTCACGCATCCTGTCATCAATCTCAGTCCCGGAGATTCCGCAGATCGCTGAATATTCCGGCATCATCGAAATATTCATCAAGTTATTCAATTCACTGAATATGCTGAGCTGTGCGAACTTGGTTATCCCCGTGATGAACACAAACCGAAGGTGCGGATCGAGACTTTTGATTGGGCTGTAGAAGTTCCTCATAATCTGCCTCATAGGCGCAAGCCGCTCTTTGTTGTTCATCACGTCCAGCAGCGGCGCGTCATATTCATCGATGATTATGACGGCCTTTTCGCCTGTCTGCTCGACCGCTACTTTTATTAGCCGCTCAAAACGTGCGTGTATGTCATCCTCGGAGAGATTCTCATCCTTCCCGAATGTGTTTTCATACTCAGCAAGTTTGTAACTCAAAGTACGAAGTAACTGCTCCTCGTTCAGATGCTTGGCCGTAGACATATCAAAGTGGAACACCGGATGCTTTGTCCATTCTTTCTTGATCTCTCCGGCTTTAAGCCCGTTGAACAGTTCCGCCTCTCCCGCAAAGTAACTATGGATCGTGGACGACAGCAGCGACTTCCCGAACCGCCTCGGCCTGCTCAGGAACACATACGAATAGTTAGCCGCCAAGTCGTGCACGAACCCCGTCTTGTCGATGTAGAGATACCCTCCCTCGACGATATTCCTAAATGTCTGAATCCCGATCGGGTACCTTATCCTTTTCGCCTCCATAGTTCCTTATCAATTAATATTCAATCCCAAAGATAATAATTATTTCGCAAATAATCAGAGCACCTTCCGAACCTCGATATCTGTAGCGGATGTGCGGCGTGCCCCACCGCGCTTAAAGTTTCTCCAAATATCAACTCTTAGTGTACCCTTTCCTGCGATGAAAGCGCAGCAAAATGCCGCCGAACACCTCCATCATTCCCTCTCCGGAAACATATTCCGCTATTATCGTCGCCCGAAAACTCTCAAACACATTAATTTGGACCAAATATGGACCAAACAATTCCAAATTGTTTGAATATATTTGCAACGTTACAAAAGAACGCTTGGACTCTGCCACTTTTTGGCACGGAAAAACGTTTATTTTGCCGAGTGAAAAATAGTAGTCTACTTCTATCTGGATTTAACTCCGTCGGGAGTCAACCCTAACAGAAAAGACGGACCAAGAAAAGTTTAATGACTATGTTACGTGGTTTTACCAAATTCCGTTGTCCCAACTGCGGCCACATCTTCGAAGCCCCCGACATCGAAGACAACGCCACCGTCCGCACCGCTCCTATGCCCTGCCCCCGCTGCGGCGCAAAAAGCTATCCACGTGGTCTCTATGGAACTTATATTGATTCTACACTTGATATTATTGGTTGCATTAGGAAATTTTAAGTAAAAAGTGCAGTTAACAAAAGACTGATAAATTATATGGGTGACGATAAGTTATCAAGTGTTCATGTGTGTTTGTAATATGGCTAATTTGATTGATATTTAATGATATACTCTAATATGAATGTTACACTTCAGAAATTATTTGAGAGCCGTAAAGAACGGCTTTCGGCTAAATTATCAGGAATGTCTTTGCCGAAAGATACTGATGCCGTTTATAGAACTATCTATGATTATTTGAATGAGGTCTTTGATGCTGACGGAGATTTCCGTCAAAATTTAACTCAGTCTGAGGATTATATTCTTCAAGTTGCTATATCATTGTTAAATGCCCAAAAGGATATGGCAATATCAATGAAACCAGTCGAAGAACTTGAACCTAAAAAAGAAGAAGAGCAAAACTCGTCTATTCCCGAAGATAAATCAATTCTATACAAATTCACTGATCCGTCAAGTGCCGCTTCTTTAATCGGATCTGGCGCAGGAGCCATTGCGGGCAAGGTGCTTTTTGGAGGCTGGGGGGCGGTTTTTGGTGCTCTTGCTGGAACGGCAATCGCAATATTTGCATCATCTGCATATAAGCAGCCGAAGGCTGAACCCAAAGTGTTGGTTAAGGTAAAGGCTCCGGCATCATATCCTGTTAATGTAGATGTATTTATCGCAATAATCTCATCAATATGCGCGAGCGTTGATAACCTTTTGGATACCTTTAGGGCGCAGATAAACAATGTTGTGCAAAAGTACGAATCGCAGCCTAAGCCTACACTCGATTTAAACTACCTGCCTTTATTGGAATCTATTCAGACTCTCGTTGGATATGCAAGCTGAGGATTATATTCTTCAAGTTGCTATATCATTGTTAAATGCCCAAAAGGATATGGCAATATCAATGAAACCAGTCGAAGAACTTGAACCTAAAAAAGAAGAAGAGCAAAACTCGTCTATTCCCGAAGATAAATCAATTCTATACAAATTCACTGATCCGTCAAGTGCCGCTTCTTTAATCGGATCTGGCGCAGGAGCCATTGCGGGCAAGGTGCTTTTTGGAGGCTGGGGGGCGGTTTTTGGTGCTCTTGCTGGAACGGCAATCGCAATATTTGCATCATCTGCATATAAGCAGCCGAAGGCTGAACCCAAAGTGTTGGTTAAGGTAAAGGCTCCGGCATCATATCCTGTTAATGTAGATGTATTTATCGCAATAATCTCATCAATATGCGCGAGCGTTGATAACCTTTTGGATACCTTTAGGGCGCAGATAAACAATGTTGTGCAAAAGTACGAATCGCAGCCTAAGCCTACACTCGATTTAAACTACCTGCCTTTATTGGAATCTATTCAGACTCTCGTTGGATATGCAAGAACCCATTCAGAAAGCGAAGATAAATACGCAAGGAAATTGAGGGAGCGTATTGAAGATGTTTCAGAAGTACTCGATACGTGGGATCTTCGGTTCGTTGATTACGATGGAACAAATTCTTCTTTTTTTGAGAAAATTCCATCAGACAAAGCTCAAGAAGACAAGATGGTTTATCCAGCTATAGTAAAAGAGGGCATTGTGATTATTAAAGGCAAGGTTTTTATTCCTATTGTTTAGTATTATGACTGTTACAGATCCAACGGAGAAACCGATATACGATGCGTTTCTTAAACACCGGACTTTTATCGAAAAATTTCAAGGTGGAGGAGAACGCTATGTCTTGGATGACTATTATGAGGGGCATTCCTTCTCTTTTATTGAAGATAAATTCGACAACGCATCTATTGAATGTGTCCGGCGTTTTAAACACATCGCAAACCAAACTTTTATATACATAGCAGATGGCCCTGTTAGGTATTGGGATTTCACTGATGCGGATAACCCAGATAAGGTTGGTACAGAAACAGTATTTCTGACGGCAAATAGTCTGAATATTCATAGAGAAACTTCCGAGATTATAGAGATTAACATCCCTTGGAGTGAAATATCTTCGATAGAAGGTAGTTGGGTTGTCTATAAAAAAGAAAACGGGAAGAGAGTTGAAATAGCATCTTTTGAGGATTCAACTTTAGTTGGTGGATCTAATAGTACTAATCTTAAAAAGTGGCGGGCTGTTTTTTCAGATGTCCTTTCTGCTGCAAAGAATGTTGCACAATCAACATCAAAAAGTGTCTCCGTATCATATATGGAAGGCCTAACTAAAGGCCAATCACAAAATAGTAAACAAATAACAACCAATCATATGAATATAGATAAATCCAAAATCGACTATGTTATAGGTATTGACCTTGGGCATGGCGAAACTTCGGCTGCTCTTTGCCCTATTCAGTGGGATCGGTCGGTTGGACAGTTAGACCCCGTGAAGGATCTTGAATTGGGAGGCAATAAAAAGGTTATACCTTCTGCTATTACAATTCTTGAAAACGGTAATGCCTATATCGGAGATTCAGCTTTCAGTCCAGATGTGCTCAAAAATGCGCAAGTCAATGTATGCTTTAAGAAACGTCCGGAAAAAATTGATGGTGAGAAAGAGAAATTGATGATTAGATTTATGGCGGAGGTGTATAAAAGAATACGTGAAAACAATGCTGCCATACTTACTGATACCAACCATCTTGTATATATCGCTACACCTTCAGGTTGGGATAAGGTTTCACAGAATCTCTATGTAGAGATGGCTAAGAAAGCGGGCCTTCCTATCGCAGGTGTGACGAAAGAGTCGCGTGCGGCTTTCGTCCGCGCTCAACATGATGCGACATCCGGGTTGGGCAGGAATATAGAGAAGGGGGCCGTTGTATTTGATATGGGCTCTAGTACGCTTGATTTTACATATATGAACAAGAATCTCCCTAATCTTGTTGACAACGGATACGATTGCGGTGCCTCTCTGGTAGAAAAAACTATATATAAAAATCAAGAGGAGAAGAGCGAGGCAATAAAGATGTTTGAGGAGAGATTCCCTAAACTGATTGACTATCTTGTTTTCGAAGCACGCAAGGTTAAGGAACAGGTGTATTTTGACCCGACTCTTAAGGTGAAAAAGACAATCAACTTCGACGATTTTATTGAAGACGAGGAACTTGAGGATGAAAGGTTTAAGTTGCTCTTCAATCCTGGCGAACTTGATAAGATGTTGGAGGAGTGTGGCTATATCAAGAGCATAGAAGATGCTATGCTTGATTATAAGGCTAAATTTATTCCTGACCAGAAAATTTTCGGAGTATTCCTTACCGGAGGAGCTTCAAGAATGGATTTCATCAAATCTCTTGTTTGCAAGTGTTGGGGCGTAGAGGAGTCACAGGTGTACAGGGACAATGATCCATCTTTGACGATATCGCAGGGTGTTGCAGAGGTCGCTAGAATGGATTTACGCACTGACGGAATGGATACCGGTTTGGACGAGGCCTTTGAAAAGCTGGAAAATGGAGACCAGATTTACGACACATTTATACAAGAGTATGGATATTATATATGGGATAAGATAACTGATGGGGTTATAGATGTGATAAACTATTTTGGTGATGCTGACGAGAATTATAGTTTAAATGACTTGCAAAATGGAATCTCGGATACAGTTAAAGAGATAATTGAGAATGAGTCTGCGGCATCATCAGAATTTATGGATCGCGCTATCTCAGAAAATTTGTCTGATATTCAAGCAAAGGTAGAAGATATTATAAGCAATTATTCAAGTCAGGGGATAAATGTAAACCTGAAGGATTTTGACTTCAAAGCTCCGAAAGTGTCCGACATAAACTTGGACGGTGTGATGTCAGAAATATCTGACAAAATTGTTGAAGAGAGTACAGAATGGGGCGGTGTTATTGCTGGTGCTGCAATTGGTGGTGTCATAGGATTCTTATTCCCCATAATAGGAATTCTTGGAGGTGCTGCGATTCTCGCAAAGAAAATATTCTTTGGAGAGACAGAAGAAGAGAAGCAAGCTAAGGCTATGGCTAGAGAACTTAACAAAGAAGAACGAGGCGAGGTGTTTAATTCTTTGAAAGACAATTGGGAAGATATGTCTAATAGCATCCAGCAGTCTATTAATAATGCTCTTACTTCTGACAAGAAGATAAAAAAATCAATTAAGCAGGCAGTTAGGGAGTTGCTTTCTGCTTACAAAGAGAATCTAGAATCAGCTCGTTTGCTTATTGACTAAAATTATGGCTAACAATCTTAGGTCATTGGAGCCAGCGGCCAAAGTGATGGCTGCAACGGCTATGTCTGAGGCGTTTTCTTTCTGTATGGAAAGGAAATACCTTCAGAACATTTCCGATACAACACGCTCTCTTTTTTCTCTTGATATTGCACCTTCTTCGCTTGAGGGGGTAGCGTCGTGGATTCAAATAGAGCAAATAGGTAAGCCTATAGATGATTCTGCGGAGAGTTGCTTCACCGCTATTCAAAAAATCCTCTATTCGTGTTTCCTGCCTAAAGAACTTCAGTTGCTGTTTCTTGTGAAAGGAGATGGCATAACCAATAGACTTTATCTTGGTTTGAGGACTCCTGGTAAAGCGATGCCAGCTAAGAGTACCGTAAAGAACCTGAATGAATTCATCAAGGGAATATGGCCGGGGCTTCAGACGGAGGTCGTTTCAGATTCTGAAAAAGGTATTTCTACGTTCAAAGAGGATATTTGTTCCGATAAACTTGAGTATGTGTATGCTCTCACAGGCATTCCATCTATGGAGAGTCAATACAAGGCGGTATATCCTGCCACTATTGACAAATTGATGGCAGGACTTAATAAGAGCAAGAATTATGCATATCTCGTGGTTGCGGATCCAATAGCGCCTGATGACGCTGAAGAAATGCTGTATCAATGTAGAGAAATGAATGGACAGGCAGAGTCTATGAAATCTCTTAATGTTACAGAAGGCATTACAGAAGGCACTTCAACTAATACTAGTGTCTCTCATACTGATGGGAAGACAACATCTCACTCTGTGAGTATCTCAAAAAAAGATTTTTCTAGGTTGGGAAAAATTGCGATGGGTGCAACGGGGTTAGGTCTGGCCGCTTCGGTTTTCCCTGCCGCAGGAGCTGTTCTCGAGGGTGTTGCAGAAACTACCGGTGCTATTGCTAGCGCTGCGGCAAGTTTGATGGGTTATGGAATGATTGCTAATTCCATAACAGGATTGATGCCTCAAAAAACCACATCTGATACGGAAAGCACGAGTTCTAGTGATACTACGTCAGAATCATTTGGGACTTCTGAATCAAAGTCTCAGAGTGTCAGCCGTAATGTGGTGAATAAACATGTAGAGGCGGTATCTGAAAGTCTTTATTCCCATTCTCAGCGTATTGCAAATGGGAAAGCCACTGGATTATGGCAAGTCGGAACTTATCTGATGGCGGAAAAAGAGTCTGAACTTAAAGGTGCGGCGTTGCAATTGCGCTCAATCCTTAGTGGACAAGAGACTGTTTTTGAACCAATCCGTATCCACGACATCACATCTCTTCTGGATAAACAGGAGAATAAGAAGTCAATGAAAGAATTGACTCTTGGTCAGATTAATGCTCCTGCAATATCCATTATTGGGCATAGCGGAAGGCCATTTAATCATCCTTTGGGAGTCCATTATGGGGAATTAAAGTCTGTCCTTACAACGAAGGAATTGTCATATTTGATTAATTTTCCTTTGCGTTCAGTGCCAGGTATAAGTGTAGTTGATAGTTCGCCCGAGTTTAGCCTTAACCAACAGACAATAAAGGGTGGTTGTAAATATGCGGCTTTTGGTAAGTTGCTATATGGAGGAGGAGAAACAGGCATTGAATATAAACTTCCTTTGGACAACCTTTCCAGACATACTCTTCTGTGTGGAATCAATGGCAGTGGTAAGACTAATACAGTTCAAGCGATCCTTAATGGCATTGGGACTCTCCCGTTTCTGGTTATTGAACCTGCCAAAACCGAATACGTAGATTGGGCTATTGAATACAACAAGACCCATAAGGATCATTTGATTGACATTTACATCCCAGGATGTAAGAAATACAAAACTGGATACGAGCCCAAACAGCTTCATCTGAATCCTTTTGATGTCGTATGGCTTGACGAAAGACAGTCTCCGAATGTTCTTACTCACATCGATAGGCTCAAGTCTACATTTGCTGCCGCTTTCCCGATGTATGACGTACTACCGATTTTGATGGAGGATTTGATATACTCTCTCTATCAGAACAAGAGTACAAATTGGCTCAATGAAGAACCTCGGTACGGTAAAACGCTGCCACCGACTTTGAACGCAATGAAAGTTAATGTCGGACCGGTAATAAAAAGTATGCGATATGAGGAACGTATTGAAAAAAATATGCAGGCTTGTCTCAATACACGAATTAACAGCCTTATGCGTGGGTGGAAAAATGATATGCTGAATACTCTTAAGTCTACACCTTGGGAGGAATTGTTTGAGCGTCCTGTTGTCATTAACCTGTCATATGTTGGAGACGATTCTGACAAAGCTTTTTTTATGGCCTTGATTCTGCAGTTCTTGTACGAATACAAGTCGGCAATAGCAGAAATTGGCAAGGTGAACTTTAACGACAACTCTTGCAAGCATCTGACAATTATAGAAGAAGCCCACCGAGTAATGGCTAAATGTGACAATCCGGAGATGCCACAATATAAGTCAGCTATGATGTTCAGCAATATGCTTTCCGAAATCAGAGCTTACGGAGAGGGCTTGCTTCTTGTTGATCAAGTTCCTACACGCCTCATACCTGATGCCATCAAGAACACAAACCTCAAGATCTGTCATAGAATGGTGGCTGAAGATGATTGCAAAGCCATAGCGGAATCTATGAGTTTAAGTGATGAGCAGCGTAAGGTCATATCCAGATTGATGACCGGACAATGCATCCTCTCCAGTTCGCTGTCTACAGACACATACTGGTTAAAGGTAAACAAAGTAAAATAGTCGATATGTACGAAGATTATGAAGGGTGTTCCGATACCCAAGGTCTTGAAGGCTTTGCTGATTCGAAAAGTTTGAACGAACGTAACTATATTTCGGGCACAGAGCAGAGTTATATAGAGGAAGTTATGCCCTATAAGGATTCGGAACTTCTTGCTGCGCGAATCGATGAAATGGGAGGATTTCAGCCTCCAAAGGCAATTGATTCTAATAAGGACGTTTCGGACCTGATAGAGCCGATGAAAGAAGATATCAATCCCATTTACCTTGAGGCTCCAGCTGACAGTGTCCAAATTAGTGAGGCAGTCGAGGCAATGGAGAATATTGATGGCCTTGAATTTAAGGACTGGAAAGAATCTTCTTTTGAAGAACGTGTTGAAGCTCTCCAGAAGTTGGAGGACAAAGTTTCCGAAATAGCTCATAGACCATCATGCTATCTTAATGTTCAAGATTTGGGCGAGGGCAATTACGGCTATTTTGATCCTAATACCAAGGAAATCACCCTCAATAGCAGTTACATAAATTCTGATAACTTTGCGGATTATAAAGAAACTCTTGACACGGTGCTTCATGAGGGAAGGCACGCATACCAAGATTATAACATTACCGAGCGTGAAGTCCATCCCAGAGGAACAGAAGTAGAGAACTGGCGACTTAATAATAATGGAGACTTAGGTTATCTTGATGCTCAAACCTGGGGCTTCGAATTATATCAGTACCAACCTATGGAGGCGGATGCGAGGGCATTTGCCGGTGATGCCATCAATCAATTTCTTAAAGGTTAATCTATTATGAATGACATTAATATTTTGAATGAGCGTGGCTATAAAGGCTCAGCTGCTAAGTTGATGGCAGAGAAATTATCTAAAGTAGACTCTTCGCTGAAAACAGGAGTGGACTCTTGGTATGTTGCCGGAGTTGAGAAGGACTTTGAAATATCTGGGATAAAACTTTCCGAGTTAAAATCAAAGTTCAACCTTACGTATCCTGCAGCTATACTTTCAATGGATTGGCTTATTAGGGAGCCTGATAAGGCGAAGGAAAGTTTCGCAAAAGGGATCAAGTAATATGATATGCCAAAGTTCGAATTAACAGCTAGATATGACTTGACCCAGAATGGGATGCATGTCGATAAAGGTATGCGACTTTACATTACGATTCCGATGTCAGGTATTACACCAGGGAGTTTATTTGGATCTTCACGCTGCAAAGATGCGTTGCGTCAACAGTTTGCCGTAAATGGTCTGAACCTTCCCCCTAATACTACTTGGTTGAATTTGGGATGTTAAAATGGTAAAATAAATGATAGAGATTAGCATATTCTTGAGGCTGAATCATACCTTCAGAAGGACGATTTAACCGTCCATAAAGAACATATGAGAAGTGTAGGAATATGCGCAAATAGGTGATAATCTGCCTTGTTTTTACAGAATAGCATTAATAAACGGACTTATCACTTTATGCTCGCAAGTTATAGTAAAGCAATGTAAAAGAGGCTGACCCAAAAGGTCAGAATAACTCTCTGAGAATGGAAGATTCAGAAACGATGTCGAGGTTGACCTCGCCGAAAAACAAGAAAAAAGGGCTTGACTAATGCTTTTTAGTCAGCCCCGCCTAAAGTGCATAGTCCAATTAATTAATAAATAATATTCTTCTTATGATTGACGATTTTGAATATATGTCTGACTCTGAAAGCGAAGGACTTTGTCTTGAAAATCTGCCCAGTAGTAGATCTATGGGGGATTTGAGTTCCGTGGAGATTGATTATCTAAACGAGGTTAAGGATAATAAGGGAGCATACGAGTCCAGACTTGAGGAATTGGGCATAAACAATATTGAGAACGTAAGTCACAGTTCCGATTTTATTGAAAATTATGATGATAATTTGCCTTCATTAGATGACGTAAAAGAAATCGTCAATAATGGACAAGAAATCACTGATCTAAAAGAATCTTATCCTGAAATCGCCCAATATGTAGCATGCCTACAGGATCGTCTGGACAATAATGACTATGCACTTTCAATTAAAGCTTATAAGTCTGAAAACGGGACAATAGTGCTAAAGGGCTTTGACGAACGTCCGAACGAACAATCAAATTATGCTGTTATCAAGGGACAGGATATCTATTGCTATTCAGGGAATGCTAAAGGAGATGGCCATTTGAATGAATTTATAAACAATACGGATGGAATGATTCCCAATTCGCGCTATCATCTGGAGAATGCAACGTATGTTACTGATAATTTAGGCCGTGTTTCTGATACGTATGAGCATCATGTCACAGAAAGACCAATAGATAGAAATGATAGTAGGTGCGAACTGAAATCTGTTGCAGATGCAAAGGATGGTTTGCCAAATGATGTGGGAGGACATATAGTAGCACACAATGTAGATGGTGCCACAGAAGCGATCAACATTGTCGCGATGGATGAAGAATTCAATAATTGCGGCGAATGGAAATCAATGGAATCAGACATACAAGATGCCTATATGAATCATGTGGATTGCTACGTTCATAAGCATTTAGAGTATGATGGAAATACTCAGCGTCCTTCACATATAGATGTTCAATATGAAATAGGAGGCGTTACATCGAATAAAAGTTTCAATATGCCTTATGGTGGTAGTATGTCGTGTGAATGCGAATAACGGTATGATGGGTTGTAATGGTCGTCTGTGCAGCTAAACGAGAGTTTAAAATATTATGCCACAATTAGTAACCTACGGAAGCGACCTTCTGCGGATCAACACGCAGAAGAACAGTATTGAATATTCATTGAACGGGGGCAGGACTTGGCTGAACAGGTTCTGTGTGAGTTCGGTGGGAACTTTCAGGGATCTGCTGGTGCTGGGAACGGAGGTGTTCGCGGCCACTTCAAAGGGGCTTTATTGGTCACGGAACGGCGGGGCGACTTGGACCACGCGGTACAACAATTCCGGGGTGGGGGAGTTCCTCACGCTGGCTACGGAGGGAACAGCACTGCTGGCGACTACCACAAAGGGACTATATGCCTCGCGGAACCAAGGTATGTCTTGGGAGCGCAGGAGGTAGGTATCTGTAGGTGGGCTATTTAAATTGGAAGTGTCCGAACGGGAACTAGTCTTGTTCGGACACACCTTTTTAGCGTTGTGCAAGCGCTTCCACGGTGGCCTTGTCAAGGCCGGTGCATTTGACGATAAAATCTAGCGGCGTGTTTGCTCCTATCATACGTAAGGCGATGGCCTCCCGCTCGGCAGCCTTGCCTTGCTCCAACCCTTGTTCTCGTCCCTGTTCTAATCCTTGCTTGATCCCTTCCTCTCGCCCGAACTCTCTGGCGTAGGCGATCTGATTATAAGTGTCCCTTTCGTTGATCATATTGCTTACATATTGTTTCTTCTCATCCTTTGTCAAGGATATGACCTCCGCCGCCTCGAAGAACCTTCTGAATATCCTGTCAACCAATGCTGCCGGGCGGTCCAGCAGACGGTGCAGGTTCTTCAGCACGTAGAACCACTTGTCAAGGTTCGTCTTGAGCTCGTCAGGTCCCTTGTCGAATC
>ERZ1034723.474-NODE-474-length-21776-cov-8.928410_pt1 | contig 21776 bp, 16 predicted proteins | sample MGYA00520637_ERZ1034723 | MGnify/ENA primary metagenome ERZ1034723 (study PRJEB33766, sample SAMN09781719) | gut metagenome | biome: gut microbiome | host: Homo sapiens | place: Madagascar | study: EMG produced TPA metagenomics assembly of the PRJNA485056 data set... | reverse complement strand
TCGGAGCGTAGCGACGCAAGGGGTTTGGGGAGAACGCTCCCCAATGCCCCACCGGGGCTGTCCCGTAGGGACTGGGGGTAAAAAGTAAGGAATCTTCCGTTCTAGAACGGAAGATCATTGCTTGGGTCGTCCGCAGGAAGGTCATCGATTGTAGGGGCTGGTGCCTGTTGTTGTGGCTGCGCTCCGTAATTCGGCTGAGGAGCCGGAGAATAATTCTGCGGAGCCTGATATGTCGGCTGCTGTGCCGGAGCTGCTGACGCAGCCTGCCCCGCCGGAGTGATTCTCCAGACGCGCACATCGTTGTACCAACGTCCGTTATATTCCCTTGCCCTGAGATTGAACGCGACCTTGACCGTGTCGTTTATCTGGTACTTGTCCAGATCCGCCACCTTATCGTTTCCGAACGCCGTGAGACACACATCCGCCGGATAGTTGCCGTCCTGATATTCAAGAACGAAATCCTGCTTTGTCCAGGATCCTTTCGCCCCCTGTCCGCTCTGCTTGGCAAGCTTCTGCTTGATTCTGCCTTCTATTTCCAATGCCATAATATTCAGATCTTTGATTTTGTAAAAATTAAACCTGCTCGGCGCCGGGCGCAAAGCAGGCTTGTATATGCTGCCTGGGGCAGTGATTATTTCTTGTCCTCTACGACAGGCTCAACGAAGTGCTTTACAGAGTCGAGCTGGATGTCGAACACGAGAGTTGAGTAAGGATCGATGCCGTTGGTTCCGCGCTCGCCGTAGCCAAGCTCTGAAGGAACATAGAGGGTGGCCTTTCCGCCCTCGCCGAGAAGCTGGAGACCCTCGGTCCATCCAGGGATCACCCTGTTGAGCATAAGCATAACAGAAGGCTGTGTCTCAGCGACTTCCTCGATTACGGTGCCGTCCTTGAGGGCGAGCTTGTAGTGCACATAGACAGTGTCCTTGGAGCTGTTAGGCTTAACCTCGCTGCCGGCTTCCTTGATGATGTACTGGAGACCGCTCTCGGTAACCTGCACGCCTTCCTTCTTCTTGTTGGCCTCAAGGAACTTGTTCTCCTCCGCCTTGTTGATGGCTCCTACATATTCAGACCTCTTCTCGATGAATTCGCTCATAATGCGGTTCATCTCCTCCGGGTTCACCTTGAACTGCTTTACGAAGTCAGTGTCGCGCGGGGTTCCCTTAGAAGCCACGAAGTCGGCGGCTCCCTTCTTGATCATATTGAAGTTGAGGTCACCCATATTGTAGTTCTTGATCATAGAACCGAGTTGGATTCCAAGAAGGTAGCTGACAGAGTCAACGCTGGCTTTTGAAGGAAGAAGCTCCTTAGGGTTCACTGGTTTTACAGGGTTGGCGACCGCGGTGCTGTCCGCTCCGCCGGCGTTTCCGTTGACATTGCCGGAATTGCAGGCTACGGCTGAAAGAAGCATCGCGGCTGCTGCAAACATTTTGATTGTCTTCATAATATTAATTATTTTATAAGTTGTCTATGTCCGTTTTGGAGCGTATTGCCCAAAAGTCTTGCAAATATCGCAAAAATTCTTGACTTTATTATTCATAAAGTTCCAAAATGCTTGTTTATCCCGAAAACAATCACTATTTTTAGAAATAATTAGGAACACTATGGGAATTGACTCGTCATTACTGTATTCCAAGTTGAAAGAATTCTTCGGTTTCGATTCCTTTAAAGGGGATCAGGAGAAGATTATCCGCAACCTTCTTGAAGGCAAGGACACCTTTGTCCTTATGCCGACAGGTGGCGGCAAATCCTTGTGCTTCCAGCTGCCGGCCTTGGTGCTCCCCGGCACGGCCATCGTGATCTCGCCGCTCATCGCCCTGATGAAGAACCAGGTGGATGTGATCAGAGGCTTTGTGGAGGAGCAGAACGGAATCGCCCATTTCCTGAACTCGTCGCTCAACAGGGCGCAGATCCAGGCGGTCCGATCCGATGTGCTTTCCGGTGTGACCAAACTGCTTTATGTGGCTCCGGAATCGTTGACAAAGGAAGAGAACATCGATTTGTTGAGGGAGGTGAACATCTCCTTCTATGCGGTTGACGAGGCGCATTGCATCTCGGAGTGGGGGCACGATTTCAGGCCTGAGTACCGGCGGATAAGGGATATGGTGCAGACGATAGGGCGCGCTCCGATCATCGCCCTGACCGCCACGGCCACCCCTAAGGTCCAGAATGACATCCAGAAAAACCTTGGCATACTTGACGCGACGGTGTTCAAGTCGTCGTTCAACAGGCCGAATCTCTACTATGAGGTCCGTGACAAGGTTGACCCCGACAAAGACATAATCAGGTATATCAAGCAACGGCCGGGAAAGTCGGGAATCATCTACTGCCTCAGCCGCAAGAAAGTGGAGGAGATTGCGAATCTTTTGAATATCAACGGAATCCGTGCGCTTCCATACCACGCCGGGCTCGATGCAAAGACCAGGGCCGAGAACCAGGACCGCTTCCTGATGGAGGACGTGGAGGTCATCGTGGCCACTATCGCCTTCGGTATGGGAATCGACAAGCCGGACGTGCGTTTCGTCATTCACTATGATATTCCTAAAAGCATCGAGGGCTATTATCAGGAGACAGGCCGGGCCGGTCGTGACGGGGAGAACGCCGAATGCATCACTTATTACAGCTACAAGGACATCCGCAAGCTGGAGAAGTTTATGCAGGGCAAGCCGGTTTCCGAGCAGGAGATCGGCCGTCAGCTGCTGATGGACACGGTGGCGTACGCCGAGTCGAGCCTGTGCCGCAGAAGGATGCTGCTCAATTATTTCGGAGAGGATTATCCGAAAGACAACTGCGGTATGTGCGACAATTGCGTCAATCCTAAGGAGACCTTTGACGGAAGTAAGGAGATGTGCTTGGTGATCAGGCTGATAAAGTCTCTTCCGGAGCATTTCAAGATCGACCATCTCGCTCTTGTTCTGGCCGGCGAGACAAACGCTATGGTGAAATCCTACAGGCACGACGCTCTCCCGTTGTTCGGCTCGGGGAACAATCACAGTGTGAATTTTTGGTGCGCTGTCGTGCATCAAGGTCTTCTGCTTCATCTGCTTGAGAAGGAGATCGAGACCTACGGGCTGATCTATGTGACGAAGCAGGGTGAGGATTTCCTCAATTACCCTTACGAGGTGCCTATGGTGGAGGACAGGGTGTTTCAGGCGAAAAAGGCTGCCGCGGAGGAAGACGATGGGCAGGCCGCGGGAGCTGCGGCGATGAGGGGAGGCGGGGGAGACACCGCTCTTCTGTCGATGCTCAAAAGCCTGCGCAAGGATCTGTCTCGCAAGCTGAATCTCCAGCCGTGGATCATATTCGGGGATCCGGCCTTGGAGGATATGTCGATCCTCTATCCGATTTCCTACAAGGAACTCTGCAACTGCCAGGGGGTCGGGGAAGGCAAGGCAAGGAAATACGGCAAGGAGTTCATCGAACTCATCAAGCGTTACGTGGATGAGAACGACATCACCCGGCCTGAGGATTTCGTGGTGAAGTCAACGCCGACCAAATCGGCGGACAAAGTGTTCATAATCCTGCATATTGACAGACGGATGGCGCTTGAGGACATAGCCGAGGCCAAAGGCCTTGATATGGAGGACCTTCTCACCGAGATCGAAAGCATTGTCTCTTCCGGCACAAAGCTGGATCTGAACTATTACATCAACCAGGAGATTGACGAAGAGGTGGTTGAGGAAATCTATGAATATTTCAGGAGGGAGGCGGACTCGGATTCTGTCGAGGATGCCCTCAGGGCCCTCGGCGCCGATTACGAGGAACTGGAGATCCGTCTTGTTAGGATAAAGTTCCTCTGCGAGATCGCGTCTTAGATTGTGACCATCTTCAGTCTGCGGCCCTCGAAATGGCCGAGCCTCCTGAATCCGAACATCTTGACATACTGAGCGAAGTAATCGAACTTGTCTCCGACCTGCTCCGGTGTGTGTGAGTCCGAGCCGAGGCAGATGACCTCTCCGCCAAGTTCCAGATACCTTATCAGAATGTCCTTGTCGAGCTGTGGCTTGCGAAGTCCGTAAGCCTTGTAGGTCTTTGTGTTGATTTCCAATCCTTTGCCGTTCTCCGCAAGGTATCTCAGGATCTCGTCGAACAGCCCTGGAAAATCCCTGTACAGCACGCTTTCCTTTGGATAGGGCGCATAGCGGGCGACATAGTCAAAATGTCCCATTATGTCGAAATCCCCGAGCCATTTCATCTCCCTCAGGATGGTCTCAAGGTAGCGGCCGTAAGCCTCCTTCCAATTCTTCCCTTTGTAGTACGGGCCGAAATACGGATCCGTGTCCTCAAGGTAGTGGACCGAGGCGATGATCTGGTCGAACCTGTACTTTGAAAGTAACGCTCTGGTCTGTTCGTGGTTCTTCTCTCCGAGACCAAGCTCTATTCCTTTGAATATCTTGAATTTCTTTGATGCCGATTTCCCGAAAGCCCCGTCGGTGGCCAGTCCGTTCACCCTGTCTATCTCCGCCTGCTGGGCATCCACATCGAAAACCTCGCAGACGATCGGTTCGAACTCTTCTTTCATCTTCGGGACATAGAAATCACAATGGTCGGTGAAACATATTCCTCCGAACCCTTTTTCCACCGCCGCCAGGGCGCTCTTTTCAACAGTTGTTCCCTCTCCGTCGAAAGAGAATTGGCTATGATTGTGTGTATCGAAAAACATAGGCACGAATATAGCATTTTTTACTTAAATTTGTAAGTTGTAATATTAAGGAATGGAATTATGTTCACATTTGGCTACAAAACTTCGTTCAGCAGCATTCTCAGAGCGCTGGCTACCATCGGTATAGGTCTGGTCATGATTTTCGACAACGCGGCTTCCGTGACTGTAGTGAAGGTCGTGGCGGCGTTCTTGCTCGCTTCGGGAATCGTGTCGTTGGTTTATGGTTTCATCCGTAACAAAAGGGACGGGGTGCTTCCATTGATGGCGGTGAACGCTGTCGTGGATTTGATACTTGGCATTCTATTGTTCCTCAATCCTGTCTGGGTGGCCGGCTTCATTGTTACGCTGATAGGAATCGTTCTGATTCTTTTCGGCGGCATCCAGCTGTTAGCTTTGGCCGGAACCATGTCTCTGCTGGGGGCCGGATTCTCCACATTGATCCTTTCGATCTGCGCGGTGGCGGGGGGCGCGTTCCTGCTTTTCAACCCGTTCGGTGAGAGCATCATGAGTGTCTGCGCCGGAAGTTTTCTGCTTCTGTACGGTGTGTCCGAACTGATCTCGTCGTGGCGGATCCGCAAGGCCAAGGAGGCCTATGAGATTCGTTTCAACACACCGGACGAGCCTCAGTCTGACCAGGATGTGATCGAGACCTCTGGTCTTGATGATGCCAAGGAGGTGGACTACACAAAGGTGGACGAGTAGGATGATTCCTCAGGAAACGGTACAGAAAATCCTTGACACCGCCCGTGTGGAAGAGGTGATCGGCGACTTCGTGACTCTGAGAAGGCGTGGGGCCGACCTTTGGGCCTGCTGTCCGTTCCACGGTGAGAAGACACCGTCTTTTCATGTCATTCCTGCCAAAGGGCAATATTATTGCTTCGGCTGCCACAAGGGCGGCTCCGCCATCGGGTTCGTCATGGACTACGAGCATCTGTCCTACGTTGAGGCTCTGCGGTATCTTGCCAGGAAATACAACATCGAGATAGTCGAGAAAGAGGAGACGGCGGAGGACATAGCGAACCGTCAGCGGAACGAGAGTCTGATGCTTGTCTCTGAATATGCGGGGAATTTCTTCAAGGAGCAGCTCCGGACCGATGAGGGGCGGGCTGTGGGACTTGAATATTTCCATTCCAGGGGACTGGAGGACGCTACCATCGAGAAATATGGCCTTGGATGGGCTCCATCGAGCCGCCACGCCCTTACCGACGCAGCCAAGGCCGCCGGCTACAAGGATGAATATCTCCTTGAGACGGGACTGTGCGCCGCCTATGATTCGGACAACAGACTGCACGACAGGTTTTTCGACCGGGTTGTGTTCCCGATCCATTCTGTGAGCGGGAGGGTTATCGCGTTCGGGGCCAGGACCTTGAAGTCAAAGGAACCAGGAAAACCGTACGCCAAGTACGTGAACTCCAAGGAGTCTGACATCTACGTCAAGAACAAGTCCCTTTACGGAATCTGGTTCGCCAAGAACGAGATGGCCCGGAAGGACAAATGCTATCTTGTCGAGGGCTATCTGGATGTGCTTTCGATGCACCAGCTCGGAATCACCAACGTGGTGGCTTCCAGCGGAACGGCCTTGACTGAGGGGCAGATAAGCCTCATCAAGCGGTTCACGCAGAACGTCACGATTATGTACGACGGGGATTCCGCCGGTATCCACGCCGCCTTGAGGGGAATAGATATGTTCCTGCGTGAGGGAATGAACGTGAAGGTCGTGCTGATCCCTGACGGGGATGATCCGGATTCATATTCACGGAAACACACTCTCGCTGAGGTTGAGGAGTTCTTGGCGGGGGCAGAGAAGGATTTTGTGGATTTCAAGTCCTCGCTCCTGATGAAGGACGCGGCCGGGGATCCGCTGAAGCGGGCGGAGGTGATCAACGACATCGCAGACACCATCGCCGACATTCCGGATGCCGTGAAACGCTCCGTCTATATTGATTTTCTGAGCGACAGGTTCGAGATCCGCCGGGATATTCTTGATGACAGGATCAGCGCGACACGCTCCAGAAGACTGATGGAACAGAAGAAAGCCGCTGACCGTGAGAGGGAAAGGCTCCGTAACCAGGAAGGGACCCGGTGGTCCGGGGCTTCGACAGGCTCGGCCACCATATTGCCTGGGGAAGGTTCAGCCACCGGATTATCAGGTGATGGCTCGACTGTCGGAACATCCGGTATTCCCGGCTATCCTATAGCTTCGGATGGTTCGGCCTACGGAAATGTTACGGAGGCTGGGCCTGTCGAATCCACCCAACAGCGTACCGGTCTGGATGCTTTGATAGACAACCGTATAATGGGCACCGCCGAACGTGATCTTCTGAACTTCATCCTGACTTACGGAACCACGAAATTGGAGTTCTCCAGCGATTCGGATTTCTACACAGGTTCTGATGAGGAAACCCAGACCGTGTTCGATTTCATAGATCAGGCTTTGGAGGGGGACAAATCGGGATTTTCCAATTCCGTCTTCCAGCGTGCTTACGAGGCGTATTCCAAGGATTACTATGACGGGTACTCGCAGGAGGAGATCGTTAAACGGCTGATGGACGGTCAGGACAGGGATGTTGCCTATGTCGCGGCGCAGCTGTCCACCGACGAGAGATACGACCTGTCCATAGACAATCTGCGTAACTCGATGATGGCCAAGACATCGTGGCTGACACTGTACGTCCCAAAGGCGATACTCGTGTTTCAGAAATGCCGTCTTGAGAATCGGGAGGAGATGCTACGTGAAAGTCTGCGGCAGGCACAATCCGCTTCGGACGCTGACAGGATAATGGAGATTATGCAGGATATTCTTAAGGTGCAGAAAGCGTTGAAAGTAGTGAAAGTCAGATTAGGTAGAGAAAGATAATATTAATGAATATGGAAAAGAAATTCAAGAGAACACTTGTGACCTGTGCGTTGCCTTACGCCAACGGACCGGTCCACATCGGACATCTCGCTGGAGTGTACGTCCCGGCGGACATCTACGTCAGGTACCTCAGGATGAGGGGTGAGGATGTGCTTTATGTCTGCGGAAGCGATGAGCACGGAGTTCCGATCACGATCAAGGCCCGCAAGGAGGGCTGCACTCCTCAGGACATCGTGGATCGTTATCACAAGATCATCAAGGATTCGTTCACAGGGCTGGGAATCAATTTCGACATCTATGGCCGTACCTCCTCCGAGGTGCACGAGAAGAACGCTTCGGAATTTTTCCGCAAGCTGTACGATGAGGGGAAGTTCATCACAAAGGAGTCCGAACAGTATTACGATCCCGAGGCGAAGACCTTCCTTGCCGATCGTTACATTGTGGGAACCTGCCCGAAGTGCGGTAATCCTGATGCCTATGGCGACCAATGCGAGAAGTGTGGAAGCACATTGAGCCCGGAGGAACTCATCAATCCTAAGTCCAAGCTTAGCGGGGCCGAGCCGATAAAGAAGAAGACCACTCACTGGTATCTTCCTTTGGATCAGTACGAACCGTGGCTTCGTGATTGGATTCTCGAACAGCACAAAGAGTGGCGAGGCACTGTCTATGGCCAGTGCAAGAGCTGGATTGACGGCGGTTTGCAGCCTCGCGCCGTAAGCCGTGACCTTGACTGGGGCGTGCCGGTTCCTGTCGAGGGTGCCGAAGGTAAGGTTCTCTATGTCTGGTTCGACGCTCCGATCGGGTATATTTCCAACACTCAGGAACTTCTTCCGCAGTCTTGGGAAAAGTGGTGGAAGAGTGAGGACACACGTCTCGTGCATTTCATCGGCAAGGACAACATCGTCTTCCACTGCATCGTGTTCCCATCGATGCTCAAGGCCTATGGTGACGGCTACATCCTGCCTGACAACGTGCCTGCGAACGAGTTCCTGAACCTTGAGGGCGACAAGATCTCCACGTCTCGCAACTGGGCAGTCTGGGCTCACGAATATCTTGAACAGTTCCCTGGCAAACAGGACGTTATGAGATATGTCCTTACCGCCAACGCTCCGGAGACCAAGGATAACGATTTCAGTTGGAAGGATTTCCAGACACGCAACAACAGCGAGCTTGTCGCAATATTCGGAAATTTTGTGAATCGCGCGGTTGTGCTGACTCACAAGTATTTCGAGGGAAAGGTTCCGGCCGCGGGAGAGCTTCTGGACGTTGACAAGGCCGCCCTTGCGGAGATTCCGGCGCTCAGGGCTTCGCTTGAAAGGAACATCGAGGGCTATCATTTCCGTGAGGCTCTTAAGGATGCGATGTCGATCGCCCGTGTGGGCAACAAGTATATTTCCGACACAGAGCCTTGGAAGGTCGCGAAGACGGATATGGAGCGTTGCGCCACCATCCTGAACGTCAGCCTTCAGATCTGCGCCGATCTTGCGGTCGCTTTCGAGCCTTTCACTCCGTTCGCTGCCGAGAAACTTCGTAAGATGCTGGGTGTCAGCCTTTGCGCGGGTATTGATCACCGCAAGGGAGAGCAGGTGACCGCCAACACTTACAAGGACGGTGAGTGTGCCGCTCTTCACACTGTGTCGGCCGCTTCAGAACAGAAGTGCTCTGGCGTATGCCTTGGCTGGGATGTTCTTGGCAATGAGAATATCCTTCCTGCCGGACACGAGATCGGTGCCGCAGAGTTGTTGTTCGCCAAGATCGATGACGATGCAATCAACGCCCAGTTGGCACGTCTTGAGGCTATCCGTGCCGAGAGAGAGGCGGCGGCTAAGGCCGAGGCGGCGAAGCAGGTCGCACCGCAGAAACCAGAGTGCAGTTTCGAGGATTTCGAGAAGATGGACATCCGCACGGCCACCGTGCTTGCCGCCGAGCGTGTGCCTAAGACTGACAAGTTGCTGAAACTCAGTATTGACACCGGCATCGACAAGAGAACGATCGTCTCAGGAATCGCTGAATATTATTCCCCTGAGGAAATGGTAGGCAAGCAGATCTGCATTCTCGCCAACCTTCAGCCGAGGACTATCCGTGGCATCGAGTCCCGTGGAATGATCCTTATGGCTAAGCAGGGGGACGGCAAGATGAGGTTCATCACTCCTGCGGAGGCGCTTAACAACGGAGCTGTTGTCGGTTAAAATAATTGAATATATTCACATAAAATATTATGAGAAGATTTTTTGCTTCATTGGCTGTGGCCGCCCTCGTTATGGGGTGTGCCCAGACTCCGACTCTCACCAAGTCGGGCCTCGACCCCGAGAATTTCATCGCTGAGCGTGATGGTGCCAAGACCGCTCTCTACACTCTGACAAACAAGTCCGGAATGGAAGTCTGCATCACCAATTTCGGTGGTAGGATTGTTTCCGTGATGGTTCCGGACAAGAACGGTGAGTATAAGGACGTTGTCCTTGGCTTCGACAAGATTTCGGACTATTTTCCGGAGAACAACAGGACAGATTTCGGCGCCACGATCGGACGTTACGCGAACCGTATCAACGGAGGTCGTTTCTCTTTGGATGGCGTTGATTATCAGTTGCCTCAGAACAACTTTGGGCATTGCCTGCACGGTGGTCCGGACGGGTGGCAGTTCAAGGTGTTCAATGTTCTGGAGGCTGACGCTTCGCACGTTAAGTTGGAGCTGGTCTCTCCTGACGGGGACGCTAACTTCCCTGGCAAGGTTACCGCTGACGTGACTTTCACCCTTACTGAAGACAATGCGATCGACATCAGGTATTCGGCCACGACCGATGCTCCGACGATCATCAATATGACCAACCATTCGTACTTCAATCTGTCCGGAGATCCGGCGAACCATCAGATTACCGCTGACTCTTTGTACATCAACGCTTCGAACTTCACTCCGGTGGATTCGACATTTATGACTACCGGTGAAATCGCTTCCGTTGAAGGTACTCCGTTTGATTTCAGAAAGGCCAAGCTGATCGGTGACGACATCGATTCTGACAACGAGCAGGTTCTTAACGGCAAGGGCTTCGATCACAACTGGGTTCTTGACACCAAGGGCGATGACACCGTCCTTGCCGCCGAGGTTTACTGCCCAGAGACCGGAATCGTTCTGAAGGAATATACCAACGAGCCTGGCGTGCAGGTCTATGCCGGCAACTTCCTGGATGGAACAGTCACAGGTAAGAAAGGCGTTGTGTACGGTCACCGTACCGCCATCTGCCTTGAGTCCCAAAAGTATCCTGACACTCCGAACAAGCCGGAATGGCCGTCCGCGGTTCTTCGGCCGGGCGAAACCTACACCAGCCACTGCGTCTTCGCTTTCGGCGTGAGGTAGTTAGCGGAATAATAGAAGCCTCTCCGTTGTGTTTCTGACAAGTGGAACACAGCGGAGAGGTTTTTTTCATAAATGAGAATATGTTTGGTAATTATATGCGAGATCCGTACGGAGACCTACGCCGCAGTCTCGGGAAGCAGAGACAATGTTATTGTGTGGATCTAAGACTCCGCAACAGTTCTATAATATGCCCATAACACTCAGGTGTGCGAACACATTCACACCTCGAAGAGCAACTCGCTGGCCGTCAGGATGATGTGGTTTCAGGTGCACATGGTTTCTCGTTCTGTGATGGCGGACGTTTTTTCGGCTTTTATCTGTCTGACTCAAGGTTTTCGGCTCTTACTCTATGGATTCCTGGAGGCATACGTGTGGGAGACAAACTATCGAAGCTCGACAACTTCAAGTATGGTAAACCCAAAGTCGCCGACTGGATGAAACCGACAGATGGTTCTGTGCAGTATGTCCTTTTTTATGATTATCTTGACGGCCTTGTTTTCCTGTCGGTAAAGAATGGAATAATAGAAGGGATATGGTATTCCGATCCTGTTTGATGGTAGCCTGCAATGATGACGCCATGGTGGCCATTTGTCCGGATAGGGCGCGCGAAGCGCGTAGGCCGCCATGGCCTATACCTTCCACGAAATCTCGTCAATAAATCCTCCAGATGTCGTTCAGGCTCTTCTCTATCAATTATTTCCGAGGATCCGGATTCTTTTTTTGAACAATCAAAGCCTTATCTTTTCTGATTGTACGGCTTACACTTACGGTTAGTTTTCTGTCCTTATCGGACAAATTCTCCTTTAACGACACACAAACGCAATAAGGACTATTACGATTGAGGATGAGTTTAAACCAATCATTTTCTATGATTTGTGCTGTTTGTGATCCATATTTTTTCGCATTATCCGAGTCGATATCCGACTCGGTGTTCACATAATTAATATTAAGAATTTCTTCATCAGCATTAAGTATAATCTCTTGAGCGTTGTAGTCCACTTCTATAAAGTGCTTTTCCAGTGTTATCGGACTCTCGACATAGCAAGATGTAAGCATAAAGCAGAAGACGGTAAAAAGACAATATCGTTTCATGGCATTAAGAATTAGTACATGTAATCAATCGTTCCCGTGCATGGCTCAGATGGCACATCGTATGTGATCAACCTGAAATGCCAGCTGTAAGCGTAGCTTGAAGAAGATTTCTTAGAGGGGTTATCGTATTCTTCAGCCTCTGCCGGATTAAGGCAGGACGTTGAGAAGTAACCGTTTGACAATCCTTCCCATTCCCTTGGCCTTCCAGATCTTGTATCCCGCAGGTCGCCTTTGTTTTCCTGAAGAAATTCAGTCAGTGTCGCCAAGGCTTCTTCGACAGGTATCTGTCGTAATTCTACGGTTTGTTTCTGCGGTTGTGTGATAAGTTGTCTGTCATTCTTCTGACAAGAAGGGAAAATCATGAATAGAATCCCGATGCAAATAATAGCGTTTATCTTCATAATGTGTAGGTTTTGTTGATTTTAGCAAAGATAAAACGTTTTTTCCTTATTAACAATATTAATGGATACTTTTATATTCTGCGGAAACATAACCCTTTAGGGCAACATTCAGGACGTTTTTTGCTACTTGCTGAGCCGTAAGTAGTATTGAAAGATGGATGCCCTTTGCTGAGGGATGAAACTTTAAAGCTTACGGATGACGTTGAGCCCGTCGCGGATGGGAAGCAGGACGGACTCGACACGGGGATCGGAGACGACGAGGTCGTTGAAGGCGATGATGCCTTGTGTCTGTTTGTCTTTCGGGACAGGTTTCTGCCAGAGTTTGCCGTCCCAGAGGACATCATCGGCGAGTATGAGGCCGCCGGGGGAGACCAGATCGAAGACCAGGTTGTAGTAGGTGACATATTCACGCTTGTTGGCATCCATATAGACTATGTCGTAGGGGCCCTCAAGGGTTGAGAGGGTCTCGCAGGCGTCCCCGATGTGCAGGGTGATCTTGTCCGCGACTCCGGCCCTTGACCATCCTTCCCGCATCAGATCCTCCAGCTCGTCGTTGATCTCAAGGGTGTCGATGTGCCCGTCCTTTGGAAGCCCGTAGGCTAGGCAAGTGGCGGAATAGCCGGTGAACGCGCCTATCTCCAGAATGCGTTTGGCTTTGGAAATCTCCACAAGCATAGTCAAAAGACGACCCTGAACCGCCCCCGAAAGCATCCGGGGGTAGTTCGTGTGGATGTTAGTCTGTTTCTCAATCCAGTCCAAAGCCTCGCTCTGACGCGAAGAGTGCTCTCTAAGATATTTGTCTGCCGGAGATTCCATCTTGTTCCTTGAATAATAGTTGTTATGCACCAAGCCGCTTGTTCCTGATAAGTCTCCTGAAATAGGGGTACTTCCCGTTTACACGTAGATCTTTACCATCATCGCCCTTCCTGAATCGTTCCTCGTCCTTACTTATTCTTGCCACTCTCTGACCGTATCCAGAAACAGGGCGAATCCGTTGAGGACGGGACAGGCGTAGGAACCGGTGATGTTGAGGCGGACTTTCGAGGTGGTGACCTTTCTCACGGGGATGATCCTCTTGTAGCCGATTGTGGTCTCGGAGGCGATTTCAGTCCAGTAGCCGTCAGCGTTCAGGGCCTCCACTGTGAAAGACTTGACCCTTTGGCCCAAAGGGATATATTCCTGAATCTGAATCAGATTGAAGGTCTTTTCTCCATTGAGGTTGATGGTTATCGAGGCTTCTGTGACGTTATCCGGCGCGGCCCAGAAGGAGTCATATTCATTATTAAGAATATTCTGCGCCTTGAAGTTGCCGCCTCTGGCAGAGGTCGCCTCCGCTTTGGCGCCTTCGGCAAGATTGTCTTTGAATATGTTGTCGAGGGCTGCCCTGAATTCCATAAGCCTGACTGAATCGGCAGCGTTGATACGTCCGGTCGTGTCCGGCGGGACGTTCAGGAGCAGCAGGGAATTTCGCCCTACGCTTTCGTAATATATTCGGAGAAGTTCATTTACGGACTTTACCTTGTCGTTCTCGCTTTCCCTCCAGAACCAGCCCGGACGGATGGAGACATCGGTCTCGGCCGGAATCCAATAGGCTCCGAGAGCATTGCCGCGGTTCAAGGTGTCCTGACAAGGCGCACCGGCTCCCGGAGTGAATCCTTCCGTGTCAAGCCTGCCCCAGCAAGTCCTTCCGGCGGATCCACGCTCGTTGCCTACCCAACGGCAGTCCGGGCCAATGTCGCTGAATATGACCGCGTTCGGCTGAAGCTTTCTTACCGTTCCGTTGAACAGAGGCCAATCGTAATCCTGCCTCTTTCCGTTCGGGCCCTCACCGTTGGCTCCGTCGAACCACTGCTCGAAGACCTCGCCGTAACTGCCGAGAGCACTCTCCAACGTCTTGGCATAGACATCGTTGTACGCTGGAGTCCCGTAGGTAGGATCGTTCCTGTCCCACGGAGAGATATAGACACCGAATTTGAGCCCATCCTTGGCGCAGGCTTCGGACAGTTCTTTCAGCACATCTCCCTTGCCGTCTTTCCACGGACTTTTCGCCACGGTGTGTTCACAGACAGGGTTCGGCCACAGACAAAAACCATCGTGATGTTTTCCGGTGATGATTATTCCCTTGAATCCGGCGGCCTTGGCGATAGCTGTCCATTGACCGCAGTCGAGGTCGGTCGGGTTGAATACATCCTCCGCCTCGGTGCCGAGTCCCCATTCCCTTCCCGTGAAGGTGTTCGGCCCGAAGTGAGCGAACATATTCATTTCCATCTTTTGCCACTCAAGTTGCTGAGCCGTCGGAGTCGGTCCGAACGGTTCAGGCGGGGTAGAGGTCCCTTTTTCGCAGGAGGCCATAGTCGCGAAGGCTGCGAAAGTTGCTGTGAATAGTGCTAATCGGTTCATAATAAGGTGTTTTGTGGTTTATAGAAAAATAAGTGATGACGTGCGTTCCGGACTGAATATCCTGACAGCCGCATCTCGGATCGCCTCAGATGTGACGGCTTCGATGGCTTCACGGTTCTGTTTGTCAGTGAATATCTTTCCATACGAGATCAGGCTTTTGCCCATTGACAGGCACTGGGTCTCTCCGTTGTCGGAACTGATGGCAAGTTGGCCGAGAAGCTGCTTTTTTGCGGCCTTAAGTCTGGAAGGAGAAAGTTCTTCGTCCTGCATTTTTCGGATCACTTTCCAGACAGCGTCAAGGCATTTTTCCAGATTGCCCCGCTCGCAGCCAAGGCTTATGGTCATAATCCCGGATTCCGTGTACTGTGAGTAAGAGGACTCCACTCCGTAAACCCATCCGTTTCTCTCTCTCAACAGACTGTTCAATAGGGAGTTGGATGCCGGGCCGCCGATGATGTTGCTGAGCAGGATAGATGCGAAACGCCCTTCTGAATCGTAGAGCGATGGGGCGAAATTTCCAAGCACGGCATTGACCTCGTGATTCCGCTTCTCGACCATTCTGTTGAAGGGTTGCGGAAGTCTGATTGGCTGGACCGCGCGTTCATAGACGGCGGCATTGGATCCGCCAAAGAACTTCCCGACCAGTTTCCGGACATTCTCCTCCAGTTTCCTCTCGTCGATGTCGGCGACTATCGTCAGGGCCATATTCTCCGGAATGAAACGCTCCTCTGTGAATTTCTTCAGTTCCTTGCCTGTGATTTTCCTGACGCTCGCCGGTGTGCCGAGAATGGAACGTCCGAGTGGATGGTCAGTGAACAGGTTTTCCTCGAATTGGTCATAGACATCGTCGGCGGGGGAGTCCTTGTAGGATTTGATCTCATCGATCACCACGCCCTTCTCGACCGAGATTTCCTCTTCCGGGAATGTCGGGCAGGTGGCTAGCTCCAGAAGCAGAGACGCGGCCTTGCCGAGGTCTTCCTTTAGCACGGTCGAATGTATGACGATCTCCTCCTTGGTGGTGAACGCGTTAAGCTCGCCGCCAAGCTTGTCAAGGTAACCGCTGATGACTCTGGAGCTCTTATGCTCTGTACCTTTGAATATGGTGTGTTCGGTGAAATGGGCGATCCCGCTGTGGAAATCCCCTTCGTCACGTGTCCCGCATTTGATGGTCAGGGAGCAGTAGCCTACGGCGTTTCCGCTTCTCCTGACAGCATATTTAAGACCTTGTTCAGTCGTTCCTATGATCATAAGCCGGAGGCCGTGTTATTTCCTTAGAAGTTTGATCGCCTTGAGGTCGCTTGACAGGAATCCTTTGCCCATCTTGGCCGTTATCTTGTGCTTTTTGAAATAGTACAGCTCGTGGTTGTCCGCCCCGATGAGCATCTTGTAGCAGATGGAACCATTGACAGGCTCGGACGGTGCCACGACATAACTTACCACCGCGTTGAAAGTGCCCTCATTGAATATCTCGTCAACCTCGTCCTCATCGTCTTTGATGAGAATATCCTCGTCCAGCGAACGCTTCGTCTGCTCGTCAACCTGCGGGGCCAGATCTTCGGACCAGAAGAATATTCTTTTGATCTTCAGCTTCTTGGTGTCTTTCGCCCCGATGTTTGAATATGCCTTCATCTCAGTTTCGGTAAGTCCGGAGGTGTGGTCCTGGATGATTTTGAGGAAGGCCGGCAGGAGCACGAACTCGCGTCCGGACGGGTCCTCGGTCGAGCGCAGAGGGAATGTCACGACCTCGAACATATCACTGATGGATTTGTCGGCTCCCTCCCCACCCTTGACAAGGGTAAGCATATCGATCCCCGGTTCTGATTCCCTGCGGAACTGGCCCTTGACAACCAGCAGGAAATAGTAGCTGGCGTTGGTCTTGAGGCTCTCGAACTCCTCATTGGTGCAGAACTCGTAAGGAGAGATGGTCCAGGTGGACGCGACGCTTTCCTTCAATGCTTCGTCAAGGAACTCGTCTCCGGTCAGCACGACCTTTGTCGTCTTGGTTGTGAAATCCTTGAGCTTCTCCCTTCTTGTGGTGATCTGTGCCTGTCCGAATACATCGGTGGCAAGCAGCAGGCCGGCGATTATCCAGGCCAATATCGTTAGTGTACGTCTCATATCTGTTTGTTTTTTAGTTTTTAAGCAAAGTGCAAGTCCCGTAATGCCAAGGCTTGCGCCGTTCAGGCGGACAAAAAGTTCCATACTTCGTGCCGCGCGACACAAATGTACGAAATATTGCGTAAATTTGCCTTACAAAACTTGGTGCGGACAACCACTCCCTAAGATTTGAACGTTGTTATGTCTGAGTACATCGTATCAGCAAGAAAATATCGTCCTGACTCGTTCGAGTCCCTTATCGGTCAGGACAACATCGCCCAGACCCTGAAGAACTCCATCATCAGGGGGAAACTGGCGCACGCCTACCTGTTCTGCGGGCCGCGCGGAGTGGGGAAGACAACCACGGCCAGGATATTCGCAAAGGCCATCAATTGCTCCAATCCTTCGCCGGATATGGAGCCTTGCGGCGAGTGCGAGTCCTGCCGGTCCTTCCAGGAAGGTCGGTCCTATTGTATTCACGAATTGGATGCCGCGTCCAACAACGGTGTGGATGACATCAAGAACCTGATGGACCAGGTGCAGATTCCGCCGCAGGTGGGCAAGTACAGTGTTTACATCATAGACGAGGTGCATATGCTCTCCACGGCGGCGTTCAACGCCTTCCTCAAGACGCTGGAGGAGCCGCCGGCACACGCCATATTCATTCTTGCGACGACTGAGAAGCATAAGATTCTGCCGACGATCCTTTCGCGTTGTCAGACCTACGATTTCAACAGGATCTCTGTGCCGGACATCGTCAGCAACCTCAGGATGATAGCGGGGAAGGAGGGTGTGAATATTGACGATGAGTCCTTGCACGTGATAGCGCAGAAAGCCGACGGGGCTATGCGTGACGCACTTACGATCTTCGACCAGACGGTGGCGTTCTGCGGGACCGATGTGAAGTACGAGGAGGTTCTGAAGAACCTCAATGTGCTTGACTATGACTACAGTTTCAATCTTGTGGACGCTTTTCTGGCGGGAGATTACGGCACGGCGCTGCTCAAGTTTGACGAGATTCTTTCCAAAGGGTTCAACGCACTTCATTTCTGTGCGGCTCTGAGCTCGCATTTCAGGGATCTGATGGTGACGAAGAACGGCGGGCTTGACGCTTTGCTTGAATTGCCGGAATCGTTGAAGGCCAGGTACGTGGAGCAGGCTTCCCGTTGTTCGCTGAAGTTCCTTTATGACGCGTTGGCGGTCACCACAGCCTGTGAGGCGGGTTATAAGCAGGCTGTTAATCCGAGACTTCACATAGAGTTCGCCTTGATGAAGCTTAGTTTCCTGATGAAGGCTCCGGACGCGTCCAGACCTGTTTCCGCACCAGTGTCTCAACCGGCCCCTAAACCGGTCGCAGAGCCTGTCGAAGTGACTGCCGCTCCCGTTAGGCCTGCCGCGACTTCGACAGGAACTATTGCCGAAAAGAGTGATCTTGAGGCTGCGGAAGGTAATGTGAAACCGGTTGAGAGTACTGGCTCTCCGGCTGCCGCGGCGGAGAGTCCGGCTTCCCGTGCGAGAAGAAAACCGGCCAAGACGGGCGCGGCGCTGTCCCTGAACTCGATAATGAAAGAGGAGGAGACCAAGAAAGTCGAGAAACAAGCGGTAGTGATTGAGGATGCGATTCCAGATGACGAGGTGCTTTTGAACGCCTGGAAGACTGTTCCGGCTGAATATGCCTCAAGCCCGCGTCTGGCAAACACCCTTCAGAACGCAGATGTGAGTGTCGAGATGAAGGACGGTTACAAGGTCTTGACGTTCAAGGTCAGCAATGATGCTCAGGAGAAATGGATAAGGGCGAACCGGCTTATGGATCTGGAAGGAAATTTGCAGAAAAAGGTCGGCTCCTCCAAACTTCGTCTTGAGGTCGGGGTTGTGCCTATGGCGGACAAGGGAGTGCAGCCTTACACCGATCAGGAGAAGGCCACTGCCTTGATGGGACAGAATGGTGAGGTCCAGAATCTGATCAAGGATTTCGGCCTTGAGACAAAATAGTGGTTGACAAATAGATTTGAGATAAGATGAAACTTCATTGCGAGAACCTTGTCAAAAAATATGGCATCAGAACCGTCGTGAAAGGCGTTTCAATGGAGATTAACCAGGGAGAGATTGTTGGTTTTCTCGGCCCTAACGGAGCCGGGAAGACAACCAGTTTCTATATGATTACAGGGCAGATAGTTCCGAACGGAGGACGTGTGTTCCTTGATGATGAGGACATTACGGAGCTCCCTATGTACAAAAGGGCTCAGAAAGGTGTCGGCTATCTGCCGCAGGAGGCTTCCGTGTTCCGTAAGATGTCCGTGGAGGACAACATTATGTCCGTGATGGAGATGTCGGATATGTCCAAGGCTGAGAGGCAGGAGAGACTTGAGGATCTGATCAACGAGTTCAATCTCTCGAAGGTGCGCAAGAGCCTTGGAATCCAGCTTTCCGGAGGCGAGAGACGACGCTGCGAGATCGCCCGCGCGCTTGCCATCGACCCGAAATTCATCCTGCTTGACGAGCCGTTTGCCGGAGTCGATCCGATCGCCGTGGAGGATATCCAGTTCATCATCGCTAAACTGAAGTATAAGGACATCGGTGTCATCATCACTGACCATAATGTAGGTGAGACTCTTGCGATCACGGACCGCGCCTATCTGCTCTACGAAGGCACGATTCTCCAGCAGGGCACTCCGGAGTCCCTCGCAGCCGACGAGGATGTCCGCACCAAATACCTCGGCTCCGGCTTTGTCTTGAAGAAGTCCGTCTCCGTGGAGCGCGCCAAAGCCGAACACGCCGCCCTTGAGGTCGCCCGCGCCGCCAAGGCCACATCGGCGGAACCTGTTGCCACTGAAACTTTGTAGATGAATATGATTGCGTAAAATTAAACCCGGACGCCAAATGGCGACCGGGCTTATTTTATTGTTCGGATCCAGTGATCTCAGCCATGACCTTTTCGGCTTTGGCGTAGCCGTCGGCGGGGGCTTTCCACATCAGGGCGACCACAGCGGCGCCGACCAGACCGATTATCACAGAGACGAGGAACACGGAATCCCATCCGAAATGCTCGGCGAGGTAGCCGAAGGTCACACCGGAGATGGCGGTGCTGGCGTACCCGAATATTCCCAAGATGCCGTTGGCGGTGGCGCAGGCGTGCTTGGTGGCCTGCTGCGAGGCTGAGGTGCCGAGAAGGGCCTGCGGTCCGTAGATGAAGAAGCTCGACAGACAGATGAATATGGCGGAGAGCCAAGGCATCCCGGCGGGGGATTTCCAGAACAGGAAGAACGATAAGGTGGCACCGACCGTGCAGATGAAGCAGGTCCTGTGCGCCCGGCTCTTCATGAACTTGTCCGTGAACCATCCCGCCAGCAACATTCCGGCGATGCCGCCGACCAGTTCGGAGGCTGCCACGACAGTACCGGCCGTCGAGATCTCCATGCCTTTGTACTGCGTCAGGAAAGTCGCGCCCCAGTCAAGGATCGTGAAACGGACAACATAGATGCAGAAGTTGGACACAGCCAGAATCCAGATCAGGGGGTTGGCGAACACCATCCGGTTGACAAAGGATTTGAAAGACTTTCCGGACATATTGTCGGCCAGCGAGGGTTCTGAGGCTTTATCTTCCGACTTCTCGTCCTTGTCCATGTCCTCAATCTCAGGAAGCCCTACGGATGACGGGGTGTCCTTCAATGTGAAGAACAGCGCGACGGCGCCCACGAGGGCGATGGCGGCGGGAACAGCGAAGCAGAGCTGCCATGCGCTGTAGCCGTAGTGCTTCAGGAGAAATCCGCAGATCACGCTGATGAGACCGGCTCCGATGGAATGTGATGCGTTCCAGATGGACTGCTTGGTGGCGAGTTCTGAGGGTCTGATCCAGTGGCACATAAGGCTGATGCACGGCGGCACGCCCATGCCCTGGAAGTAACCGTTGAGAACCCACAGGGTACCGATGATGTAAACCAGCGTCATCGTGGCCTTGCCCTCGGTGTCCAGCACATTCATGAACGAGTTCATGGACGGACTGAAGCAGATGACAAGATTGGTCACGGCTGACAACACGAGACCGAGGGTCATAAGTTTCCTACGGCTGAACCTGTCGGCCAGAAACCCGTTGACGAAGCGGGAGATTCCATAGATGATGCCGTTAAGGGTCAGGAATATGCCCAACTGGACCTTGGATATTCCTAATTCCGCCTCAAGCGCGGGCATGACCACGCTGAAATGTTTTCTGACGAAGTAATACAGCGCATAGCCGATCATCAGCGTGATCAGGGTGCGCCACTGCCAGTAGTTATACTTCTTTTCTGTCTGTCTGTCCATGATGTCCTTGTATTAATATGTCTCCTTACCGACGCCTGGTTCAGACCGAAAGGTCGGGACGGGAAGCGTAAAGTCTGTGGAAAGTGACTGCAAAGGTAGGAATTTTCGGTGAAATTCGTGTTCAACAATCGGCGGAAAAAGGTTATCTTTGTAGGATTTCCCGAAAATCCGGGAGTCTTTCAATATGATGACACAAGAACAAAAAAAACGATTCCAGTACTGGCAGTGGCGCACAATCATCGGGACGATGATCGGCTACTCGATTTTCTATCTTGTACGCAAGAACTTTTCTTTCGCCATTCCAGGTCTGACCGCTGAATATGGCATCACCAAGGCCACGTTCGGGGCGATCCTCGCCATAGCAAGTTTCATGTATGGCGTGTCCAAGTTGATAAACGGCTTCCTGGCCGACCGTCTCAACGGCCGCTGGCATCTTGTCACCGGGTTGTCCGTCAGCGCGTTTGTGAACCTCCTGTTCGGAGCGGGAGCGATGATCTGCGCCTACTTTGTGGGAGCGGACTACGGCCCTGAGTTTGTCCATTATCTTGTGATACTCTTCGCCGTGCTTTATGTTATCAACAATGTGTTCCAAGGATGCGGATTCCCTCCTTGCAACCG